>Ga0209515_10009931_pt1 | contig 10726 bp, 11 predicted proteins | sample Subgroupgradi54m_FD_187454 | JGI IMG/M metagenome (GOLD analysis project Ga0209515, IMG submission 187454) | Subsurface groundwater microbial communities from S. Glens Falls, New York, USA - GMW60B uncontaminated upgradient, 5.4 m (SPAdes)... ...
CGCGCCGGGGCCTCGGTCGACGGGGCCTCGGCCGACGGGGCCGCAAACCTCGGATCCACGGGGTCGGCTGGAGGCGTCAGAGCTTCAGGTATTCCCGAAGCCGCTTCGTCTGAGAGCGGCTGACCGGTATCTCCGTGCCCTTCGCGTCCTTCATCCTGAGGATGTAATTCCGGCTGAACCAGGGGACTATCTCCTTGATCTTGTTGATGTTGACCAGATGCGACCGGTGCACGCGCCAGAAGACGTCGGGGTCGAGGCGCGCCTGCAGGTCGTCCAGGGTCCGGTGGTTCGAGGACCCGGTCACCTGGCCTGTCACTATGTTAATCGACTCGTCCGCCAGCGAGGCATAGATGATGTCCTCGGCCTGAACCAGCATGAACCGCTCGCCAACCTTGACCGCGACCTGGTCGCGGTGGACCTGACGGCCCGACATCATCTTTACGATTCGTTCGAGTTGATCGTTCAGCGGGGCCCCGCCCGGCGCCCGTTCCGCGCTCAACCGCTTTCGCGCGCGCTGCAAGGCCTGTTCGAGGCGGGCCGCGTCGACCGGTTTCAGCAGGTAATCGACCGCATTCACCTCGAAGGCTTCGATGGCGTGCTGGTCGAACGCCGTGACGAAGATCAGCGCCGGCGACTCGTCGTCGCGCTGCAGGAGACGCCGGGCGACTTCGAATCCCGTGAGGCCCGGCATCTGGATGTCGAGGAAGACCAGGTCGGGTTCGTGGCGCTCGACCGCCGCGATCGCCTCGAGGCCGTTGCCCGCCTGCGCAACGACTTCCGCGTTGCCCAGCTGCTCGAGCTGAAAGCACAGCTCGTCGCGCGCGAGCTGCTCGTCATCCACGACCAATACGCGTAACCCTGGCATTTACGCTGTGATCTGCTCCGCCGCCATCAGTTCGGGGATTTCTATGCGCGCCGTCGTGCCCTTGCCAGGCTCGCTCGCGAGCTTGAGCTGATAGCTCGCGCCATAGATCACGCGCAGCCGCTCGCGGACGTTGGCGAGGCCGATGCCGCTCGCCATCGGCTGATCGAGCCACTCCATCAGGAATCCCATCCCATCGTCTTCGACTTCAATCATGACGCGCGAGTTCTCGCGCCAGCTGCGGATGACGATGGTGCCGATGCCGACCTTGCGGGAGAGACCGTGCTTGATCGCGTTCTCGACCAGCGGCTGGAGGATCATGCTCGGCACGACGACGTCGGTGGTGTCGGGGCCGATCTCCTTGCGCACGCGCAGCGTCGGGCCGAACCGCACGACCTCGATGTCGAGGTACTCGTCGATCGACTCGAGCTCTTCCCTGAGCGTGACGAAGTGTTCGTGGCTGCGCAGCAGCCGGCGGAGGAGGCCCGAGAGCTTGTTGATGAGCGTCCGCGCCGTTTCGGGCTGCGAGCGAATGAGCGACGAGATCGACGTGAGCGTGTTGAAGAGGAAGTGCGGGTTGATCTGGCTCTTGAGCGCCTCGATCTTGGCGGCGAGGAGGAGCTTCTCCTGTTCCTGCAGGCGGTGCTCGATCCGCGCGCTGTTCCAGATCTTGATGGGCGTCGCGACGGCAAGCACCGTCGTGAGAATCACCAGCAGCAACATGCCGGGGGAGGGCGACCCGAGGTCCGCGCCCGGATAGAACAGCCGCCTCACGCCGAAGCTCGCGCCAAGCGCCTGCCGAAGCAGCTCGAGCGCGACCGGCGCCAGCAGCAGCGCGAGCTGCCAGCTCACGCCCAGCTTCCGGATCATCCGCCACACGTGCTTGTGGAGGTCCATGAAGACGAACGGCGAGAATTGCCAGATCGTCTCCTTGGGGCAGGCTTCGCGAAGACCGCCGCCGGCAAAGCCGCAGCCGATCGCGAACGGCACGGCGATGACCTCGCCGGCGATCGCCGCGGGAATGCCGACGAGCACGCCGACGAGCGCGCCCGCATACGGACCCGCGATCAGCCCGGCGAGGAACGCCCCTTCGAGCGAAAGGTCCGCCGCCTTGTAATTGAGGAGCAGACGCGCGGCGACGCCCGCCATCAGCGGGATGCCGAAGGCGGCGGTGAAGACCAGGCGATCGATCCAGCCGCGGCGCTCGAAGATCAGGATGTGCCGAAAGCGGTGATACCGCGCGAGCATCGTCGCGAGCACCGCCATGACGGCGAGCTTGACGATGAGCGTCGTCAGCAGGAACTGGTCGGCCGAGAGGAATCTGGCGCCTTCGGGCACTGCCGGCCATTCTACGCTGCGCCGGCACACTCCCAACATCTCCTTGGGAGTTGGAAGTTGGGAATTGGGAGTTGCTCAGATTATGATCATCGGATGATTGGTCCGCTGATTACCGGGTTCGTCACCACGTTCCGCCACATGTTCAAGCCGAAGGTGACGGTGAACTATCCCTACCAGAAGGTGCCGATGTTCCCGAAATACCGCGGCAAACAGGTGCTGATGCGCGACGAGAACGGTCTCGAGAAGTGCGTGGCCTGCGGTCTCTGCTCGGTGGCGTGCCCGGCGGATGCGATCTATCTCGAGGCGGCGGAAAACGACGGCACGGTGATGGCGGGCCCGCGTTACGCGTCGGTGTACCAGATTCACAAGATGCGCTGCATCTTCTGCGGCTACTGCGAGGAAGCGTGCCCCGTGTCGGCGATCTTCATGGGCAAGGACTACGAGCTCGCCGTCTACAGCAAGGACGACTTCATCTGGGACAAGGCGGACCTGCTCGTGCCTGCGGCGGCGGACGCGAGAGTGCCGGCCGCCGCGCGCTGACGTGCTGGTCGGCGCCCTCGCCGATATCCACGGAAACTTCGACGCGATGCGCCGCGCCATCGAGCGGCACCCCGAGGTGCCGTTCTGGTTGTGCGTGGGTGATGTGGCCAGCCGCACCGGCGCCTATCCCGAACCGCCCGCGCCCGTGTACTGGATCAAAGGCAACAACGAGGACTTCGACCGCATCGCGGCATGGGAGGCTGGGCGCGATCCCGTGCCGAACCTGCACTTGATCCCGAACGGGACGGCGTGCCGGGTCGGCCCGCTGCGTGTGGCCGGCCTCGGCGGGACCTTCGCGCCCACGTGGTTCGAGACGCCGGCCGCGGCGCTGCCGCACCGGCCGGGCGACGACAAGCGGCGGCATTTCGTGAGGGAGGACGTCGAGGCCTGCACGCGGCTGCGCGGTGTCGACATCCTGATGACGCACGAAGCCGCGCGCCCCTTCGTCATCGTCGACGAGCCGAAGGAAGGCGCGCGTCCGCGGCGGCGCGACGCCGGGAAGCCGGCGATCAACGGCGTGCTCGCCGCGATGAGGCCACGGCTGCATCTGTGCGGGCATCATCATCGCTTTGTCGAGACCGTGCGCGAGGGCGTACAGTCGGTGTGCATCGACCGCATCAACCGGTCGTATCTCCTGATCGATGCCGACACGTTGAGTTATTCCAAGGTGGATCAGTAGGGCAATGAAACCGTTTCTCGAAGCGCTCGATGAACGCGTGCTCGTCTGCGACGGCGCGATGGGGACGATGCTGTACGCCAAGGGCGTGTTCATCAACCGCTGCTTCGACTCGCTGAACGTGATGTCGGCCGACACCGTCGCCGAGATCCACCAGGATTACGGGCGCGCGGGCGCCGACGTGCTCGAGACCAACACGTTTGGCGCCAACCGCATCAAGCTCCGCGCCTTCGGCCTCGCCGATCGCCTGGGCGAGATCAACATCGAAGGCGTCCGCATCGCGCGCACGGCGGCGCGCGGCCAGGCCTACGTCGCAGGCGCGATCGGCCCGCTCGGCGTCCGGATCGAGCCGTGGGGAAAGATGGCGACCGGCGAGGCGCAGTCGTACTACCGCGAGCAGGCCGACGCGCTGCTCGAAGGCGGCGTCGACCTGTTCATCCTCGAGACGTTCCGCGACCTCAACGAGATTGGCGCCGCGATTGACGCCGTGCGAAGCGTCTGCTCGCTGCCGATCGTGGCGCAGATGACGATCGAAGACGACGGGAACACGCTGGACGGGACGCCGCCGGAGCAGTTCGCGCCGGAGCTGGAGAAGCGCGGCGCCGACGTCATCGGCGTCAACTGCAGCGTCGGCCCGGCCCACATGCTGGAGACCGTCGAGCGGATCGCGTCGATCACGCGTGCCCGGCTCTCGGCCCAGCCCAACGCCGGCCGGCCGCGCGACATCGAGGGGCGCAACATCTACCTCTCGTCGCCGGAATACATGGCGTCGTACGCGCGGCGGTTCGTGCTGCAGGGCGTGCGCCTGGTCGGCGGCTGCTGCGGCACCACGCCCGAGCACATCCGGCAGATGAAGGCGGCAATCAAACAGGTCAACGTCGCGCGAACGGACTCGGATGCCGGGTCTAAAAAGACCCAGCCTGCCCGTCAAGAACACGTCTCTCGTGCGGACATGGTGGGGCGGGTCCTTCTGGACCCGCCAGCTGCGGTTGTCCCTCGCGCGGACAAATCGCAGCTCGCGAGCGGGCTGGCGGCCGGACGGTTCGCGACGATCATCCAGCTGCTGCCGCCAAAGGGGCATGTCGGCGACGAGATCGTCGACCAGGCGCGCGCGTTGAAGGTCCGCGGCGTCGACGTGGTCGAGATCCCCGACGGTCCGCGCGGCCCGCGCATGAGCGCGTTGTCGCTTGCCGTGCTCGTGCAGCAGAAGGCCGGCATCGAGACGGTGCTGCAGTACTCGTGTCGCGACCGCAATCTGCTCGGGATGCAGTCTGACCTGCTGGGCGCGCACGCGATGGGCATCCGCAATCTCGTGGTCGTGACCGGCAACGCGCGCATGGTCGGCGACTATCCCGATGCGACGGTCGTCTTCGACGTCGACTCGATTGGCCTCACGAACGTCGTCTCGCGTCTCAATCGCGGCCTCGACATCGGCGGCCAGGGGATCGGCGCACCGACCGCGTTTCATGTCGGGGTGATGGTCAATCCCGGCGCCGAGAATCTCGACTCCGAGGTCCGCCGCTTCGAATACAAGGTCGAGGCGGGCGCCGAGTTCGCGATCACACGGCCGGTCTTCGACCCGGCAACCTTCGAGCGGCTCTACAGGCGGATTGAGTCGGCGCGGATCCCGATCCTCGCGGGCCTCTGGCCGTTCGAGAGCGTGCTCAACGCCGAGTTCATGGCCAACGAGGTGCCAGGCGTGCTCGTGCCTCCGCCCGTGCTCGAGCGGATGCGCACTGCACAGGACGGCGAGGCCGCGGCGGCGGAAGGCATCGCGATTGCGCGGGAAACACTGCTGGCGATCCGCGGGATGGTGCAGGGTGTGCATGTCGCCGCCCCGGGCGGGCGGATTGACGCCGCGCTCGCGGTGTTGGAGGGCCTCGGATAATTGGGGGCTTGTTCGTTGCGGCTGAGAACGCTATAGTCGCCGCGGTCCGCTTCGCTGTCGGCGGACGCTCAGCCCTAGGGATGAGTCGGACAGCCGCCCCACGCCGGAGGCCCTCTGAATGCTGTTCGACCATGAAAACGATGATTTCGGATCCGACGTCGCGACCCGCGCGCTGTCGGTGACGGCGGTCGAGACCGATTTCGTCGCGCGCGTGTACGAGAAGCAGGCGAGCTGGTATGACCTCTGGTTCGGCCCGACCCTGCACCACGGCCGGCTCGTCGCGATCGAGCACATGGGCATCGCCCCGGGCGATCGCCTCCTCGAGGTCGGCGTCGGCACCGGCATCAACGCTCGACTGTATCCACGCAACTGCCACGTCACCGGGATCGACCTCTCGCCGGAGATGCTCGAGAAGGCGCGCCAGCGCGTGCAGCGACAAGGCGTGCACAACATCCGTCTGCAGGAGATGGACGCGGCGCATCTCACCTTCGCCGACGACTCCTTCGACATCGTCTACGCGCCGTATGTGATCAGCGTCGTCCCCGACCCGGTCCAGGTCGTGCGTGAAATGCGCCGGGTGTGCCGGCCGGGGGGGAAAATCGTCATCGTGAACCACTTCCGCAGCTCGAACCCGATCCTCTCGCGCCTCGAGCGCGCGATGTCACCGGTCACCGTGCATCTCGGTTTCAAGTCGGATCTCGATCTGCCCGGCTTCCTCGCGCAGGCACACCTGCAGCCGATCTCGATCGAGAAGGTCAACTTCCCGAGACTCTGGTCGTTGGTGACGTGTAGGAAGGACTAGCCAGGCAACTGCGGAGGTCCGCAGCGTACGTTATCCTCTCGCCATGAAAACGCTCCTGGCGTTCGCCTGCCTGACGTTGCTCTGGACCCTCGGCAGTCCCAGGAATCTTGCGGCCCAGGACCTCGTGATTGCCAACGCCCGCATCATCGTGGGCAACGGCACGGTCATCGAGTCGGGCACGCTTGTGGTTCGGGCCGGGCGCATCGCGTCGGTCGGCGCCGGAACGGCGGCCGCGCCTGGAGCCAGGCAGATCGACGCGCGTGGGATGACCCTCATGCCGGGGTTCATCGACGGCCATCGCCACATCATCAACGGCAACGCGGATCAATGGCTCAAGGATCAGGCCGCGCAGCGTATGCAGGAGTTCCTCGAGGCCGGTTACACGACGTTGCTCGCAGGCGGCGGCCCCGCGGAAGGAAACCTGGAGCTCACACGACGAATTGATTCCGGCCAGCTCAAAGGACCGCGTGTCATCCCGGCCGCACAGATCAATCTGAACAACGGGACGCCCGAGCAGGCCCGCGCCGAGCTGCGCAGGCTCGCCGCGCTCGGCATCAAATTCATCGGCGAGGAAACGATCAATCCCAAGCCGCCGACGCCCACCCAGTTGGACAATCTCAGGGCCATCGTGGACGAAAGCAAGAAGGCCGGCGTCTGGGTCATGGTGCACGCCGTGAGCCCGCAGGCGACGCTCGCTGCGGTGGACGCTGGAGTGCCGTTGCTGGTGCATACGCCGCATTTCGGCTGGCTCACCGATGAGGACGCCCGGAAGATCGCCGCCGCCGGGGTGAAGGAGTTGTCGACCGCCGCCTTCGGTCTGCCGCTGTTCGACGTGTTCAATCAGAACAACGTGCCGACGTTCCGGGACGGGAAGAAGTGGCCCGACGACATCATCGACGGTGAGGGAAGAGGACGAGAGGCGGGTTACAAAGCGGTGAATGCGCGCACGCTGTGGGACAACGGCGTCGTGTACGGCTACGGTACCGATACCGGCTACCTGCCCGTGAAGGGACTCGCCCAGGAGCTCAAGGCGCTCAACCTGATGTTCTCGATGAAGGACATCATCACGCTGATGGGACCAAACAGCGCGGCCTTCGTGCAGCAGAGCAACGACATCGGAACCCTGGAGGTCGGCAAGCGAGCGGACATCGTCGTCCTGCCGGGCAATCCGCTGGAGGGCTACTGGAATCTGTTGAGCGCCAGGATGGTGATCAAGGGCGGTGAGGTCGTCGTCGACCGTGGAAGATGAGAGCGGCAGCGAGGCTCTTATGAAGATAGTCCAGCGGGTTCTCGCCATGACCGTCCTGTTGGTGGCGTCACTGACCGCCACGCCGGCATGGGCACAAGTCGATTTCTCCGGCGAGTGGGCGCCGCGGTTCTGGGAGGATCAGCCCGAGCGCGTCCCCGGTCCCGAGCTCGGCAACTATCTCGGGATCCCGATCAACGCCGCGGCGCGCATGCGCGGCGATACGTGGGACGCGGCGATTCAGACGCTGCCGGAGTGGCAGTGCCGGCCGCACATGGCCGACTACATCTGGCGCGGTCCCTCGAACCTGCGCATCTCGAAAGAAGTCGACCCCGCCTCGCGCACGATCACGGCGTTTCATGCGGAGTGGCTGCGCTCGGTCGATCGCGTCGTCTATCTCGACGGCCGGTCCCATCCGCCCGAGGGGGCCCTGCACACGTGGGCGGGCTTCTCGACGGCGAAGTGGGACGGCGACGTGCTCACCGTGACGACGACACACCTGAAAGAAGGCTACCTGCGGCGCAACGGCCTTCCGCGGAGCGACAAGGCGACACTGGTCGAGCACTGGATGCGGCATGGTGACTTTCTCACCGTGGCCGCCATCGTCTATGACCCCGTGTACCTGGCGGAGCCGTTCATTCGCACGACCGATTACGAGCTGGACGTGCATCAGCAGATTCCGCCGTATCCATGCGGCGTCGTGCAGGAAATCGATCGTCCGCGAGGTGTCGTCCCGAATCTGCTGCCCGGCACTAATCCGTATCTCCACGAATTCAGCGAGGATTTCGGGGTTCCGTTCGACGCGGCGCGCGGCGGCCCGGAGACGATGTATCCGGAGTACCGGGAGAAGCTGAAGAACATGCCTGTGCCGAAGGCGGCAGCGCCCCAGGGAGCCGGCCATGCGCGGTAAGTGGAGTGCGCTGGCGCTCGCGGGTGTACTTGCATCGGGCGTGGCGGTGTCTGCGCAGACGCTGAATGGCGCGCTCGCCGGTGCCGGCACGATTCCCGGCCTGAACCCGAATTCGCCAATCACAGTGTTGCCGGTGCGCGGCAACATCTATGTGCTGATGGGCGCCGGCGCCAACATCACGCTGTCGGTGGGTCTCGACGGCGTGCTGATGGTCGATTCCGGCTCCGCCGACATGACCGATCAGGCGCTGGCCGTCATTCGCACCGTGCAGCAGTGGGTCGAAGCGAAGGCCGCCGCATCGGTGCCGCCGGTGCTGTTCGGCGCAGAGACGCGCAACTCGATCATCGAGGCGCGGCGCGCCGACGTGCCCCCCAAGCCGATCCGATACATCGTCGCGACCAGCATCGCCCCCGATCACATCGGCGGGAATGCGAAGATGGCGACCGCTGGAGACACGTTCACCGGCGGCAACGTCGCCGGGCAGCTGAGTGATGTTGGCGAGGGCGCGGCGATCCTGGGGCATGAGAATCTGCAGATGCGGATGGCGAACCCGCCGGCCGGACAGCCGCCGTTCCCCACGCGCGCGTTGCCGACCGACACGTACTATGGCGAGTCGATGAAGCTGAGCGCGTTCTTCAACGGTGAGGGCGTGATCCTGCTGCATCAACCGGCGGCGTTCACCGACGGCGACACGATGGTGTACTTCCGCGGCTCGGACGTGATCGCCGCGGGCGAAGTGTTCCGCACGACGACGTATCCCGTGATCGACATGGCGAAGGGCGGCACGATCAACGGCATCGTCGAGGGGTTGAATCACATCCTGGACATGACGGTCCCCGAGTTTCGTTCGGAAGGCGGCACGCTCGTCATCCCTGCGTACGGGCGGATCAGTGATGTCGCGGACGTGGCGTACTACCGCGACATGACGACCGTGCTGCGCGATCGGATCCAGGACATGGTGAAGAAGGGCTTGACGCTCGAACAGGTCAGGGCAGCGAAGCCGACGGCAGACTACGACGGCCGGTATGGCGCGACGAGCGGTCCCTGGACGACGGACATGTTCATCGAAGCGGTGTACAGGACGTTGCCGCGCGTGGCGGCGGCACGCCCTGCAGCGCCGGCAACCGGCCCTGCCCGCAAGGGAGGAACGCGGTGAGAGTGGGGACGGCCGCGCTTGTCGCGATCGTGCTCCTCTCGCCGACGACGCTGTTCGCGCAGCGTGGCGGGCGCGGGGCTGCCGCGTTGCCCGCCCAGGCTGGCGCCGGCGAGGACCTGACCGGCTACTGGGTGTCGCTCGTGACCGAGGACTGGCGCTGGCGCATGATGACGCCCCCCAGGGGAGACTACCCGAGCATCCCGTTGAATCCGGAGGGGCGGCGTGTCGCGGATACCTGGGATCCCGCGAAGGAAACGCCTGACGACAAGTGCAAGGTGTACGGAGCGGGCAACATCATGCGCGTGCCGACGCGGCTGCACATCACCTGGGACAACGAGAACACGCTGAAGGTTGAAACCGATGCCGGCCGGCAGACGCGGCTGTTCACGTTCGGACGGGCGATCGCGCCGGTGGCGACAGCGGTAGCAACGGAGCCGACGCTGCAGGGTGTCTCGGTGGCAACATGGGAATACGCCGGCGGTCGCGGTCCGCGCGCGGGCGGTGCCGTGCCGGCGGGGCAGCTGAAGGTGGTCACGACGGGGTTGCGGCCGGGGTATCTGCAGCGCAACGGCGTGCCGTACAGCGCCAACGCGGTCGTGACCGAATACTTCAGCCGCGTGGCGGAACCGAACGGCGACGCCTATGTGATCGTCACAACCATCGTCGAGGATCCGCAGTATCTGAATACGCGCTTCGCCCGCAGCTCGCACTTCAAGCGCGAGCCTGACGGGTCGAAATGGAAGCCGGCGCCTTGCGAATAGTCGGCCTTCGGGAGGAACTCATGAGGCGTTATCTCGTTGTCCTGTTCGTTGCGGCGACGGCGATGGTTGCCGGTACACGGGCGTACGCCCACCACTCCTTCGCGGCCACGTACCGTGAGAGTCAGACGGTGACGATCGAGGGGGAGCTCGTGCAGCTGGATTTCCGCAATCCCCACTCCTTCGTGCACGTGATGGTGAAGGAGAGGGACGGTTCGATCGTGCGGTACGGCGTCGAATGGGGTGGCGTTGGTCAGCTGAATGGCCAGGGGATTACCAGGCAAACGCTCAAGGTCGGCGATCACGTCATCATCACCGGCGCGCCCGGTCGCAATGCCGCGGATCATCGCGTGCGCATGGTCACCCTGCGTCGTCCGTCGGACGGGTTCAACTGGGGCCAGGCGGCGGGGCAGGTGGTCGACTGAAACTGTCGTTCACGGTTCGCGGTTCAACGTTCTCGGTTCGTGTTCAGGTTCGGTTCTCGGTTCAGAGTTCGCGGTTCGCCGTTCGGCGCGCGCTCCGTGCGCTGAAGCGAGACATTGCCTTCGTC
>Ga0209515_10009932_pt1 | contig 10726 bp, 11 predicted proteins | sample Subgroupgradi54m_FD_187454 | JGI IMG/M metagenome (GOLD analysis project Ga0209515, IMG submission 187454) | Subsurface groundwater microbial communities from S. Glens Falls, New York, USA - GMW60B uncontaminated upgradient, 5.4 m (SPAdes)... ...
GGCGGAGGGGATCACCAAGGTGCCGAAGGACACGCTGCAGGAGATCGCCGACCGGCTCACGGCGGCGACCGGCATTCCGGCGGACGTATTCGATTGATGAAATACCGCACCATCGGTTCAACGGATGTCACGGTTTCCGAGGTCGGCTTCGGGGTGTGGACCGTGTCGACGACGTGGTGGGGACTCACCGACGAGGCCGCCGGCGTCCGCCTGCTCCAGCAGGCCTACGATCTCGGCATCACCTTTTTCGACACCGCGGACACCTACGGCAACGGCCTCGGCGAGACGATCCTCGCCAAGGCGCTGGGTCAGGTGCGCAGCCGCATCACGATCGGGACAAAGTTCGGCTACGACTTCTACCACCACAGCGCGCGCCGCCCCCTCAACTCCGCTCACCTCGTGCCGAGCACGGCACTCGGTGCGAGGCAGGGCGGCGTCCTGAGCAAAGTCGAAGGACGCCGCGGCCACGAGGAGCTGCCCCACGACTGGCGGCCCGAGTACGTGCGCTTCGCCCTCGAGCAGAGCCTCCAGCGACTGCAGACCGACCGCGTGGACCTCTACCAGCTCCACAACCCCCGCCTCGAGGCGATGCAGCGGGACGACCTCTTCGCGACCCTCGAGGACCTGAAGCGGGAAGGGAAGATCCGCGCCTACGGGCCAACACTCGGACCGGCGATCGCCGAGCGGCAGATCGAAGAGGGTGCCTATGCCATCGAGCACCGCCAAGCCGACGTCGTCTACATCATCTACAACCTGCTCGAGCAGATGCTGGGGCAGTCCCTCTTTCCGCTCAGCCGCCGGCACCGGCGCAGCCTCCTCGTGCGCGTCCCGCACGCCTCCGGGCTCCTCGACGGCACGGTGAAGCCGGAGACCGTATTCTCGCAGGATGACCACCGCTTTCACCGCGTCTCCACCGAGGAGCGCAAGCAGCAGTGGCAGGTGGACGGGCTCAAGAAGGTGCATCAGCTCGGCTTTCTCTGGCAAGAACGGGGGTGCACGCTCGGCCAGGCCGCGCTCCAGTTCATCCTGGCGGAGCCGTCGGTGGCCTCGGTCCTGCCGAACATCTACAGCGAGGCACTCCTCAAGGAGTTCGCCGCCGCACCCGACCTGCCGCCGCTCGCTGTTGCGGACCTGGATCGAGTGCACCAGCTCTACGCCCAGCAGTTTGGTGTGGTGCAGGCATCCCAAGGCGTCAAGACATAACCAATCACGATCAGGAGTCATGTGATGGACACCGCGACGCAAACGTTTGACGACGTCGACAAGGCACTCCTTACCGAGATCCAGAAGGGCTTCCCCGTCGGCCACCGGCCGTTCCAGGCGCTGGGCGAGAAGCTCGGCATTTCGGAGCAGGAGTGCCTTTCCCGCGTCGAGCGCCTGAAGGAGACCAGGGTCATCCGCCAGCTCTCCGCGATCTTTGATACGCGCGCGCTCGGCTACCAGAGCACGCTGGCGGCGATGAAGGCGGACCCGGCGCGCGTCGACGACGCGGCAGAGGTGATCAACCAGCATCCCGGGGTCTCGCACAACTACAAGCGCAACGACCCGTTCAACATCTGGTTCACCGTGGCCGTGCCGCCGGGCGATTCGCTCGATCGCGTCGTCCACATCCTGCACACACTCGCCAAGGCGGAGGAGACCCTCATCCTGCCCACCCTGCGGCTCTACAAGATCGGCGTGAAGCTCGACCTCACCGGCCAGGAGGCGCTGCTTGAAAGTCCGGAGGACATCTACAGCGAAGAGCGGCGCATGAGCGCCAAGCCGCCGCTCACCGAGCAGGACGTCCGGCTCATTCGGATCATGCAGGAGGACCTGCCGATGCTCGAGCTGCCCTACGCGGTGTGGGCCGAGGCGGCCGAGACGACCGAGGAGGAGCTCTTTGCCTGGAGCCGGAAGATGGAGCACCTCGGGTACCTGCGCCGCTTCGCGGCGATCCTCCACCACCGCAACGCCGGCTTCAAAGCCAACGCCATGGTCGTCTGGCAGATTCCGCCCGAGCAGGTGGACGTGTCCGGGGAGCAGATGGCGCTCTTCCGGGAGGTGAGCCACTGCTACCGGCGCCCGGTGTACCCGACCTGGCCCTACCCGCTCTTCACGATGATCCATGCGGAGACCTACTCCGCCTGCATGGAGATCGTCGCGCGCATCGAGGAGCGCGTGGGCCGCTTCCCCCACAAGAGCCTCTTCAGCACCAAGGAGTACAAGAAGGTCCGCGTGAAGTACTTCACCCCCGAGTTGGACACCTGGTGGCGAGAGGTGGGCAGCAAGGTGGAAGTATCAAAGTAATTAAGCAGGATAGACACCTCTCATGGCCAACAACGCCGAACTGATCAAAGCGCGCTACGGCAACCCGTTTGACGTGCTGAAGGCGCTGGAGCGCGCCGCCTCCCAAGGCTACGAGAGTCTGACGGAGGACGACCTCTTCATGTGCAAGTGGGTGGGGATCTACACCCACCGGCACGAGCAGGGGTACTTCATGCTCCGCACGAAGCAGCCCAACGGGTTCGTGACTCCGGAGCAGCTCGAGACGGTCGCCGACATCGCCGAAAAGCAGAACAAGGGCTACGCCGACATCTCGACGCGTCAGAATTTCCAGCTCCACTGGGTGCATGTCAGCCAGGCGGTCGGGATCCTCAGGCGCCTCGAGTCGGTGGGGATTTCCACGCTGGGCGCCTGCGGCGACATCACGCGCAACGTCGTCGGCTGTCCCGTGGCCGGCGTGGACAAGGACGAGCTCTTCGACACGGGTCCCGTCGCGAAGGCGGTGAGCGACTTCTTCTTGGGCAACCTCGCCTTCGCCAACCTGCCGCGGAAGTACAAGATCGGAATCTCGGCCTGCCGGACGTGGTGCTCCCACCCCGAGATCCAGTGCGTCGCCCTCGTCGGCGCCTCGCGCGCGGTGTCCGCCACAGGCGGAGGTGGACACACGGAGCTTGGCTTCGACGTCCGGGTCGGCGGCGGGCTCTCCACCCAGGCCTTCCTCAGCCGGCGGCTGGGGGTGTTCATCAAGCCGGAGGAGGCCCTCGAGATCATCCAGCGCATCACCGAGATCTGGCGGGACAGCCCGGAGTACCGGGAGAAGCGACACCACGCCAGGCTCAAGTACCTCATCCATGACTGGGGGGTGGCGAAGTTCCGGCAGGTGCTGGAAGAGCGGCTGGGCCGTCCGCTCACGGATGCGCCATCGGACTACCAAGAGCCGGCCGACACGTACCGAGACCACGTGGGGGTCCACGCGCAGAAGCAGCGCGGTCTCTACTACATCGGCGCGCCGGTCCTCGTGGGCCGCATCACGAGCGCTCAGATGAAGCGCATCGCCGACCTCAGCCGGCGCTACGGCGATGGCCACACCATCCGGCTCACCGTCCGGCAGAACATCCTGCTGCTGAACATCCCGGAGGCCAACGTCGAGCAGGTGCTCTCGGCCCTGGCGGAGGTGGAACTCTCCATCAACGCCCACCCCATCCGACGCAGCGTGGTGACGTGCACCGGCACCGAGTTCTGCAAAATCGCCATTACCGAGACCAAGGCGCGCTCCCGGCAGATCGTTGACTATTTGGAACGGCGGGTGCCGCTCGACGAGCCCTTGCGCCTCCACATCACCGGCTGCCCGAACGCCTGCGCCCAATACCAGATCGGCAACATCGGGATGATGGGCTCCAAGACCAAGGTGGACGGCCAGGTGGTCGACGCCTACGATATCTTTGTGGGTGGGCAGATGGGGCGGGGGGCGGCGTTCAACCACGCCGTCCTGCGCAAGGTGCCCGCCACCGAATGCGCCAAGCGGCTCGAGCGGCTACTCCTGGAGTTCAAGAAGACGCGGAAGGAGCGGGAGCCGTTCAACACCTGGTGCGCGCGTCTGGGCGATGCGGCGGTGGCGAAGCTGCTGACCGATGGCGCCGACCATCCGCTCGCCGACGTCGAGGACGTCCAGGTGCCGCAGGTGCCTGAAGCCGATGGACCGGTGTACTGAAGCTGTCAGCTTTCAGCTGTCGTTGCTGAAAGCTGAATGCTGATGGCTGAAAGCCCACTCACATGAAGTCATTGGCCGTGATTGTTTCCGGGGGCAGCACCACAGACTTCATCCAGGTGCTGACGCTGGTGATGGCGGCGGTACATGAGGACATGAAGACGCGGGTGCTGTTCCGGGACGCGTCGGTCTTCCGGCTGACACCGGCGGCCATCAACCGGCTGGAGCTCTCGGAGCCATACCGGCGCGACGCCGACGGCGTCCAGCGGCGGCTCGCCAAGCTGGCGTTGACCGACGTGCACAAGCTCTGCCGGGACCTGAAGGCCTCGGGCGACGTGAAGTACTACGTGTGCAGCTCCTCGTTGGCGATTTGCGGCCTCAACAAAGAGGACCTCATTCCGGAGATCGACGAAGTCCGCGGCCTCCCCGCCTTCCTGGCTGAAGACGTTGCCTCCGCAGATCACGTCCTAACGTTCTAACGACCCACCGGTTTGTGCCACCAGAGGTGTTCGGACAATTCCGGTAGACGTTACCCGGGTAACGTCTACCGGAGGTAGCGTTTACCGGGGAGGACGCTTGGCTTGAGGGGAAGACGCGCGGCACGCAACAGCAGGCCATCTACCGATGGTTGCCGTGTTGGGGGCTATTGATATTTCAGCGGATAGCGATCAGGGTGTTCGAGAGAATTCAGGGCTAAATCCACGTCAAGATCGTCCCAGCGCAGGAAGCGCCCATGAACGAGTTTGACGTGGTTGATCTCGGAGAGGCGGGCATCCTGAAACCAGGGAAATTCCTCATAAGGCAAAAAATACTCCTTGCCCCGCACAGACAGCCAAATGCCGTGCGGCGAAACGTTCACGACTTCAACGTGTGAAGTGCTTGTTCCACGCTCTAATGATTTCATCGTTTCTCCGCTCGATAACCTTCTGTAGCTCTTTCAATTCACGCGCATTCAGGCGGAAACTCTCCGCCAGCGCCACAATAGGTTCCAACCAAAATTTCGCTTCGCCCTCTGGAGAAACCACATGAACGTGCCTGCGCGTCTCCTCGCGAGAGAAGAAAAAGAACCGATACTTCTTGTACCGCAGAACGGTTGGACTCATCTTCCGTTGCTCACAAGTATAGCATTGTCTGCCGACGGTTGCCGCGTCGGGTGACATGGTGGGTGGGTAGGCTGTCCCCACGGTGTCAGCTACCACCGTGTCTGGCACGTTACTTTGGAGGAGCGGGGTCTGCCGTCCTTCGACTGCGCTCAGGATCCCGAGCGAGCGAAGCGAGTCGAGGGACTGCGCCACCCCACCCGTCCTCGCCGCGCCGGACTATCGCCGTCATCGGCTCCGGGCGGGTGGGAACCCCGGCTCCCCCGGCCCGCCGACCACCATGGCTTTGGCCGGGGCGGGCGCGTCACCCGCCCGGCCAGAGGTATTGGGATGGACTCTAATGACACGCCCGCCTGCGCTGCCAGAAGCGTTCGCGCCTCATCGTCTCGCCCGCCGATTGACAGGACGGGTTTTATGATATATACTATGGTATATATCATTAGCGCAACAAAAGGAGGATAGCCAGATGCAGACCGCAAAACTGTTTACCAATGGACGCAGTCAGGCCGTTCGACTGCCGAAGGAGTGCCGCTTTCCTGGAAAGAAAGAGGTCTACATCCACAAGCTTCAGAGTATCGTGATCCTGATTCCGAAGGAGCATCCCTGGCAACCCTTGTTGGAGAGCTTGGGTCAAGCGACTAAAGATTTTCTCTCTGACAGAAACCAGCCTCGCACATCTGACCCACGCGATGAGCTTGCATGAAGTATATGCTCGACACGAATATCTGCATTGAGTTGCTGAGGGGGCAAGGCGAGCCGGTCGTCAAACGGCTGATGCGACACGCGATTGACGATATCGTCATCTCCTCAATTACGTTGAGTGAGCTGGAATACGGCGTTGCCAAAAGTTCCTACCAGGATCGCAATCGACTCGTCCTGACAAAATTCGTTTCGCCGCTTACCATTCTCCCGTACGACGAGTATGCGGCGGCCGCCTATGGGCATATCCGAGCCGCCCTCGAGAAACGGGCTACCCCGATCGGAGCTTTGGATATGCTCATCGCGGCCCATGCCGTGTCGTTGCAAGCGACTCTCGTAACCAACAATGAGAGAGAGTTCCGCCGCATTCACGAACTGAAAGTCAAGAATTGGCTGACCTAAAGAGGAGTTCTGGAGTCATCCCAAAACCTTTGGAGGGGCGGGGCCTGCCGCTGCGCCACCCCACCCGTCCTCCCCCCGCCGCTTGGCTTCGCCAAGCGAAGCCGCGGGGGTGCGGGCGGGTGGGGGCCTCGCGGCTGCGCGTCACCCGCTGCCCAGCGGTGACGTTTCGGATTCCCTCTGCCTGTCCCTGATGTGCCAGGCACCGGGGTGCCTGGCACGTGTCCGGGGATATCGCTGGCTTGAGGCATCTGGCTAAGCAGCCGAGCAGCATCTTCTGAGAGTACGGTTTGCTGCTTAGCCCTCTTGGTCATAGCGGTTCTCGTCTTTGACTCAGCCCGTCTGAGCTGCTTCCACAGGCGAGGCTGGCTGAGCTTTCCGAGACATCAACGAATACACCCAGCCCTCGCAGCAGCTAATCAGCAACTCTGCGTCACTGAGGTTTTTGAGCTCCTCGAAGTCCGGCCGATTGCGTACAAACTCAAGGAGTCGCTCCCGCGGACTGTGCTTGTAGCTCTCGTAGAAGAAATCGAATAACTCCAATGGGTCCTTGGCCTGTCGACCTTGCCGCAACGGAACGCCAAAAAACGATTCAGGATGCCACTTGTATGCCAGCAGCTCCTCATCCGTCATCGGGTTGCTGCAGATGATTTGCGAACCATTCTTCAACTGGTAGACCCCATAGATTTTCCGTTCGGTTTCCACGACGGTAGCTGTTGTCAAGATGCCCTCAGCATCACCGTCGCCTGTCTGGACTAGATACCGATTGCCGATGAGGAGCCGGTTCTGTTGGCCCTCCGGACTAAAATCAAATTCCGGAATCTCCCCATCAAACGTGACGGGAATCTCATCATATTCCTGCGTCGCCTTGAGTAAGTCGAACATATCCTGATGGCGCTCGCGCGCCTTCAGCGCCTCGCGGAGGCTTGAAAACTTGGAGTCGAGCTTGAAGTCCGCGATCTTGAACCCCTGCGCGAAGCCAATCTTTTCAAACTGAGAGCCCATCAAATCGTAGTTATACGAGTGGTTGGTCACAAAGACGTAGGCGGGCGGCGCGTTCTCCCAGTCTGCTGACGGATCAGATTCCTTGCGTGCCAACTCCCCCACGATGTCGCCCATCTTCTCCAGCAGGTTCGGGATGTTGACATCAATGAAGACGATTCGCTGATGCTTGGCCGCCTTCTTCAGCGCATGCCCCAGCTGCTTACTGATCCCTGCGTGCGGCTTATGCGGCTGCCTCGCCTTGGCCTCAATCGAGTATTTCTGGCCGGAGTCCATGGCAATCGCTGTGAATTCACAATGTGTGCTCGTGCTATCTGCCTCATTCTCCAGTTCCAGCGTGAATCCGGCTTTAATTAGCGAGGACGCGACAAACGTTTCATACAGAGCGCCTGGGAACTGGTCTTTATTCCTGAGACGCTGCAGAAGACGCTCCTGTACCTTCACGTTATGGGCAAGCAAATAGAGACTGTACGACAGCTGGAAATACGCGAAAACCGCGCCAGTCATGGGAGCCGATTGGATCTCGCGCCCGCTCTGTGTGTTGGCCTTAAAATATTCGACGAGCAGGCGATGCCATTGGATCAGTGGGTGTTGTTCTTCGATTGGCTTCTGCAGTTCCGCTTGGCCCCACTCCGCGCCAAAGATGCCCTTGACGTAGTCACGGAGGAAATCGTGGAAGGTCTTCCACGTCTTTGAATAATACAGCCTGCTTCCCACAGCCACCAGGCGATAGCCCTTGAACTCCGTTGAAATGATCTCTCGACCAAGCCCCTGCTGCTTTTCGCGTTGTTGCCGTTCTGCTTCAAGCCTAGCGAGCTGCAGTGACATTGCAGCAGCAAGCTCGGTTGGTATCTTCCGATCCAGGCAGCACTTTTTGAACTTCTTCCCGCTACCGCAGTAGCAGGGGTCATTTCTACCAGGGCGTTGCATCACTAGGCTCTACGCAGTTCCCGGCTCCGAAGGGAGAATAAGACGGGCGGAGTTCCAAAAAGCCTCTCGTTGAGAATGCGGTTCAAGCTCTCGAATATCACCGGATTCCTTCTGCGGCATACCGACAAAAGGATAGTAGTTGAGAATGCCACTTCCCTCAATTGCCGCGGCAAAATCTCCTGCGGGTTGAACGGTGCGCCCGTCCCAGTTTCCGTGCTGGACGAAACCTGAGATAAGCTTGCCGTTATGCTCGGCAATGGCCAGCGGCTGCTGGTCGAGCGCGCCCGCGTTTTCGTCCATTCGGTGCAAGTTCACCATATAGACCCTATCGACACCAGCCCCTGAACCAACGATTACAGCACCGATCACTTTATCCGCCAGGGAGGATGGCAGTCGGAATGGGAGTTCCGTCCCTTTAACGACTCGAAACGTGTTAACCGGACAGATCTCCTGAAGCCTCTGGTAGTCTCCTGAGCCAATCGAAAACGGATCAAGATGCATTAGCCTCACGCCGCTCGCTTGATCTCCTCGAGACCCCTAAAATCGGCCGGATACGGGCTAACGGCCCACTGGCACGAGACAGCCAGAGTCAATTCCTGTTCAACTTCGAATTCAGCGGCGCTCCACGCGGACACATCAACTGCACCAGGCACTGGAGCCTCATCAAGCGTGATGAGCCACCCCAGTGGCCAGAATGAGAATTCGGCCAGCAACTGCCCCGGCCCGCTTGAGAACTCCAGCCGGAACCCCAACCCCGAGGACCGGGCACCTGGATTGGCCCTGAGGTACAGCCAGAGGTGGCACGGAGACAGAGATCTGGTCGCCTCTTTGCGGGTGACGAGATCCCGCAAATGTGGGTGTTTGACGGTTAGCCCAGCCTGGGACACCGCCAGGAGGGACACCAGCGCCTGCTTGAGAACCCGCTGAGGCCGCACGCGTAGTTGTACCTCGCACATGCGGCCAGCATTTTGTGGGATCGCCAGCGCCTCACAGTGCTTGGAGAATGTCACGTAATCGGGATTGTACCAACTCCCGCTATTGTTGTTGCACGGCCTACACAACGTCCGAAAGACGACTCGCTGTGTCTGTTCAACCTCCCAAGTGAGTCGGCCCGAGGCGACCGACTGCTGGTAGTTGACACGCCCGTGCAGCACGCGACCCCGATTACCCGCACTCTTGGAGGGAGCATGCTCATCCGTATCGGCGGGCTGCTGGGCACAGACGCGGCACTTCGCCTCATCGCCCAATTGCTCGATGCTCAAAACCTCATTCTGGAGGCGCTGCGCAATTTCAGCGACCTTCGGGAGATGGCGATCCTCGCCCGGCTTGACGACGAATACGTGGCTCATGTGAGATGAGAAACGGGTAGACTGAGAAAGACCTCCGCGATCTTCTCGCACACCCGGATCGCGTCTTCCACTTTTGGACCCTGTCCACGATGCACTGTGTTGTCTCGCAGCGCGGAGACCTCCCACAAGCTGTCCCACAATTCCTTCCATTGGGGTGTCTCTTTTCGGCCTGGAAGCAGAATTTCCAATAAGCTGCGGGCTCGGCCAATGTTCAGAATTTTCTCAACTTTCGGCCGTACTTCTTCCATCGTGAGTGGATGACCGGCTTTGACCGCCTCGGTGAGCTCTTTCCAGGGCCTCTGGAATCGTGGCTGTTCAAATTTCATGCCCTCGAGACAGCGTACAAGCTGCTGGAGGTTACCCTCTCGGGTACGCGCCACAATTTCGTAGGCGACAACGTCATGGAGAAACTGCTCCAGAGCGGTGTGTGCCGAGATCAGCGCAGGCCCGCAATCCCCCGGCGCGCGACCCATGACATATGCCGCAATGCCTTCCAGGGCATCCTGAAAGAAGCTGCGATACCCCACACGTGTCTCTGGGACCCGAAGATCTCCAGATAGCCCGTGACCATCTGGACACAATACTGAGTCCTCAGTAAGCCTGGACGCGTTGAACACAGAATATCGGATGAGCTGTCTGCAGCCTGGATACGGACATGGCACCGTCGCATACAAACCCAGACGGTCAACGATGTCATGCAAGCGCTTTAGCGATACCTCCGCAGGAGTCATGACTTTGTTCGGCGCCGCAGGCGGTTGCGGGCTAACTGCTGAACTTCCAGCCGGGCAAGTTGCTTCCCTAAGCTGGTGCTACGTCCGATCTCGGCGTACGCGAGGAGGCCCAGCCGCAGGAAAGGTGCCAGGCACGCGGTAGCTGGCACAGAGGGACAGGCATTAGACAGGCATTAGGTGCCCCCCTTCTCACCCTCCGGCTTGAGGAGTTTGGATGCGGCATCCACATGCTCCTCAGCAGTGTTTTCTCATAGCCACTGGTCTAGCCCGTCTCATTAATTGATTCGGTGGACGAATAGTCCCGTTACCTTCTGTCTGATATTTTAGACCGCAAGATGCAATAGTCAATCGAGCCATGTTATCCTATACTCATGAGGGAGACTTGACATCAAAGAGGGAAGCGTGGCATGGCGGAATTGACGCGCGAGGAAATACTGCGGTACAGCCGGCACCTCATTATGCCGGAGGTGGGGATCGAGGGGCAGCGGAAGCTGAAGGACGCCGGGATCCTGCTTATCGGGGCGGGCGGCCTCGGCTCGCCGCTCG
>Ga0209515_10009934_pt1 | contig 10724 bp, 11 predicted proteins | sample Subgroupgradi54m_FD_187454 | JGI IMG/M metagenome (GOLD analysis project Ga0209515, IMG submission 187454) | Subsurface groundwater microbial communities from S. Glens Falls, New York, USA - GMW60B uncontaminated upgradient, 5.4 m (SPAdes)... ...
GGTCCTGCCCCTGCGCCATCCCATCCGTCCTCGCCGCGCCGCACTCTCGGCGTCGTCGGCTGCGGGCGGATGGGAGCCCTGGCTCCGGGTCACCCCTCAAACTTGACCACTACCACTTCGCACAGCGATGATCCCAAGAGCGCCGAAGGAGCAACGAGCGCTTGACCCGCCGGTCGGCTGTCGTACAATGATCCCATGTTTAAACGCCTGCTGGCCTCCCGCACGTTCAAACGGCGCGCCCGGTGGATCCTGACCATCCTGGCGGTGACCCTGATCCTCCCGCTGATCTTGTTCTTCCACGCCGCCGGAAGCCGCTCCGCAGCAGGTCCCGGCGGAGCGGCGGGAGAGCTGTTCGGCCATCCGGTGTCCTGGGAGACCTTCCATCAGGAATATCAGGCCCTCCGGCAGAGGCTTCAGTTCCAACTGGCGAACGTCCCGCTGGACCTGTTCGAGCCCGTGCTGCGCCAGCAGGCCTGGGATCGCCTGATCATCCGCGAGGACGCCAGACGGCACGTCCGGCTCCGCGACGCGGAGTTGGCCCAGTTCATTCAACGCCAGCCCGCCTTTCAACAGCACGGCCGCTTCGACCCCCTCTTGTACCGGCGATACGTCCGCGCCCTCGGCTCCACCGAACGGGCCTTCGAGGAGCGCCTCCGGGATGACCTGCGGACGCAGCGGCGGGTCGAAGCCATCCAAGCGGACGTGTCCGTGACGGACGACGAGGTCCAGGCGGCCTATGCAAGCGCCTACGAGCGGATGCGGGCTGCGCTGGTGGTGATCGCCTCCGAGGCGTTCAAACCGCAGATGCAGCGGCAGCTCACCGACGACCGCTTGCGCCAGTACTACGACACACACCGGGAGACGTTCCGGCTGCCCGCGAAGCGACGCCTCGAATACCTCGGGATGTCCCTGAGCGACGCGACGGACGACCACCAGCCCGTCAGCGATGAGGATCTGGCCGCGTACTATGAGGACCACCCGGAGGAATTCACCGACGAACACGGGCAGCGGCGCCCGCAGGCGGAGGTGGCGGACCACATCCACCAACGCCTGCGGGACGTGCACGCCCACAAACGGCTGACGGAGCTAGCACTAGATGTTGAGGAGGACCTGGCCGACGGCCTGCGGCTTGAGGACATCGCCGCGAAGCGGCATCTGACCATCCGCACCGTCGGGCCGATTGAGCCGTCAGCGGCCGACCCCCCCACCGGCCTCAGCCGCGCGATGATGGACGCGGCGTTTCAGGAACCTCTCGGCCACCCCACCGCCGTGCTCAGCGAACCGTCGGGGACATTCGTGCTGCGACCGGTGGAAGACATTCCGTCGCGCATCCCGGCCTTTGAGGAGATCCACGGCCAACTCGAAGACCAGGCCGTCGTCGCGATGGCCCGCGAGGCGGCCGCGGACCGCGCCACACACCTGCAGGGGGAATTGGCGGCGTTGCGCGCGCAGGGCATGAGCGTTGACGAGGCCTGTCGCGCCCTTGGCGTGACGCCCGTGCGCCCCAAGCCGTTTACTCCCCGCGGCCCGGTGGAGTCGCTCGGAGCCGTGCCCAGCCTCACCACGGCGCTGTCCCAGCTGGAGCCCGGCGAGTTGTCCGAGGTCCTGAGCATCCCCCAGGGCTATGTGATCGGGCTGGTCGAAGAGCGCCTGCCCTTTGATGACACGCAGTTTGCCAAAGACAAAGAGGCCTTCCGTCAGACCGCACTCGAGGCCAAACGCCAAGCGCACTTGACGGAGTGGCTCGCCACCCTGCGCCAGCAGGCCCGCCTGAAAAGCTACCTCGAAGAGACAGAAAACGTCCCCTAAGCGATCAGCAATCAGCATCAAAAAAAGAAACGCCTGATTACTCCAGGCGTTTTTGCTTTTCGCTGACTGCTGATTGCTGGCTGCTGACTGCTATTTGGGATGTTAACTCGGCGACAACACCGACGCCCACGTCGTCTCGGAAAAATCGAAGGGCTTGGTGACGTAGCCGCACGCCCCGTAGGCCTCGGCTTCGAGCCGCTTCTCCTCATAATCGAGGGAGGTGACCATCACCACCCGGGCTTTTGGGTGCAGCTCCTTGGCCCGCTTGAGGACTTCGATCCCCTCCAGATCTGGCAGGCGGATGTCCAGCAGGATGATATCCGGCGGATCGTACCGCACCCGGCGGAGCGCTTCCTGGCCGGTCAAGGCCTGTTTGACCGCAAACCCGCGACGGCTGAAGAAGTCGCTCAGGCAGTCGCTGATCTTGCGCTCGTCTTCCACGATCAACATCCGCGGCATCGTCTCCCACCCTTCATCATGGTCTCACTGTAACTGTGCCTGACGCACGGCCTCGCTGTCAAGCGGACCGGAGTCATCATCGGGCGGGGCGGATGAAGACGGCGGAGGGAAGGCGTGCCAAGAAGTCATTTCAAAATCGCTTGGCATTGCGGATTGCCGATTGCGCATTGCGGATTGAACGACGAGCGAATCCGCAATCAAAAATCCGCAATCCGAAATTCCCAGGTTTTGAAATAGGCACTAGTGAAGCTCGGCCAGGACCGACGCCCACGTGACTTCGGAGAAGTCGAAGGGCTTGGTGACGTAGCCGCTAGCCCCACAGGCCTTGGCCTCTGCCTTCGGCTCCTGGTGGTCGAGGGAACTCACCACGACGACTTTTGTGGTCGGCGACAGGCGCTTGGCGCGCCTGAGGACGTCCATACCCCAGATGTCGGGCAGGCGCAGATCCAACAACAACACATCCGGCGGGCGTTCGATCAGATGATGGAGGGCGTCTTCACCGGAAAAGGCGCAGTGGACCGAAAACCCCTTGGCGCTGAAGAAGTCGCTCAGGCACTCGCAGATGTCCGGCTCATCGTCGACGATGAGCATGTACGGCATGGCCACGCCTCCAAATAAAAACGGCTGCCAGCATCAATCTTCCGGCAGCCTGACACCCCCCGTCTGGATTGCTTGCGAACATCCGGGGAGTCACAGCTTTGCGTCCCTGCCTTACGGCAGGTTTGCGTTTCGCGGTCAACCCGGTTGTCGTACGCTACCAGCGTACCTGACGCACCGCGCCGTTGTCAAGCCCTGGAGCGATTATTTAGCTTTCTTCGCCAGGAGCTCGTGGAGCTCGCGCATGAACTCCTCGGCATCCTTGAATTCCCGGTAGACGGAGGCAAACCGGACGTAGGCCACCGGGTCCAGCTGGTGCAGTCGTTTCATCACCCGCTCGCCGATCTGGCTTGCGGGCACCTCGCGCTCGAAGCTGCGTGAGAGGTCCCGCTCGATCTCATCGACGAGGCGCTCGATCTGCTCCATGCTCACGGGGCGCTTCTCGCAGGCCTTCACGAGCCCGGCGACGAGCTTGCTCCGGTCGAATGGCTCGCGACGGCCATCCTTCTTGATGACCATGAACGACTGTTCTTCGCTATGCTCATAGGTCGTGAAACGCTTCTCGCAGGCCAGGCACTCCCGTCGCCGGCGGATCGCGGTCCCATCGGAGGTCGTGCGGGAGTCCACCACCTTGTCTTCCTCGTGGCCGCAGAAGGGACACTTCATCACAAGGTACAAGGTACAAGGTACAAGGTACAAGGTCGCGGGCAACCACTCATGCCCTTGAACCTTGAACCTTGAACCTTGAACCGTCTCTCAGTTCCGGGTACAGAGGAAACCGCTCGACCAACGCTTCGACGCCGGATCGCACCGTTTCCAGACGGGCGACATCGGCCCGGTGCGACAGCGCGGCATCAATCAACTCGGCGATGCGCGTCATCTCCGGCTCCTTCATGCCGCGCGTCGTCACCGCCGGCGTGCCTAAGCGAATGCCGCTGGCCTTGGCCGGCGGGAGGGGATCGAAGGGGATGGCGTTTTTGTTCACGGTGATGCGGGCCGCGTCGAGTGTGTCCTGGGCCTCCTTGCCGGTCAGGCCTTTGGGCGTCAGGTCCACCAGCAAGAGGTGATTGTCCGTCCCTCCGGAGATGATGCGGTAGCCCCGCCGCGATAGCCCCTCGGCCAGCGCCCGCGCGTTGGCCACGATCTGCCGCTGGTAGACCTTGAACTCCGGGGTGGCGGCTTCCTTGAAGCAGACCGCCTTGGCCGCGATGATGTGCATCAACGGCCCGCCTTGGGTCCCCGGAAACACCGCCGAGTCGATCGCCTTGGCGTAGGCCTGCTTGCAGAGAATCAGTCCGCCCCGCGGCCCGCGCAGCGTTTTGTGCGTCGTCGAGGTGACGACATCCGCATGAGGCGTGGGATTCGGATAGACCCCGGCCGCCGACAGCCCCGCGAAGTGCGCCATGTCCACCATGAGGAGCGCGCCCACGCGGTCGCAGATGGCGCGGAAGCGGGCGAAGTCCAGCACGCGGGAATAGGCCGAATAGCCGGCGAGCACCATCTTGGGCTTGTGCTCGCGGGCCAGGGCGTCCAGCTCGTCGTAGTCGAGCTGCTCGGTCGCCTGGCTGACGCCGTAGGGGATGATGGAGAAGTATTTGCCTGAGAAATTCTTGGGGTGGCCATGCGAGAGATGCCCGCCGTGCGCGAGGTTCATGGCCAGGATCTTGTCGCCCGGCTGCAACGTGGCGGTCAACACCGCGATGTTGGCCTGCGTGCCGGAGTGGGGCTGGACGTTCGCGTGCTCGGCGCCGAAGAGCGCCTTCACGCGGTCGATGGCCAGCTGCTCAGCCTGGTCCACAAACTCGCACCCGCCGTACCAGCGGGCCTTCGGATAGCCCTCGGCGTACTTGTTGGTCAAGACGGACCCTTGGGCTTCCAAGACGGCCAGGCTGGTGAAGTTCTCGGAGGCGATCAGCTCCAGATGCGCCTGCTGACGGCGCAGCTCGCCCTGGATCGCCGCATGGACGTCTGGATCAACGGTTCGAAGGTGCTGCATCGTGCTCCACAGGGCACGCTCCATCTGCCCCCGCGCTCAGCCGGCTCTGGCGGCGACGGTTCGCCTCAGGAGCGTGCGTTCGATTGCGGTGATTTGTTTGACGCGCCGTTCGTGACGCCCGCCCGCCTCGAACGGCGTGCGGAACCACGTCGCGAGGATCCGCCGGGCGGCCGGCTCGCGAAGTTTCTCGGCCCCGAGGACGAGCATGTTCGCGTCGTTATGGCTGCGGCTGCGCTCGGCGTCGAAGCGGTCGTGGCAGACCCCGGCGCGGATCCCGGGGACTTTGTTGGCCACGATGGCAATCCCGATGCCGGACTTGCACAGCAGGACTCCCCGGTCGAACCGCCCGCCGGCCACGGCCTGCGCGACTTTCACGCCGACCGTGGGGTAATCGCAGGGTGCTGCCGAATGCGTACCCAGGTCGGCCACCTCGCACCCCAGCGACTGGAGAAACGGGATCAGCTTGGCTTTTAGCGCGAACCCGCCGTGGTCGGATCCCACCGCCACCCGCAGCCGCCGTGCCGGCGCCAAGGCGTGCGGTCGTCCGGCGCGCGTCATCCCACCACCTCTTTGAACCACGAAGTGGCCGTGACCACTTCGTGGTAGCGAGCCGACACCATGGTGAACGGTGGCCTTTCAGGTCGCATGATCCCGACAGAGATCTCCGTGCGGCGCTCGCGACCCGCGCCGTTGGCCGACGAGCGAACTCCCCACCACCCTTGACCAACGGCGCTGGTCCAAAGAGGTGGGGGGATCACCCCACCACCTGTCACCGTGCCGCGTTGCGGCACCCTCGGCCACGTGGCCGAGGGAATCGCCCTTGGCGATGTGACAGGTGGTGGGGTCATCGCGTCTGTCTCGCGATCACGTCGTTGGCCACGCGCGCCACCGCCTCCTTGATGGTCGCAAAACAGATCTCGTAGAGTTCGAGCGGCTTGCCGATCGGATCGGCGATGTTGGGAGGCTCTTCCGCGGAAGCCGAAGGCAACCCAAAGGTCTTCAGGAGGTGCGTCTTGACCTTCGCCTCTGGCACCCGTCGGAGAATTTCTTCCAGATGCAGTTGCTCCATCACGAAGATCGCCGTGGCCTGTCGGATCATATTGTCACTCAGATGCCGGGACATGTGGCCGGAATAATCGACGCCCTCCTGCTGGAGCAACACGAGCGTCTCCTTTGAGGCCGGTAGGCCCTCGATCGCGAACACGCCGGCCGACATCACGTCGACCGGCTCGCGCAACCGGTGTTCCTGCTGCTTCAATTCTTTCTGGAGCAGCCCTTGGGCCATGACGCTGCGGCAACTGTTGCCGGTGCAGACGAACAACACGCGCGTGGGCACAACCGCGATCTCCTTTCCCGTCACCGCGCGAGAGAACCGCCTCGTTCCAGGGCGGCCCGAATCACCTGGGCCGGAATCGCCCCCTCCCGCAGCACCGTCAGGACCCCGCCGACCACGGACACCACCGTGGATTCGCGTCCCAGCGGAGTCGGCCCGGCGTCCAGCAGGCCGTCAATCTGCCCGTCCAGCGACGCCAGCACTTCCTTGGCGTCGGTGGGAGGCGGGCAACCCGACCGGTTGGCGCTCGGCGCCACCACCGGACACGCACACCGGCGCAAGAACGCCTGCGCGACCGGATGCTTCGGTAGACGGAAGCCGACCGTCGAGCCGTCCTTCGCCGACAGCACAATCGTCAACGGCCCCGGCCAAAACTGGTCCATCAGCTGCTGGGCCATGGGTGGCACCGTCTCCACGAACGCCCGCATCTGGGCCGCCTGGCCGAGATGGATGGAATAGGGCTTGTCGGGCGGCCGGCCCTTGAGCCGATTCAACCGGTCGATCGTCGCAGGATTCCCCGCGTCGGCCGCGAGGCCGTAGACGGTTTCCGTTGGAAAGGCCACCAACCCTCCTGACGCGACCAAGGCCGCGGCCTGCGCGATGGCAGCTTCCTCCGGGTCATTCGGGTTCACGGAGAACACGGCCGGCATCCCTAGCGAATGAGCTGCGCCTGCCTACCGCGCCGTCCGATGTTCGTCAATCGGCCTGATACCGGTGCGCGGCGCAGGCAGGCCTGGAGGGAACGGTCCGCCTTCACCGTCTTGGCGGTCAGCTGTCGCTTGTGCGTCGCCAGTTTCCGTGCGAGCACCCGGTTCTGCAGCGCCAACATCTGGACGGCCAGGAGTGCGGCGTTGGTGCCGTTGCCAATCGCCACCGTCGCCACAGGCACCCCGCTGGGCATTTGGACCGTGGAGAGCAGGCTGTCCAGCCCCTTGAGCGATTTGGACTCGATCGGCACTCCGATCACCGGCAGCGTCGTGTGCGCGGCGACCACGCCGGCTAAATGCGCCGCTCCGCCAGCCGCCGCCACAAAGACCTTGACCCCTCGGCGGGGGGCCTGCTCGACATAGCGGCGGACCTGCGCGGGGCTGCGATGCGCCGAGAGAACATGCGCCTCATAGGCGACGCCGAACGCCTTGAAGACCTGGGCCGCCTGCTTCAGCGTCGGCCAGTCTGAGTCCGAGCCCATGAGCATTGCCACGTGCGGCTGTTTTGCCATACAGGCTGCCTCGCAGTTTAGTAGTGCGCCTCGTCCGCTGTCTTCACTGGGCCACTCTCATCACCGATTGACGGGTTTCTTGAGCGCGCGCCAGGCGATGTCCTTGCGGTACGTCATCCCTTCAAACGCCATGCCGGAGACGGCCTCGTAGGCCTTTTTGACGGCCCCGTCGATGTCGGTGTCCATCGCCACGACGTTCAACACCCGCCCGCCCCAGCTGATGAAGCGGTTGCCATCCCGTTTCGTGCCCGCGTGAAAGACCACGAGGTCCTCGCGATCTCTGAGCGGCTCCAGCCCGCGGATCTCCTTGCCGATGGAAAACTCCCCGGGGTAGCCGCCCGACGCCAGCACGACGCCGACACAGCTGCCCGGCTCCCACAGGCACCGATCCTGCGTTAGCCGACCCTCGACCGCATCATCCAGGAGCGCGACCAGATCGCTTTTCAATAGGGGCAAGATGGCTTGGGTCTCCGGATCGCCGAACCGGACGTTGAACTCCAGCACTTTCGGCCCCTCCGTGGTGATCATGAGGCCGGCATAGAGCGCGCCCTTGAACTGCACGCCTTCGCTGGCCAGTCCGCGCAGGGTCGGATAGATGACCTGCTCCATGATGGTCTTGGCCAGCTGGTCGGATAAGACCGGCGCGGGCGAGTACGCCCCCATGCCGCCGGTGTTGGGCCCCTTGTCTCCGTCCAAGAGGCGTTTGTGATCCTGGGAGGCCAGCAGCGGTACGGCGTTGGTGCCGTCGGTGATCACGATGATTGACACTTCCTCACCTACGAGGCGTTCCTCCACGACGACCCGCTCACCGGCCTGCTTGAAGATCCGGTCCTCCATCAAGAGATCAATGGCGCCGAGCGCTTCGCTCAGGGTGTTGGCGACGATGGCCCCCTTGCCGCCGCACAGCCCGTCGGCCTTGATGACGATGGGCGCGCCGAGCTGCCGCACATACGCCCGCGCCGCCTGGGGATCGTCGAACACCGCGAACTGGGCGGTGGGCACCTGGTATTTCTTCATGAGGTTCTTGGCAAAGGCCTTGCTGGATTCCAGGCGCGCCGCCGCCTTCGTCGGGCCGAAAATGCGCAAGCCCCGCTTTTCAAAGACGTCGACGATGCCCTTGGCCAGTGCCAGCTCGGGCCCCACGACGGTCAGATCGACGTCCCGTGCTTCGGCAAATTCGGCCAGCGACTCAAGGTCCTCGGCGCCGATATCCACCAGCTGCGCCAGCTCCCCGATCCCCCCATTGCCGGGGGCGCAGTACATCGTCTCAACCTCTGGCGACTGGCTGAGTTTCCAGACCAGCGCGTGTTCTCGCCCCCCTGATCCGATCACTAAGACTTTCATCCTCTTACGCCTCCTGTGGCTTGTCTCATGTCGGATTTCGGATTGAGGATTTCGGATTGTCGGTGTTCAATCCGCAATTGCCAATTCGCAATCCGCAATGGCATATGTGCTAGGTTCGCTCGATGGTCCCGATGGTCCATGCCGGTAGCTTACGCCGCGCAAAAAACTGAATCAGCTGGCGCGCCTGGCGGCTGCGGCAGACCAGCGCCATCCCAATGCCCATGTTGAACGTCGCGTACATTTCCGTCGTATCCAGACGCCCGGCCGCTTGAATCGCGCGAAAGATGGCGGGGACTTGCCAGCGACCGGGCTCCCAGCACACCGACAGCCCCGGTCGGGCCGCCACCAAGCTCGGCAGGCGCCGGGCGAGTCCGCCGCCGGTCACATGCGCGAGGGCGCCGACGGTGAACCGCTCCAGTGCGTCGAGGACCGGTTGGACGTAGATCCGTGTAGGCGTCAGCAGCGCATCCGTCAGTCGCCTGAGCGCGGCGGGGCGCAAGGCCTTCCGCACCAGCGCAAACCCGTTGGCGTGCATCCCGGAGGAGGCTAAGCCCACAATCGTATCGCCGGCGCGGATGCGCGAGCCGTCGATGAGGCGGCCGCGTTCCACCACGCCGACGCAGAAGCCGGCGATGTCGTAGTCTTTCGGCTGGTACACGCCGGGCATCTCCGCGGTCTCCCCACCCACCAGGGCGCAGCCGCTCATGCGGCAGCCCTTCGCAACGCCCCGGATCAGCGGAGTCAGAATCGCCGGCGTCAGCGTGCCCATGGCGATGTAATCCAAGAACAGCAGCGGGCGTGCGCCGTAGACGAGGACATCGTTGGTGTTCATCGCCACGACATCCACGCCGATGCCCTCATGCCGGCCCGCCCCCTGCGCCAGCTTCAGCTTCGTCCCGACACCGTCGGTGGAGGCCACCAGGACCGGCTCGCGGAACCGCCGCGTCGGGAGCGCCACCAGCCCCGCGAACTGGCCGCGGTCCGGCAGGACCTCGGGCCCATGCGTCGCGCGGATGAGCGGCGACAGGCGCGACAGCCACCGGTCCGCCGCCTCGATATCCACCCCCGCGCTTCGATAGGTCAACGTCATCAGTTAATGCGGGATGCGGGGTGCGGAGTGAGGGATGTTTCATCCCGCACTCCAAACTCCCCATTCCGCATCGCTCTTAACATCGGCCTTGGCCCGCATGCTTTTCCAGCGCGAACTTGTCGCCCTCCTCCCCGAAGGGAATCGGATAGGTGCCGCTCCAGCACGCCGTGCAATAGGCGGTGGGTCGTTTGACGCACTTCAGCAGCCCTTCCACCGAGAGGTAGCCCAGGCTGTCGGCGCCGATGAACTTCCGGATCTCGTCCAGCTCGAGGCGGTTGGCGATCAGCTCCTTCCGCGTCGGGAAATCAATCCCGTAGAAGCAGGAGTGTCTCGTCGGCGGACAGCTGATCCGCAGGTGGATGGATTTGGCCCCGGCCTCCCGCAGGCTCTTGACCCTGGCGCGGGTGGTGGTGCCGCGGATGATCGAGTCGTCCACCACCACGAGGCGCTTGCCTTTGATGATTTCCTTGACCGGATTGAACTTGACCCGGACTTTCAGGTCGCGGATCTCCTGCGCCGGTTGGATGAACGTCCGGCCGACGTAGTGATTCCGCATCATGCCCATCACAAACGGAATCTTGGACTCCAGGCTGAAGCCTAGGGCGGCAAAGTTGCCGGAGTCGGGAATCGGCATCACCACATCCGCCTCGGCGGGATGCTCGCGGGCCAACTGTTGCCCCAACCGCGTGCGCACCCCCTCGACGCTCTCCCCAAACACCAGGGAATCCGGCCGCGCGAAGTACACGTGCTCAAACAGGCAGTGCGCCAGCGCGGGCTCCTGGCCTTTGAAGGGATGCAGCGTATGCAACCCGGAGGCGTTGATGACCACGACTTCTCCCGGCTCCACCTCGCGGACGAGCCGGGCCCCGATGATATC
>Ga0209515_10009935_pt1 | contig 10722 bp, 8 predicted proteins | sample Subgroupgradi54m_FD_187454 | JGI IMG/M metagenome (GOLD analysis project Ga0209515, IMG submission 187454) | Subsurface groundwater microbial communities from S. Glens Falls, New York, USA - GMW60B uncontaminated upgradient, 5.4 m (SPAdes)... ...
CAAGATTTTCGACGCCTATCGCGCGCAAATCGGCGAGGCCAGAAAACTGGTTGACTGATGCCGGGACTGGCTTTAAAGATTGATGTCGATACACTGCGTGGCACGCAGGAAGGCGTACCCAATCTGCTGCGCCTGCTGGACACATTCCAGGCACGCGCCACCTTTCTCTTTTCCCTCGGGCCCGACCACACCGGCTGGGCCATTCGCCGCGCTTTCCGTCCCGGTTTTTTTTCCAAGGTGCAACGCACCTCCGTCGTCAGCCATTACGGTTTGAAAACGCTGCTGTACGGCACCCTGTTGCCCGCCCCCGATATCGGTAAGCGCACGCAAGGGATCATGCGCGCCGTGCGCGATGCCGGTCACGAAGTCGGCATTCATACCTGGGACCATGTGCTGTGGCAGGACAATGTGCGTCAACGCAATGGCGACTGGACGCGCAAACAGATGCAGCAAGCCTTTGACCGTTTTGTCGATATATTCGGCACCCCACCCAGCACCCATGGCGCAGCGGGCTGGCAAATGAACGATCACGCCTTTGCCTACCTCGACCAATTCGGCCTGCGTTACGCCTCGGACACGCGCGGCGGCACACCCTTCATTCCCGTCATTGCCGGTCAACGTTTGAATTGCGTGCAACTTCCCACCACCCTGCCCACGCTGGATGAAATCATCGGCGTCGATGGCATGGATGAAACCGCAGCAGCAAAGCATGTCCTTGAGCAAACCCGCCACGCAAGTACAGATCAGGTGTTCACCCTGCATGCCGAACTGGAAGGCATGAAGCTGGCACCGCAGTTCGAGCAGCTTCTGCAGGGCTGGCAACAACAGGGTTTCCGTTTGCAAACCATGGCGCAATCATTTGCCGATCTACGCACCGCACCGGAACATAGGGCGCCCCGTTGGGGAACATTGCCCGGACGTTCCGGCGATGTGATGGTATGAGCGCAATGCGATGACCGAAAAGCACGACATCCGCCCCGGCCAGTCGATCGAACTGCTCAAGGCGCTGCACATCCTCACGCGCGACGGCAAGATGAATCAGGACAGCCGCCGCAAATTGAAGCAGGTCTATCACCTCTACCAATTCATCGAGCCGCTGCTGCAAAACATCCAGCAGGAACATGCCGACATTCAACTGGTCGATCACGGCGCGGGGAAATCGTATCTGGGCTTCATTCTGTACGACCTGTTTTTCAAAACGCTGACCGATCAATCTCACATCTTCGGCATCGAGACCCGCCCCGAACTGGTGGAGAAATCGCAGGCGCTGGCGCAGCAACTCGATTTTCCAAGGATGTCGTTTCTGAACTTGTCGGTGGCCGAGTCGATTGCCTCAACGCTGTTGCCGCCGCAGGTGGATATTGTCACCGCGCTACACGCCTGCAATACCGCCACCGACGACGCCATCCGCTTTGCTCTGCACAAGCAGGCGCGTTTCATCGTGCTGGTGCCCTGCTGTCAGGCCGAGATTGCCGCCGTCCTGCGGCAAACCAAAGGAACGTCAAAGCAGCAAGCGCTGTCCGAACTGTGGCGGCATCCGTTGCACACGCGCGAATTCGGCAGCCAACTCACCAATGTGCTGCGCTGCCTGCAACTGGAAGCACATGGCTACCAGGTCAGCGTCACCGAACTGGTCGGCTGGGAACATTCCCTGAAAAACGAATTGATCATTGCCGAACACAAAAACCAGTCGAACCCGCGCGCCGCTCGGCGCCTGCACGAGATCATCGACAGCGTCGGCCTGGCACCGCTGCGTGAGCGCTTCTTCACCCCGCCCCAAACCCCCGCCGAAGCTTGAATTTAGCTTTGCATAGCCATTCGACTAGGCGCGCAAAGAAACGCGCGCCAATGCGCTGCATAGCCAATCGGCTAGCCATTCAAAAGACGAATGGCTAGCCGCTGGTTAAGTCGCTGGTTACGATTGCTTACATTTCTTGCAGGCCGAAAACACCTGCCGCCCTGCACCGTCGCCTACACTACGCCTATGGTTCACACAAAGGAGAAATCATGAAAACACGTACACAACACGCGCTGATGGTTCTGGGACTCGCCGCCGGTTTGTCTGGCCTGGCAATGAGTTCGGTGGCGCAAGCTGCTGATTACCAGGATTACGCCCGGGTCGTGAATGTCACGCCGATTGTCGAACGTATCAACCGGCCGGAACAACGTTGCCAAACCGAATATCGCCAGGTCACGCATGAAGGGGAACGCCGCGTCGGTGGTTCCATCATCGGCGGCATTACCGGCGCCATCGTCGGCAACCAGATTGGCAAGGGCAATGGCCGTACCGCCGCCACCGCGGTCGGCGCCATCGCTGGTGCTGTGGTCGGTGACCGGATCCAAAACGACCATCCGCGCGGTTATGTGAGCGAAGAACCAGTGCAACGCTGCCATGCCGTTGACCGCTATGAAACCCGCACCACCGGCTACCAGGTCACCTACAAGTATCACGGCGAAACCTATACCAGCGTGATGGATCGCGATCCAGGCGATCGGATTCGCGTGGCAGTGTCGGTTAATCCAATTGATTGATTGATTGATTGATTGATTGATTAAGAACGAGCCACAGAGAACACAGAGGGCACAGAGAAATCCGGTCTGGACTTTCTCTGTGCCCTCTGTGTTCTCTGTGGCTCGTTCTTCTTGACATTTATTGTTTCAACAGCGCCTTCACCGTGGACCACTGCCGGCGGCTCACCGGCAGGTGTTCTGGAATTCCCTTGAGCACCACTTCCCAGTGGGGATCGGTGTTGCGCGCATCTTCGTCCTGATCGATCCCGGTCGCGACGCGCTCGAAACCGGCGATCGCCTGTTTGGCGATCAGTGCATTGCGGTGAATGCGCACAAACTGCTGGGTGAATTCCTGCTCCAACGTCACTAATGATTCTTCGCTGATGTATTCACGCTCCGCCGTGCGCACGGTGATGTATTTCATCTCCGCCTTGAAATACAGTACATCGCGCAGCGGCACCAGAAATACCCGGCCACGCTCGTGAATGCTCAAATGCTGGCGCACCGGCGCCAGCGCATTAAGATCCTGTTGCACGCCATTCTGACTGTCGTGCAAGCGGTGCACATGCTGCAAGGCTTCGAGCAAACGCTTGGCGCGCACTGGCTTGAGCAGATAATCGAGCGCATGCACATCGAACGCCTTGACCGCGTATTCGTCATAGGCGGTGACAAAAATCACCCAGGGACGCTGTTGCGATTGTTCCGGCGGGCGCAGGTGGCGCGCCAGTTCAAGGCCATTGATACCAGGCATCTGAATATCGAGCAGCACCACATCGGGCCGCTGTTGTGCACACAAGGCCAGCGCAGCTTCAGCGCCTTCAGCCTGCCCAACCAACTGGTGCGGGAAATCTCCGGCGATATCAGACAACAAGGTACGCAGGCGGGCACGCGCAGGTTCCTCATCGTCCACAACAAGAATCTTCAATTCCGGCATTGTTCCACTCCACTCATAGTGTCCGATACGGCAGATTCAATTCAACAACAAACTGCGTCTCGGTCTTGCTCGATGACAGTTGCGCCTCGATATCGTACAAAACCGTCAGTCGTTGCCGAATGTTTTCCAGCGCCATCTGGTTACCGCGCTCGCGTTTGGCCACCGGATTGCCATCGCTCTCCGGCAAAGGGTTGGCAATGCGAATCTGCACCCGGTCACCGCGCTTGTGCACCGCAATTTCGATCATGCTGGGCTGGCTGCGCTGTTCCACTCCATGATGAACGGCATTTTCGACCAAAGGTTGAAGCAATAACGCAGGGATGCTGGCCGGCTCCGCCGCCACATCCACATCCCAACGCACCCGCAAACGCTGGCCCAAACGCAGTTGTTCGATCGCCAGATATTGGCGGCACAGACCGACTTCCTGATTGACCGACACCTGCTGCCGCGCATCGCGCAACAGAGCGCGAAACAGATCGCTCAAATCTTCCAGAATTTCCTCGGCGCGGCGCGGATCTTCGCGCACTACGCCGAGCACGGCATTCAGACTGTTGAACAAAAAGTGCGGGCGGATCCGCGCCTGCAGCGCCTGCATGCGTGCCTCGTCCAATGCTGGCGAATAAGCCCGTGCACGCAGTTCGAAATAATGCAACAACAGCAAAGCCAGCAAGCTTGACAGTAGCACCGGCAGCCATAGCGCCGTGCCGGTCGCCACTACCCCCATTGGGATAAACGCCTGTTGCAGCAACCAGGTCAGGGCCGCTGGCACCAGACAGCCCAGCAGCGTTTGCAACGCACTGGGCCAATGCCGCACCACCGGGCGCAAGGTGCACAGGAACAGCAGCGACGCCAGCGTCACCGGCTCGACGATCACCGCCGCTGCCGCGAAGTCGCTGGAAAATTGCAGCCAGTTGTCGATATGAAGCGCCAAGGCCAGCGCCACCGTAGCGTTGACCATCAACAGCACGCGCAGAATCACGCCGACGTTGCAACCATCGGGCAATACACCCTGCTGCAAGGCGGCCGACGGTTCTGCTGGAGTCATCACTGCTGCTTTATAATCCGCTGAAGAATTCAATTGAGCCCACCATGAGTGAAAAACCCGCGCACCCTTCTTCTGTCACCGCCCCCTCGGCCGACCCGCTCGCGAACAAAAGCGAAGCCTGGTCAGCGCGCTTTTCCGAGCCGGTGTCGGAACTGGTGAAACGTTACACCGCCTCGGTGTTTTTCGACAAACGTCTCGCCCCTTACGATATCCAGGGTTCGCTGGCACATGCAGAAATGCTGCATCACGTCGGCTTGCTATCCGCCGCCGATTATCAGGCAATTTGCGACGGCATGGCAAAAATTCTCGCCAGCATTGAGGCCGGGGCATTTGAATGGCTGCTCGATCTGGAAGACGTGCATCTGAATATCGAAAAACGCCTGACCGAGCTGGCCGGCGATGCCGGCAAACGGCTGCACACTGCCCGCTCGCGCAACGATCAGGTTGCCACCGACATCCGCCTCTGGCTGCGCGCCCAGGTGGACACCATCGTCCCGCTGCTGACCGGTTTGCAAACCGCCTTGCTCGACCTGGCTGAACCACATGCCGCCACGGTGATGCCCGGCTTCACCCATTTGCAGGTCGCGCAACCGGTAACCTTTGGGCACCACCTGCTCGCCTACGTCGAAATGTTCGGCCGCGACCGCGCGCGGATGCAGGATTGCCGCAGCCGCATCAACCGCCTGCCGCTCGGTGCTGCCGCGTTAGCCGGGACCAGCTACCCGATCGACCGCGAGCGCGTCGCACGCACGCTCGGCTTCGACGGCGTCTGCGAAAATTCGCTGGATGCCGTGTCCGATCGTGACTTTGCAATTGAATTCTGCGCCGCCGCCGCGCTCGTCATGACGCATATTTCGCGCATGTCGGAAGAGTTGATTCTATGGATGAATCCACGCATGGGATTCATCGATCTGGCGGATCGCTTCTGCACCGGCAGTTCGATCATGCCGCAGAAAAAAAATCCCGACGTCCCCGAGCTGGCACGCGGCAAAACCGGCCGTGTCAACGGTCATCTCATCAGTCTGCTCACCCTAATGAAAGGCCAGCCACTGGCCTACAACAAGGACAATCAGGAAGACAAGGAACCCCTGTTCGATACTGCAGACACCCTCATCGACACTCTGCGCATCTTCATCGGCATGACCGCCGGCATTCGCGTCAAACCGGACAACATGCGCGTCGCCGCGCTGCAAGGCTACGCCACCGCCACCGACCTGGCCGACTACCTGGTCAAGCAAGGCCTGCCATTCCGTGACGCCCACGAAATCGTCGCCCATGCCGTGCGCATGTGTGAACAACGTCAATGTGATTTGACTGACTTGTCGCTGGAAGAACTGCAAAAATTTTCTGGTTTGATCGGCGAAGATGTGTTTGCCGTGCTGACGCTGGAAGGCTCCGTCTCCAGCCGTAACCACATCGGCGGCACTGCGCCGGAACAGGTGCGTGCGGCGATTGCGCGTTGGCGTGCGCGCCTGAAGTAACGCATGCGGCGCAATGCGCTATTGACGCCCTACAGGTACGACTTACGTATTTCAGCGTTCAGATGAAAGGATATCCACAATGGATACGAGCAGTCCATATCAAGCCCCAAAAAGTAAACTCGATACAGAAGAATCGATGAGTTCAAAAAGATACGGAATTTGGAAAAGGTTTTATATTACTTTTCTATGGGGCGTCCCGATCTTTATGATCTTTGTAATATTGGGCACGCCAAAGCAGTCATGGTTGATGGGTCTCATTGGATCAGCTGTTATTTCAGTGGGTTCTGGCGTTCTAGCCATATTGATACCTGTTCAGAGTAAGCGAATATTTGTGTCTGTAGGCGTGGTGGCTGGCCTTGTATTCGCCGGCGTCTCCGGAGCATATTTTCCTGGGTAGTCACCATAACAGTCGAGTTGACGCGTTGTTCCACATGGGCCTTGACCTTTTCCATCGCCTGATTTCAATTTCGATAGCAAAAGTAGTTGGCCCAGCCATGCAGGCTGCGGTTCACATTACCAACGATCTTGTCCAAAAGGGATGGTGACTGAGGTCGCTTTGCCGCTTCACCCACGCCTGCTGCGCAAGGCCAGCAAACTCAACCAGCGTTCCACGCCCTTGGGGTCGCTGCTGCAGGAGGCGTAATCGGTGACGCTGCGGGCGGCGCGTTCCAGTAGTTGAATATCGGCTTCGTGCTGGCGCGCGACGTGCGGGTCTTCCAGAAACAGTACCCGGCGGCATTGGCGGTTCAGGATCAGTTCGGCGATCTGCGCATCGCCGCCGAGCGGGCCGCTGAGGAATGGCCGCACCCAATTGCGGCCGGCCTGTTCGCCCTTGATTTTTTGCGCCAGCTGGTTCAGCAAGCCGCCGGTGGTGCCGGTGGCGCAGCGCATGGCGAAGCGGTCGAGCAAGTCGAAATGCTTTTCGGCCAATGCCACCATGCGTTCTTTCATCGCGTCATGCGCAATCAGGGCGATGCTTTCATTTTCCAGATCAAACACAGCGTCGAGCGTCGGATCGTGGGCGGCACCGACGGCGATCGCTTCCAGTTCGAGCCACTCGCGGGCGCCCGCCAGAGTGGACAGAAACGGCTTGCCGTGGATGACGCATTGGCGTTTCAGCGCCAGCGCTTCGGGAAAATTGGACGAGGGGTCAACCGGATCCATCAGGTAAATCACCGCATCCAGATTTCTCGTCGGATCGGCCTCGACGATGCGCGATACCAGCATCATCAGCCCGCCATCGCGGCCATAGGGAAAACGTTCGATCGCCGGATACCCCGGCAGCAGGCCGTGCCGCTGGATCGCGTCCAGAGTTCTGCCGACGATGATCAGTTGGGGTTGCAGGGTCTCGATCGCTGCCTGCCCATTCTGGAGCAGGCGTACCAGCGGCGAGTCGGCCGCATCCTGATGCGCCCGGTTTGCAGCCAGGCCGATTCTGTAACGGGGAGGATTCGAGAGCATGGGGGTAACGTCGATGACGATGTTTAGCAGGTTGCGGGCGATTGTTTACCACTCATCAATCCAGCACCCGATTGGTTCAAATTTTCACACGAAAACACAGTTTGGCCGCGCCCGGCCGGAGTCGCCGAATAGCCATTGGAGCCAGCTATAATAGCGGCCTTTTGGAGAAATACTTCAATCAGTACAGGCTGCCTTGCGGGCTTCGGACTATTGACGCCTTTCCAAATACTAAACTAAACTGCTGGCCTACGCTCGGGGACATCTCGTTGCACAGGCAGACGCTTGTTGAAAATATTGCCTTGCAACAAACGCATCTCAGCAATACATTTACACCCATTCAATCCAGTAGGTTAAAACCATGAAACGCTTCCTGAATACCAGAGAAACCATTGTTACCGAAGCCATCGACGGGCTGCTGCTCAGCTCCCCAGGCAATAATCTTGCGAGGCTCGATGGCTATCCTCACATCAAAGTCGTGGTACGCAAGGATTGGGATAAGAGCAAGGTAGCCGTGGTGTCGGGCGGCGGTGCCGGACATGAACCAGCGCACGCGGGCTTCGTTGGCGCTGGCATGCTGGCGGCAGCAGTATCCGGCGAGATCTTTGCTTCGCCCAGCGTGGACGCTGTGCTGGCCGGTATCCTGGCCGTGACCGGCGCGGCCGGTTGCCTGCTGATCGTCAAGAATTACACCGGTGACCGTCTGAATTTCGGTCTGGCTGCCGAGAAGGCCAAGCAGATGGGCCACAAGGTCGAGATGGTCATCGTGGCCGATGACATCGCTATCCCGGACGCGCCGAAACCGCGCGGGATCGCGGGCACTCTGTTCGTACACAAGATTGCCGGCCATCTGGCCGAGTCCGGCGCATCGCTGGAAGCGGTGAAACAGGCGGCACAAGAGGCCGCTGGCGCCGTTTATTCCCTGGGCCTGTCCCTGTCCAGTTGCACCATTCCCGGCCAGGAACCGGAACGTCGTCGCGGCGAAAAAGCGCATCGCGAGGCGGAATTGGGTCTGGGCATTCACGGTGAACCCGGTGTTGCCACGATCAAACCGGAATCGGTCAAGCATGTCGTCGGCCTGATGGTGGACAAGCTGTGCGAAAGGCTCCCCGCAGGTACCAGATTTGGTCTGTTGATCAACAGCCTGGGCAGCGTGCCACCGATTGAAATGGGTGTGATCGCCAACGAAGTCCTCACTTCGCGTCTGGGCGAACAGGTCGAGCTCGTGTTCGGCCCCGCGCCGCTGGTGACCTCGCTCGACATGAATGGATTTTCGCTGTCGCTGATCGAGCTGAATGACAGCCGCCGCGCCGCCCTGCTGTCGAAGGTCGCGCCAGTGGCCTGGATCCCCGCCGCCAAACTCGAACCACTGACCGTGTTGCCCTTGCCCAAATTCGCACACCTGGCGGACTTCCAGGGTTCGCACAACGAGCGCGCTGCAGCTTTGGTGAAAGCAGTCTGCACGGCACTGATCGAAAAAGAAGTTGAGCTGAATGCGCTCGACGCCAAAGTGGGTGACGGCGATACCGGCACCACCTTTGCCAACGCCGCGCGCAGCGTGATCGAAAAATTCAACGCGGCAGCTCTGCCACTGGCCAACCCGAGCCAATTGTGCCTCGCCATCGGCGAGCTGCTCGGCAAAACCATGGGCGGTTCGAGCGGTGTTCTGATGTCGATTTTCTTCACTGCGGCTGGCACCAAAATGGCGCAGTCCAATGATTGGCATGCCGCATTTGAGGCCGGCATTCGCGCGGTCCAGCATTACGGCGGCGCCAAGGCGGGCGATCGCACCATGCTCGACGCAATGATCCCCGCGATCGCTGCGCTCAAGAGCGGCAACATCGCCGCTGCTTCGGAAGCTGCCTCAAAAGGTGCGGTCGCCACGGCATCAATGACCAAGGCGCACGCCGGTCGTTCTTCCTATGTCAATGCTTCGAACCTCATCGGCATCCAGGATCCAGGTGCCACGGCAATCGCCTTTGCGTTCCAGGCTGCGACGCAAGCAGCAGGGTAAGGCTCGCAGGTAAAAGCAGCGCCATCCGGCGGATGGCGCTGCGCTTATTTGCCCTACCTGATCTACGCTCCCGCTACCGTCATTCTGGACACCAGAATCGAACCGGTATTTTTGGTTCCGCGTGTCACCACATCACTCCCCACGGCCGTAATATCGCGCAGCATTTGTTTCAGGTTGCCGGCAATCGTGATTTCCTGCACCGGATAACAGATTTCTCCCTGTTCCACCCAGTAACCAAACGCGCCGCGCGAGTAATCACCGGTGACGTTGTTGACGCCCTGCCCCATCAATTCAGTCACGAACAAGCCGGTGCCGAGTTTTTTCAGCATGGCAGGCAGGTCATCCTGCGCTTGCGTGTTGCGGCTGGTGAGAAACAGGTTGTGCGAACCGCCGGCGTTGCCGGTGGTCTGCATGCCCAGCTTGCGGGCCGAGTAGGTGGACAGGAAATAGCCTTGCAGCACACCGCCTTGCACCACGGCACGTTTCGCAACCTTGACACCCTCTTCGTCGAAGGGGGAGCTGCCCAGCGCGCCACGCAAGGTCGGATCTTCATTGACGGACAGATGGTCGGCCATCACTGGCTGGCCCAGCGAGTCGAGCAGAAAGCTGGATTTACGATACAGGGCGCCGCCGCTGACGGCTTGTGTAAAGCCACCGAGCAGACCGACGGCCAGCGGTGCGTCGAACAACACCGGCACCTGACAGGTTTTCAAACCACGCACATGCAGGCGCGCCAGCGCGCGTTCGGCGGCGTAGCGGCCCACGGCTTCGGGCGAGGCCATGTGGCGGCGGTCGCGCGCGGTGGTGTACCAATCGTCGCGCTGCATGTGAGCGCCCTGCCCGGCAATCGGTGCGCAGGAAATGTAGTGACGTGAATAGGGATAACCGCCGGAAAAGCCACGCGTGTTGGCCATCACGAACTGGCCATGATGGGCCGACACCGATGCGCCTTCGGAATTGCGGATCAGCGGGCTGGTTTCCAATGCCGCCGCTTCGGCACGCTGCGCCAACTGTGCGGCATGTTCGGCATCCAGCGCCCAGGGGTAATACAGATCCAGATCGCGCGGCGCGGTTTCCAGTAATTCGGGCTCCGGCAGGCCGGCACAGTCATCTTCGGCGGTAAAGCGGGCAATGTCGTAGGCAGCCTGCACGGTGTCGCGCAGCGCCCGGGCAGAGAAATCGGAACTGCTGGCGTGGCCACGGCGTTGCCCCAGATAGACCGTGATACCCATGCCTTTGTCGCGGTTGTGCTCGATGGTTTCGACACTGCCTTGGCGCA
>Ga0209515_10009936_pt1 | contig 10720 bp, 10 predicted proteins | sample Subgroupgradi54m_FD_187454 | JGI IMG/M metagenome (GOLD analysis project Ga0209515, IMG submission 187454) | Subsurface groundwater microbial communities from S. Glens Falls, New York, USA - GMW60B uncontaminated upgradient, 5.4 m (SPAdes)... ...
CTGCCAAGGCTGGAGATTGAGTAAATCCACCAGCAGCGTTGGCCCCTACAATTATTACTTTGCCATTCCTTACTGTTGGTAACTCTTCAAAAACTCCCAAACCGCATGCCGTTACCGGTCTGGCACACATTTTTCGATCCAGACTTCCCGCGAGTTCTGTTTCTTCATAGGCTTTAGGGAAAATTTTTTTTACGATTTTTTCGAAATGTTTAAACTGTGCTTGTACCCCTGGCCATGTAATGTTTGGAATATTTGCGATGTCATTCCCTATGAAGCCGTATCCACCCGAAACAATTACCTTACTTCCTTCCAAAGTAGCATTGATATAATTGGTAGGTTCTGGAGCGTCTATCTTAAAAGGACCGGAAAAACATTTTGGAATATATGGTTTTGCGTCAAAAGCATGGGCAACTAGCGTTTCTGCCTCCAATCCTGGGTTGGGAATAGTTATCCAGCAGCCTAGAACCCCCATAATTTTATCTTCACATTTTGTATCTTTGTATAAACCATGGGTAAGCCAACCGGTAGAAAAGACGTAATGGTCTGTTTTTAGTATTTCGCCCTTGGCAGTAACCAGGTGAGAAATCTCACCATTTTTATTTCGCTTCATTTCTACAACATATTCTCCCCAATGGAAAGTAACACCTTTTGTTCTAAGAAAATTTATTATATTTGTGCACAAATCAATTGAATTTACGGTTATACAATCTTCCTCTAGCCCTCCTACCAATAAATCCTTATTACAGGCATATTCAAATACAGGATACGCTTTCTTTACTTCATCGATATTCAATCTTTTAACCTTTGGGGTATTATACAAATCCTCAAAGTCAGCTTCAGATTTAGCTCTTTCTAGTGAGTCAACTTTTCCTTTCATAAAGTGTTTACGGTTCAGAAAAAATATTCCCACCCCGAGTTGCAAACCGCAGTTTTCAAATAGTTTTTTATTTTTACGGATAACATCATACCAACCTTTTTTACCCATATTGTTTATACGGCAGATGTCATCATTATATCGTTCGATTATTTCTGGGTGATGGGTAAAATATTCAAAATCATCAATCCATTTCTTTTCAATAGGAGTAAGCTCTTTGATATTTTTTGACATCCAACCGCCTGCAGAGGGTGATTTATAGATGAGTCCTTTCCGAGAAGAACTAGCCAGAGAAGATGTCTCGGTAGCGGTGACGTGTCTGGCATTCCCGCTTCTGTAAGTAGTACTAGCCATTCTTTCATCATAGTGAAGATTCGTTGGATCCGGCCCAAAATCATAACACACGACTTTATACCCAGCCTTATTTAAATAATACGCCGTCATTAAACCGACAATCCCTGTTCCCACTATTGTTACACTTTTTATCATAGAACTTTTATTGTTTTTAATAACAAACAAAAATCATTGTTTTACTAATATCCTCTTGACAAGCTCATTATATATCCTATATAATAGATATCAACATTCTGTTCGATCGTATGAACAAACAAATAATCCAATCACAACTATCTTCCTTTAAGCTCGATGATGTTGAGATAAAAATATATCTATATTTACTTGAAAACGGGCCTAAAACACCGCTTGATCTCTCCCGTGAAACGAGTGTCAACCGATCACGAATTTACCGATATCTGGACAGACTCAAAGCAAAAAAGCTCATAGAAGAAGTGAACGTGGGTCGAGGAATAACTCTTAAAGCTTCCAATCCAAATAATTTGGAATTATTAATCATGGAAAAAGAACAAGAAGTAAAAATCCAAAGGGAAAATCTGACGAACATTGTCAGTGAACTGACTAGTTTCCAGATTAACCAACCAAAAAGCATAGAAATCAAATATTATCACGGCACAGAAGGATTAAAACAAATGCTCTGGAATCATTTAGCGGCTAAAAAGGAGATTCTGGTGTTTGGATTTGAGAATAGAAACAATATCGCGGGCAAAGCATTTGCCGAAAAAATACGCTATGAACAAGTGGAGAGAAAAATCACCAAGATTGAAGTTGAAAATGCAACTGACCAAGGTGATTATTGGTACACGAGTGTACCCAACTGGGGAACATATTACAAATCCAGATATATTCCACCACGAATCCTTGACATCAAGCAATATCAGGTTATATATAATGACACGATTTCAATACTCAGTTGGGGAGACGGCAATAAAGTCGGAATAGAGATAGAAAACTCTCCATTTGTAAAAATGTATAAACAAATTTTCTGGAAGTTTTGGGAGATTGCCGAGACCTATATACAAGAAGGAAAGCGTATCGAAAAATCTAAAAAACTTAAAGCCAGAAAACTATAGACTGTTGCTATATTCATATTTTTCGTTTATTGGATATAATTACTTCATGAAGAAATCAACTGCATCGCGCGTTTCTAAAACAATCATTTTCTATAAATTGATAACCGGAATTATTGAATTTATCTTAGGACTGGGTATTCTTTTTTTTGGCAGAAATATTGCCAAAATGTATACTCACTACAAAGTGAGAGAACTTCTTGAAGATCCTCATGATTTACTCATCACGACTATCGAAAAAATTATTCCGATTTTAATACATTATCGTACCTATTTCATGATATTTTTGATTGTGTTTGGTACGGTAAAGATCATCGGTGCTATTGGCCTTTTATATAACAAAGAGTGGGGTCTGGATCTTTTAATTTTATTCTTTTTCCTGATGCTTCCTTTTGATATCTATACATTATTTTCTCATCCGACGTTTTTAAAAACATTGTACTTTTTGATCAATGCATTAATCGCTCTTTATCTGGTCGAATTTAGACCGCATACGTACTTTTGGAAGTATATAAAATATTTGAAGAAAATGATGAGGAGAAAGTTTTTATTTTTGTGAGTCCATCGGGACTCGAACCCGAAACCAACAGCTTAAAAGGCTGATGCTCTACCAGTTGAGCTATGGACCCTATCAAAATGTAATTTTATCAGCCTCGTAATTGTTTATCAACACAATACTTCAAAGCTTGATAAATAATATCTCCTTCACTACACTAACATTATGAGTCAATACTGTTACGTGAATGAGAAAAATCCTTTATTTGTAACTGGAGGAAAACATGAAGTTCATAACCAGTATTCTTTAATTGTAAAAATTGAACTTTGTGTACTCCCTATTATCGTATTGCTTTTTACCTCAACTTTTTTTCCTGCCTTTTCAAATGCAAAATCAAATGATTTGGCTCAAACCCCTATAAACAATCAAGAAAAAGTTCTTGGAGTTATAACTCAAGAGCAACTTTCTCCAACCCAAATACCAACCCCATCACCACTCCCGACACAAACTCTAACTTCTACTATAATTCCTTCTCCAATTCCTACATCTGTTCCGGAAAAATCCCACGTAAAAAATGCTTATTCAATTGCCGTTTACGGAGACTCTATGGTTGATACTATGGGAGAACGATTGGAATATTTAGAACATAGTTTAAAACGATTATATCCGAATGTAAACTTTACCTTATATAATTACGGAATAGGCGCACAGCATGTTGAGACAGGGCTTGGGAGATGGAATAGCAGACTCGATTATCAAGATAGACATTATCCTTCAATCGTCGAGGTAAAACTCGATATTATTATCATTGGTTCATTTGCGTACAATCCATTTTCTCCATATGACCGAGATCGTCACTGGATCGGACTTACTAAACTGGTTCAACAAGCACAAACATTAAGTCCAAACGTATATATGCTGACAGAAATAGCTCCGCTTCGAAGTAATTTTGGCAAGGGCCCAATGGGAGTCAATTATGATACAGATACCGCTTATACTCATTCTGGTTGGATTGTTGAACAACTTGAGAATGTCATTGGATTATCAAAAGCCTTACATGTGCCGCTTATTGATGTGTTTGATGCTTCAAAAGGGCATCCAGAATATACCAATCCATCAGACGGAATCCATCCTTCAGTTTCAGGACACGAATTTACGGCAGATATCATTGCGAATTCGATAGAGCTAAATTAATGGTTATTTGTAGATATCCCTTCTGTTACCTAATGTAAGAATAATGATTGTTTGGTCTTCAAGATCAAAAATTACCCGATAATCGCCTATTCTGAAGCGATACTGACCGATATCGTAATTGATTAAACTTTCTGCGAAAGTTAAAGGATTAGTGGACGAAATAAAGTAATCGAGTTTTTTTATAATTCTTTTTTGAATATCTTTTGGTAGTTTTTGTAGGATTTTCAATGCTTGAGGATTAAAGACATAAGTATACATTATTATAGCTTCAATCGTTTCTTAATTTCGCTCATTGATATTCTTTTTTTCTCTTTTCTTGCTTTTTTAATTCTTCTTCGATATGCCGGCGAGGATAAAGCTTCAAGATCTTCGATTAAACTCAACCACATTTTTTCTGGCACTAAAACACCAAGCGACTTATCATTTTTTAAGACACGGTAGAAACTTGATGAACTCTCTGCACGCATAAACAAACGGGTAAGACCAGCTTGGGCTTTCTGGATGTTTGTGAATTTTTCATCATTGATAAGTTGTTGTATCATATTACAGAAGTATATAATAATTCTGTAATATTTGTCAACAGTAAATCTGTTGTATAATACATGCATGAAAAAAGGTTTTGATTATATCGGAGTCACAATATGTTTCTATTGCTACGATGGAAAAGGCAAATTATTACTCCAAAAAAGAAGTAAAAACTGCAGTGACGAACAAGGAAGATGGGATTGCGGCGGAGCAGCGGTACGGTTTGGAGAAACATTTGAACGTGCAGTAAAAAGAGAGTTAAAAGAAGAATATTGCATTGATATTTCTAACAACAATATTCAATTCTGCGGGGTAAATAATGTACTTCGAAAACATAATGGTAAACAAACACACTGGATTGCCGTTGTGTTTGGATGTCTGGTTGATCCGAAAAAAGTGAGGATAGGCGACCCTGTTAAAATGGCTGATATCGGCTGGTTTTACCCAAATAAACTTCCAAAACCATTACATTCAATGTATCTTACTCATTTAGAATTTGTAAAGAAAGCTTCTATTTTATAACAGAATCAAAATAGAATCTCTCACAAAAAACCCTTTTTGTTGACTTTAATTAATTAAAGTCGTTAGATTCCTCTTCTTTTCTTTTTTTGAAACTCTAATTTTGACTGCCAGGCTGATTTCCAATTGACGCCATAGGTTCCTGGTCCGCGTAAATCCAACCAGGTTTCTACTATTACATCAAATATTTTTTCTTTAGTAATGATTGAAGATAAATTGTTTCTAATTCCACTATTCCCCATAATGATTGAGTGAAATTTAGCCACGGTCGCTGAGGATACTTTTAATATATCGCAAATCAATTCATATTCTATATTCTTTAACAGAAGAAACATTATACCCACTCTTTTCCCGACCATAATCTTTTCAGTTGGAGATAGAATGTCATTGAGAATGCTGAAGAATTCATTTTTATTTGATTTTTTTCCAACAGTCTCAAAAAGAAGAATATATATTTTATCCATAACTTCATCCTCTACGTGTTTTTTGGAAATCCTCGTCATACTTTAATTAACTAAAGTATGTAAAAACCTAAGTCAATGGATTATAAGCGACAAAAAATAGATTTTAGAATATGATGAAGAGCAAATCTTATTGTATTACCAAATTTAAAATCTTTCCCTTCACATAAATTGTTTTATATTTTTTTCCTTCTACATATTTTTTTACCCGTTCGTCGTTTAAGGCTTGTTGTACAATATTGTCTTCTGATGAATCTGAAGAAGTTAATTGAATGACTGCTCGAACTTTCCCGTTAACCTGAACCGGTATTTGAATAACGTCCTCAATGATCTCTTTTGAATCAACTTTCGGCCATATGCTTAAATGAATCGAATCTTTTTCTCCAAATACTTCATGCCAGATTTCCTCTGCGGTAAAGGGTGCAAACGGAGCTAAAACTTGCAAAAACTTCTTCGCGTTTTCCCTACTTAATTTTCCTTGTCCTTCCGAAGCTTCAGCGAAGGAGCACCATTCATTGATAAACCCCATCATTGCGGCAACCGATGTATTAAATTTTACGTCCGGAATATCTTTTGTTATTTTTACAATTGTTTTTTGTAGTTTGGAGACTAATTGTTTATCCTCATTTTCTCCAATTGACTTTGGATCATGAAATAATTTCCAGACACGGATCATAAATCGGTATGCCCCTTGTAACGCATTCGTTGACCAAGCAATTTCCTGGTCAAACGGGGCTATAAACATTTCATAGATTCGTAAGGCATCTGCTCCGTATTCCTTTTGTACGTCGTCCGGATTTACTACATTTCCAAGTGATTTACTCATTTTCCGATGATCTTCGGCGAGAATCATTCCAAGATTTCGAAGTCGTGTAAAGGGTTCTTTGAAATTCAGTAATTTTAAATCATACAATGCTTTCACCCAGAAACGCGCATATAAAAGATGCAAGACTGCGTGTTCTGCCCCGCCAATATACCAATCGGTTGGAAGCCACTTCTCCATCAAAGGTCCAAATTCCAAATTCCAAATTCCAAATAAATTCGAATTCCGTTTGGAATTTGGTGCTTGGATTTTGGGATTTTCTTTTTCCTGATTCCAAAACGCAAAAGCAATAAAGTACCAACAGCTGCCTGCCCAGTTTGGCATCGTATCGGTTTCCCTTTTAGCCGGTTGTCCGCATTTCGGACATTTCACATTAACCCAATCTTTAATTGCTGTAAGTGGCGACTCACCTGTTTCTGTCGGTTCATAACTCTTCACCTTAGGTAGTTCAACCGGCAATTGATCTTCCGAAACCGGAACCAATCCGCATTTTTTACAATCAATTATCGGAATCGGTTCTCCCCAATATCGTTGTCTCGAAAAAATCCAGTCGTGGAGGTGATAAGTTGTTTCTCTTTTCCCGATTTTATTTTCTTCAATCCAATCCAGCATTTTTTTAATTAATTCAACGCTTATTTCTTTTCCGGAGAACGGACCGGAATCTTTCAGAATTCCTTTGTTTTCATGCGCGTTTATCGGTACATCTGGATTTTCCCGTTCAACAACTTCTGCTAACTCGATGTTATATTTCTGCGCAAATTCATAATCACGAATATCATGCGCAGAACAACGGATGATTCCTGTTCCAAAATCCATCAAGGCGAAATTTGCCAACCATATTGGCATTTTCCTGTTTTTATTAAATGGATCTAAAGCATATTTGCCGGTAAAAATTCCCTTTTTTTCAAAATTTCCAGCCGTGATTTCTTCTTTCGTCATTTTTCTATGTTCTTCAATAAAATCATTTATTTTATTTTCGTTTTCAACTTCTTTTATAAGTTTTTGTACCAACGGATGTTCTGGAGCAATGACAATAAACGTATCAGCAAATAGCCATGCAGGAAAAGCAGAAAAGGTATCCAAAGACAAATTCATTCCCTCAATTTTATGATGAATAATTACGCCTTTTTTTTTCCCTATCCAATTCTTCTGCATTTCCAAAATCCCTTTTGGCCAATCTAAACCTTTCAGATCTTCTAACAGTCGATCAGCATAGGAAGTGATTTTGAAAAGCCATTGGGGTAAATCTTTCTTCACAATTTTCGTTCCGCATCGCTCATGAGTTCCATTGGCCAACACTTCTTCTTCTGCCAAACCGGTTTTACATGACGGACAAAAATTGATCGGAGCATTTTTTTTATACAACAATCCCATTTTGTAGAACTGTAAAAATAACCACTGCGTCCATTTGTAATAGGAAGGATCTGTTGTTGCAAACTCTCGATCCCAATCAAAGGAAAATCCTAAGGATTTCATCTGGCGTTTAAATGTAGCAATATGATCGGGAACCATATCCATGGGATTTTTTTTTGCTTTTATTGCTGCATTTTCTGCAGGAAGTCCGAACGCATCCCAACCTATCGGATGAAGAACCGCATACTGGTTCATTCGATAAAATCGAGCGATAACATCGGTACCAGTATACACACGGACGTGACCAACATGAAGTCCGGCGCCTGATGGATACGGAAACATGGGGAAAATAAACTGCTTGCCCTTTAAAGAGGGTTTTTTATTAAGGTCTGGAGTTTTATATGTTTTATTTTTTTCCCAATCTTTCGCCCATTTTTGCTCGAATTCATGTGGTTGATATTTTATAGTCATGATGTATATTGTATCACGAAAGTCGAAATTTCTTCAGAAGTTTCTTTATCTCTTTTTTCTTTTCCTCAGTGACTTCAACTATTATTACTCCCAAATCAATTTGACCATATAATACCATTGAATTTAAGGGAGCAAATAAAATTGCCGGTAATGCTAATAAATCTTCTTCTCCATTTATTACTACTGTTTGCTTGCCCTCCGAAGCTTTCTTGACCCTCGAAGCTTCAGGCGAGTGGGTAGCGAAGGAGGGAGGCTGGCCACCCTTCGGGTAACCAAATTCGATTGCTTTTTTTATTGCATCAACAGATTCTTTTGAAATTGTTCCAGGTTTGTTTAAAAATGCTTTTTCCAATCTTGAAGGTTTTCTAATTTCTTTTCTTCTTGACCTATAATCAATAATCTTCACGTCAGGAATAAACCCAACTCTTTCAAGCGAATTCACAATAATATCTCCAACTGCAATAACCATTGTCTGTTTTGATTTTTCGATAGATTGAATGACTTTTCTCGCTGTTTTTTCCAATTCGTTTTCTTTTCCTCGTATAACTTTTCCTAATGGTTTTCGTAATTCTTTCCGTAAATACTCCGGCAGAATTAGCTGTTTTTTTTGAAAATTATATCCCTCTCTATTAATCTCTCCCCTTCTGATCCTTTCAGAACTGATAAGTTTTCCGTCATCACCTTTCACGTCTTTAATACAGATAATTTTTAGTTCGGGGAGTTTTTTTTCTGCTCTCGAACGATTTATTTTAATTGCATTCGCATAGGTTGATTTACTTACTACAAGAGCCTCTATGGTGCCATCATTTTTCGTTGATCCATAGATATCTGAAAGAGAAAATATCGTTACCCTCTGTAAAGATCTTTTCTTTTTAAGATATTCAATAACTGATTTTTTTCGTTCATTAAAAGATTCAACAGCGCTTAAAAAATTTTTATCTTTATACATTCCCGATGTCGTAATTCCTATTGAGATATGATTTCCGTACTTTAAAGCAGTATCGATTAATGCCTCATGCCCCTTATGAAAATGATCGAATGTCCCTCCGAGTGCGATGTGTTGAAAACGATAGGGAATATTTTTTTGTTTCGTAAGTAAGCTTTGAATAGGTAGGACAAGGTAATGAGGAACTCGATCAAACCATTGTTTTTTTTGGCGAATTAACTCTCGTATTTTCTCTCCCTCGTACAAATATTTTTTAAAAAATCCTACTCTCCAAATAGTATATCCTTGTTTTTCAAAAATGCGGTTTGGCCATTCATTGTTGCCAACAATAATATCAATATTTCCAGTTTTATGAAGACTATTTTTAAACCATAACTCGTCGTCATAAAAATCATTCAGAGGAACAATTTTTTCAATAAACGAATCTAATTTTTCTTCATGAATCACTTTTTCAATCATTCTTTTTCTATCTTCGTATGTAAAAGGGTTATCCTCATCAAAAACATTCGCGCTCCCTATCGCAATAGCCAATTTTTTGACTTTTTTTTGGACATGCTGAAGAAGATACAAGTGTCCTTTGTGAAATGGTTGGAATCGACCAATCAATAATCCTCTACTATAGATTGTCATAAAGATACCTAGAATTATACAAAATACTTTATAATACACGTATAATTTCAATGACTAAATTTTTAAAAATCAATTCAGAGAAAGAAACGAAAAGAATCGTTCGGTTTTTACAAGAGACGTTTAAAACTCAGCATATTCAAAATGCAGTTATTGGACTTTCTGGAGGAATTGATTCAATTACTTGTTATTATCTATTAAGAAGAGCTCTGCCGGAAAAAAATATTTTCCCAGTCTATCTCCCCTACTATAATAAAAACACTTCGGAAGTGTTAAAGAATGTCATATCAATAAAAACAATAACAAATACTATTTTCCGGGAATTACGGTTAGACCAAAAAAAAGATAAAATAAGAGCAGGCAATATTATAGCAAGAGTAAGGATGATCATTCTCTTCGATCTTGCAAAAAAATATAATGCATTGGTGTGTGGAACAGAAAATAAAACAGAACATTTGCTTGGATATTTTACTCGATTTGGAGATGGAGCTTCTGACATTGAACTGATCAGACATCTCTATAAAACTCAGGTTTATCAACTGGCAAAATATCTTGAAGTTCCTAAACAGATAATTAATCAACATCCAACTGCAGGTCTTTGGACCGGTCAGACGGATGAAAAAGAGTTTGGATTTACCTATGAAGAAGCTGATCAAGTTTTGTATCTCAATTTTGAAAAAAAACACACTACGACGGTAATTCAAAAACAAGGATTCAAAAATACGAAAAAAATAATTTCTTTTGTAAAAAAGAATCGTTTTAAACTCAAAACTCCCTACTCTCTTTGAATTTCATCATAAAAAAAGGCACTCTGAAAAAACGAAACCGCTCATCCGAAAATGCCTCTTTCTTTGTCCTCCGTAGCTTTACGCGAAGGAGGATTGTTTGTTCACATCTGTTGATCTCCACCTCTATCGTATCCTCCTCCGCCTCCTCCATATCCTCCGCGTCTTCCACCATCACCGCCACCACCATATTCATTTCGTGGTCTTGGAGGTCGTGCTTCT
>Ga0209515_10009937_pt1 | contig 10718 bp, 15 predicted proteins | sample Subgroupgradi54m_FD_187454 | JGI IMG/M metagenome (GOLD analysis project Ga0209515, IMG submission 187454) | Subsurface groundwater microbial communities from S. Glens Falls, New York, USA - GMW60B uncontaminated upgradient, 5.4 m (SPAdes)... ...
CCCTTTTGGTACTACAACTTTAGCAGAAAAATTGAGCTTACTCCAGACCAGATCGACCTCCAACTAAACGTCCCGATTGTTCCCACGTGTGTGCCCTTGTGGCGAGCTTTGTGCCAAAGGTAAGAGCTTTGCACCAATTCGGATACTGACGAGCCGTAAGACCAAATTTGAGAGCGTGGGACGATTTGCTTAACTTCAACAATGTTAAGCAAATTATGCCGAGTCATATTTGCTTAAGGTTTAGTGATGATGCTCAAAATGCTCCAGAGCTTCCTTTTCTTTTTCAACTACAGATTTGTCAGCTAGCTTTTTGGTCTTCCTCGTTAAAAGCCAGACGGAAACCATCGTGGTGATAGGAACTGCGAGTACAAGACCGATGCTTCCAATCATGGTGCGGACAATCTCGGTAGAAAATATCTCGCGATTCATGGTAACCCAGATACTTTCAGTGGATGACTGAGAAAACAGAAGCAGGAGCGGTAGTGATGCTCCGACATAGGCAATAGCGAGCGTATTAACCAAAGCACCGATATGCTCACGGCCGATTCTAATTGCTCGCTGGTATATGGTCGTCTTCGGAACGTGTGGCGCTATACGAAGAAGCTCCTCGACTGATATTGCTTGTCCGATCGCTACATCATAGAGCACACCGAGAAGTCCGATCATGATCCCACCAAGCAATAGTCCAATAACATCGATATCTCCGCGAGCATTCAGATTTAGATATACAACTTCCTCCGAACCAAAACCGGAGAGTCTCGTAAAATAAACAGACCAGTACGCAAGAAGTCCTGTAAAAGAAACAGTGGCTACCATGCCTAAAACTGCGGAGGATGTAGTCTTGTTGAAACCATGTGTTATGTACGAGCCGACAACAATTATGAGTGACGATACGCCGATCGTAACAAGAAGCGGAGAGTAGCCGTGAAGTATGCCGGGCAAAAGGACGTACATAATAAGCAAAAAACTACCAGCCAAGCTAACGATTCCTCGCACACCTTGTATGCCACCAAAAATAAGTACCGCGACTGCAAATAACCCGACAAGGAAAAAGACTTGGGGTAATCTGTACGGCTCATCCACGGAATGATAGTCCGTGCCATCAAGGGAGTTCGATTGATGTCTTAAATAAAACACCTCGCCCACTTTCAAATTCAAATAATCATTATCAACTGTCAATTCTTTATCCTTTTCACTGCCCTCAAGAATTTTTACTCGTATAGTCTGATTGCTGTGTTGTATATCAGTACCGGGAACAGCTTTCATTTCCTCCTTAATGATTTCAAGTACCTGTGCTTTGACTAGCTCAACTTTATCAGGCACTAATTCAGCCTGCGCGTGGGCAACCCCAGAAAAAGAGAGTACGGATGTAATCAATAGGAAGCTGATAAATAAGCCTTTTTTCATTCTTATCATTTTAACTTTTGGTGCAGGACTTACATACTCCAAAAAATTCGAGCGAATGCTGGTTTATCGCCTTGAATTTGGATGACTTTCCAAGCACATTTTTTGACAGATTGTTAATATCGCAATTATCAAAACTTTCTACAGTGCCACAGTCAGTGCAGATAATGTGATGGTGATGATCGGCAAGTTCGTAGTAAGCCGATCCTTTTCTAAGGTTCACCTTCTTAATAATCTCCGTTCGTTCGAGCGAGGCGAGAGTTCTGTAGATAGTGACTTGATTAATGTTCTTGCTCTTTAATTTGCCATATATAAATTCGGCGTTGATAGGTCTACAGTCGGCAGAAAAGACTCCAAGAATGAGTTTTCTTGCTGGGGTATTCTTCAATCCGGCCTTTTTAAGTACCTGAGGCAACTCGTGCGACATATCCACAGAATACTCTAAATGTTAATAACTTGCAATTGGAAAAAATACGGTATATAGTTCTAAATGTAAATGATTAACACTTATAAAATACGTCGGAAGCATTTTAATGGAGAATATTAATTTGTATGAATAAAAAATACATGCTGGGTTTGGTCTTGGGAGTGGTCGTCATCCCTTACGATCTTCCTCTTTGCCACCAATCCGAATATAATCCTCGCAACTATCAACCCAGATTTTCTTGCACTTGCAGTAAGTGAACTTTTTATGGGTATTCCAAAAAATCTCATCTCCGCAATGAGCACACTTGTAGTAAGTTTCCTCTTTAGTTTTGTTGGCGACTTCCTTTTTCATAGATTTATTTCAGTAAGTCGTCGAGCTCGCAAGAGAGCAGTGCCGACTTATTAAGTACGATCTGTTCTTTCTGATTCAGATTGTCGGCAGTCATCCGGATGACTTTGGTAATAATGGCATCACCGAGCATGACTCCGTTAGTTTTCTTGAAATACTTCTCCGTTTTCTGATGGAACAGTGTCGCATACTGTTTGAGCTTATCTTCAGGAGTTGGACGGCTACTTACACCATTGCTTCTGAAGTCAAATTTGTCTTCTAGTTTCTTATCTATTTCAATCTGCAAATTACCCTCGCCGAATATAATCCAATACTCGCTTAGGTTATAAACGATCCTGATCGATCCGCCATCTTCCGTGTTATACCAATACACAAAAGAAAAAGTATCTGTGCGAAAGTCCTGATGTATCCCAATGCTCTCGAGTTCTTTTATGGTGCGAATTTTATATTCATCAAGAAGTCGAAGATAGCTCTCTCGCCAATTACTGAGCCAATTTTTGATGTAAGTTTTATCCACAAACAAAGGCTCAAGGTCCTGCTCAAGATTTTTGTCGCTTACTTTGTTGATCTGAAGCGTGAGCTTATCGAAAAGCGCGCGAGGATCTTTCGCATCAATGCCTTTGGCTATGAGGTAGTCAAAATCTGGCACCACTTTCTTATTCATGTACCAAAGGAGGTCATAAATATCACGTCCTTTTTCCTCATAGGTTGCTTCTCCAACGCCACGAGTACCACGGAGGAAAATAGCGGCGAGCTTACTCGCCATAAGCGAGGACATATTATAGGTGATGATCACAAAGGAGAGCTGGTCGCGATTTATCGGCCGACGTTCAGTGACGGTCTTGGGAGCGACAAAGTGATTGAGGTCAATCTTTACGTGTACCTGTTTTGAAGGATGTCCGGAGCTTAACTCTTCACCGACGTGGAATTTCAAGAGCAAGCCTCTACCGGTGGTTATTTTTACCGTAAGGAAATCAGCTCCAGCACCGTATGTATTGGTGAAGTGATCCTCAACCTCTTTCTTAAGCTCTTCCAAGAATTTCTCTGTTATGGCATGTGAGATTTCAAAGTCTAAATCAACCGACATGCGGTCAAGCCCGTGAATAATGCGAAGCGAGGAACCACCGTACATGATCCACGAATTGTATTCTGTGTGATGGTAAATAAAGTTGAGAACATAAAACTGCAACTCTTCTTTTAGGGCATTACGGCGCGTTTCCGCATCAAGACTGCCGTAGGCGGCGAGATCATCTAGCTTACGTTTTAGAATTGTTGAAATCTGTTCACTCATGGGAGTATTTATTAATCATGGAATAAAATTTATCCTGCTCTTCCTTACTCATCTCATCAATATCTATTCGTAATTCTGGAATCATTGCTTTTATCTGTTCTACTGAAAGTTTATTGAACTGACGGGTCCTCAAATAGAGCAAATCGAATAATGCCTTAGAGGGAGAAGCTATATAGAAATCAAACTTTCCTTTTGCTAAAGAAAAGTCTGTGAAAAAATCTTTGCTGATCGACTGGTAGGAAAAATTACCGGCCTTTGTCTGATATTCTTTTGTCACTTTAAGTGTGACCGAGGTGACAGAATGGATCGCTTCCGTAGCAAGATTGTAATACTGGAGTGCCGCCCATGAACTAATATATGAGGGAGTGCGGATCACATTGGCAAGATAGAATGAGTAGGAAACGTCGTTCCTGTTTTTATCGAAAAAATCAGCAGACACATACAATCCTCTTTTGAGCTGAATAATATCTTTGTACTTCAAAAATCGGCTAATATAGACATTAACCGTAGAGTCCTTGAGCCCCAACTGTTTGCCCAGCTGAAATACAGTGTTTTTACCGAAATGAGGTAAGGATTTGAGCTGTTCTAACAAATTACTCTTGCTTTTCATAATGTAACAGAAGTGTATCATATCAGAAACGCCCTTGTCAATAAGCCTAAAAACCAGTGAATAGAAGCCTAAAATGGGTCAAATTCACGAAAATAGACAGAAGTAGCCTTAAAGGCGATCTCCCGTTCAAAAACCGACTTTTGTCCAGTTAGATCACTGTACTATGCAAAAAAAGGATTTTTTGCATAGTACAGTGTTACAAAAGGAGAAAGCCTAATGTAAACAAAGTACATTGGTTTGCTTACATCTGGTCGGACAATGTAAACAAACTTAAAAAAGTGGTAAAATAAATCTAACAGTTAAAGGCCTCAAGGGGCATCCTGAAAGGTATTCCGAGTTTAAGAGCTCGCGATCCGCTATCATGTTTTATGGTAACTGGTCGCGAGCTTTTTTAACTGATAATGAGTATGAAAATGAAAAAAGAGCATGGAAAATTACTTTTTATAAAAGATCTGATTGAGCAGGTACGTATTGGTATAGATGCCGGAATTAGGGTGGATAAGGTCATTATTAATTTCTATTACCCTGGGTTCGGTATGGAACAGCAAAAGCATGTTATCAAAGACCTAAAAAAGATGAAGGCTATACTTAATTACCGACAGGATCAAGACGGATTCATCATATCCAAACCAGCCAAAAACGTCCTGCTCAAATATCTTGCCGATATGGAAGCAGAGGTTGCTCCTATTCATGCAGACAAACCAGTAACCGGTAAATTACAATTTAACGATGAGACCGGGCAAATTCTTTTTGGCGCCATGCGATGCCAAATACCAATAAACACCAATCAATACTTCCTTTGCAGGAAAATGTTCAGCGTTCCACTGGGTACACCGGTAAAAGAAATAGACATCCTCGATATGATCGATTGGGCAAGAGATACAAAGCGAAGCGTATATGACGCCATGCTTGCCTTGAACAGAAAGGCCAAGCAAAATCTCAACATAGAGAAACTTTTTAAGTGGAATACAGGCAGAGTGTGGGTCAATCATTCAAGGTGAGCCGGTGAATCAAAAGTGAATCAGCGACAGGAGAGCAGACTGAAAGAAAACAGTCTGTTTTTAATTTATAAGCAATGAGTATGAAAAATGTAACAGATAATAATTTTACTACCAGCGACTTCTATGCGGCCGCCTTTCTTGTGGCCAAGGGATATAAGTTGCTGGGTATAGACAAAGCCGACTCGCGCCGGTTTCATTTTATTTTTACCAATGAGCCCGATCGTCCGCAGTTGGTAAGCGCCTTCTTTGCCGGTTTAGTTGAGGTCAATGCTAAAGCGTTCGTCTCGGCAATAAAAGAGCTAAAGTCGCTCATGTACAACGATGCCATGAGTTAAACCGGTCCAATATGGAATATGAATATGGAAAATCTACCCTTCAAAATAGACAATAACGACTACGTAAAGCTTCCCCGAAGCATAAAGACCGCCCTCGTAGACGGATATTTGAAGTTTGAGGAATACTCGGTTCTTGTCTGGCTTTGGATCAACGCCAATCCGAAAAACGGCAAGGCTCATGTGAGTTATGCCGGATTGTCAAAAGACTTTAAGGAAAAGTACTCCAAGAATCACATCAACCGTCTTATGTTGAACCTTAAGCGCAAGAAGTGGGTATGGTTTGCAGTACAGCAAGGTCGCAGAAGTTCGTTCCATGTTGATATCGCCAGTTATCCCTTATCTAACGGCACATTTACTGACCTTGAGCACTGTAAGAAACAGAAGTTTGGCAGAAGTGAAAGCGGTATTGATGAGCAATCACCGGCAGAAGTACCGACAGAAGTCGGTGATGTTTTGCAGAAGTTGGAAAGCGAAAAAAGTGTGTTGGTAGAACGGTTTTCTTTCAATCAAAAAAGTTCGTTCGGCAGAAGTTCCAAGAACGATAACGAGAAAGAAAATAAAAACAATCGATCGAGTCGTCGCCCCGTAAGAAGTTTCAGTCCAAGAACCTTTGAAGAGGAGCGTTGTCTGGAGATCGCGCGATACCTCGAGGAAGCGGATATGAGCTTTATGCTTTCGGCTCTCAAGAAATACGGATTGGCGCAACTCGAGCAGACATACCAGCTCATGCGAGACAGTCCGGAGAGGCCGATCAAAAGCAAGGGCGCGTATTTTAATTCCTTATTACAAACTAACCAATAATTAAATCTATGAAAAAAGAAAAAACACCAAGAGAAAAAGCTGATGAGATTTTTGAGAACAATTTAGTCAAAGCGGCCGAAACGATGATCTCACTCCTCAATAGCAAAGATGAGAGAGTCAGGATGTCGGCTACGAATTTCATCATCGAAAAGATAACCAACCAACCGATTGTCCTTGTAGTCGATAAAGATAATCACCTGAAAAGGTCTACTTAACCCAACTTTTTATGCCAAGAATTAAACATCTGTCCGAGTACCATAAATTGGCATTTGAGCTGAAATATAAAGGTAATTCTTACCAAAGCATTGCCGAAACGCTTAATAAGAAGGGTCCAAAAAGTAGAAATGCCAAGTTTACCGAGCAAAGCGTCAAAGACTGGTTCAAGGAAGCCGGAACACTGCATGAAGCCTATCGCATCTACGAGGAAGAAATGGATCAGATTCACACCGAAACAATGGCGATTGTTCGCCGAGCCGGAGCCAGAATAAGAGAGCAGAATTTCCGCTTAGCCAACGAAATGCTCGTGGCTCTTATGGGGAGCTCCAGCGATGGAGTGAAGTTGGCCGCTATCAAAGAGATTTTGGATCGGGTCGAAGGTAAGCCGAAAGAAACCGTTCATGTCAGCGAAACAGAAATGGCAGAACTGTCCCATGAGGATCGTTGGAATCTTATCCCATACGAAATGCGACTACGACTTTCCAGAGACCAATACCCGAAAGAGGTTAAAGAGAAAGTCTTGTACTGGGTAGAGAAAGGAAAGATGAAATAAATATATGTTAACGATTAATAATTGCAGAAAATTACTGCCAAAATCCTATGCTTCCAAAAGCGACAAGGAGATTGAGATCATGCGAAACCAATACTACCAAATGGCCGCTTTCATGTTCGACGTATGGCAGGAAAGAAAGAAGTGTCGAGTCGTGATCAAGGTATCTATCGAAACTGTCTACCGATTCAACATCGTGGGCATATCCACTTAGTACCGCTTGGCTTGTTCCGAGGAATAGCATAGGGTGTCCTTGCAAGCTCTTTTAGAGAAAAACCATGAACGAACAGATCGAACAAAAAAATACAACCATGCGAGCCGTGATTTACGCCCGTGTTTCCACCGAGGAGCAGGCCAAACATAACTTCAGCTTGGAATCACAAGTCGAGCTCGCCAGAAAGTGGGTAGTTGACCACCATTTCAAACTTGCCTGTGAGCCATTTGTCGATGCCGGTGAATCGGCCAAGACCATGAATCGCAAAGCTCTGGTAAGACTTTTAGAATACTGTCGAACACACAAAGGCAAAGTGGATGCCGTCCTGATTTACAAAATAGACCGCATCGCCCGAAACATGGCCGACCATGTAGCGATCCGGTCCCTCTTAAGCCAATACGGTGTGAGAATTTACTCGGTGACCGAACCGATCGGTGGCGACAACTCCACAAGTAAACTCTTGGAGAACGTCATGGCGTCATTCGCCCAGTTTGATAATGATGCTAAAAGCGAACGCACCAGAGACGGCATAAACAAAAGAGTGAGCAAAGGAGAAATTTCGTGGGTCGCTCCCGTCGGCTACAACAACGTCATGAAGCCAGGAGGATACAAAACAATCGTGCCTGATCCAGAACGCGCACCGATGGTCAAGAAACTTTTTGAGGAATACGCCAAAGGAATTTATAAAGAGTCGGAGATTACCAGAATGGCTAATCAGTTAGGATTCACCACGATCAAGGGCAATAAGATCAGACAACAGGTCATTCATAAAATGCTCCGAAGCAAAATCTATACCGGAACCTTCGTCCATAAAGGGGTCGAAAAGCAAGGCGTGTTTGAGCCACTGATCACTACCGAATTATTTGAACGGGTCCAGTTTTATATACGCACTAAAAGCGGCCGACTAACCAATCATCCAAAGCGCGCACTCAATCCCGACTTTCCTTTGCGAGTGACTGCTCGGTGCGTATGTGGTGGCAGGTTTACCGGAAGCTGGTCACGTGGCCAGCTGGGTGGACGCTATGCCTATTACCACTGTGCCAAGTGTCATAAGAAAAGCGTCAAGAAAGAAGTTTTTGAGCAACAGTTCATGGAATTTCTTACCCGGCTCGCTCCAAAGAAAGAGGAAATGGGAATGTTCCGAGCCTCGATCATAGACTATTGGCAAGGTAAGCATGATGAACTCAATACCGATATCGCCACCATTGACCGGAGCATCGAGAAAGTAGAGGAAGAAAAAGTACGAGTTGTCGAACTGACAAAGCAGAATGTCTTTGACAGCGAGACCGCAAAAGAGGAACTCAATCGGATTAAAGAGAAAATAACCGTACTTCGATTAAACAGAAATGATTTGCAGATCGAGGAGTTCGACGTTGAATCCTGCGTCAACTACTGCCTGTACTTTATGGTCAACGTTTACAAGCTCTGGTACGAGGTAAAACTGACCGATAAGATCAAGTTTCAAGAGATGATTTTTCCAGAAGGCGTTTTGTACGACTATTCAGCATTTGGAACCACAAAAACAGCCGATATTTACACGCTTAAATCGCTAATTGATACTCCAAATTCTACTATGGTGCGCCCTGAGGGGGAGCCACGACTTCGTACCGCACTTCGGCACCGAGGCGAACTCTCGTAAGGTGGTAGTATAGCCCCATCGCAATTCTGACCATCACGCGGTCGAAGCGCGCCAGGTCGATACGGATCACGCCGGTCTCGATTGCTCCCAACATGACCGGGCGAGCACCCTGGAGCACGCGACGACCGAAGCGCGGACTCCGCACGAGTGCACCGAGGATCTTCTGGGCAAAGAGTTCGTACGCAATTCTGTTGTTCCCCAGCTGAACAGCCAGCACTGCTGCGACGTATTCATCGTCCTTCGAGAAGTCACCATTGTGTGCCCGGCACGCCGGGACCGTAATGAGATTGCGACGCAGGTCCCCAAACTCGGCACTCACCACCCCCTTCGCGGGAAAGATCGCTCTGGGCGGAATATGATCCATTCCGTCCGCCGCCGAGGCGCATGCGTAACAGAGCGTTCGACTCGTGCGCTGTCTGTTTCTTCCCTTCGACATGGCGATATCCTTCCGACGCGGGGATAGACGATAGCACTGGGATGGCCGGTGACCAGTTGTGATGGGGAAGGGGGTTCAAGCCCTGCTGCGGAAACATCGCGACTCTCTCCGCGCAACGCTGCCCGAGGGTTGCTACAGTTGTTGGTCTATCCCCTCAATGCCGACGCACGATGACGCGAGCAACGAGCCTGCGAGCCGCAGGATCAGCGTCTCCAGATCGGAGATCTCCGATCAGAGCGTGGCAGGGCCATAACGACGAATCCCCTCGCGCAGCCCATTGACGAATCCTGGCCGTAGTCTACTATTTTGAGGACGACCGCCTTCTACCAGACCTCAATTCCTGCATTCGATCGTTGTTCACTCCCGCAATCGCAGTTGTAGCCAGGACGATTCGTCAGTATAGGACGCGCGTATCCATATACGACATGCGGCTCGCATCGGCACTCGCTCGGCTCTGTCTCCCGAGCCGACTCACTTCCGAAGGAGGTATTCACGAACGTTCCGGCTTGCTGGACATTGCGCATCGCGGGAAAGTTGATGGCCGTCGTATTCACGCAGCACGGCGAAGGCGATGGCAACGACGGAGGTACGGCAGTCACTTGAACGGCGGGAATCGACCGTTCTGTCGTCGACGTGGGTGCTGGATGCACTGGCGGCTGACTCGCAGCCTGCGTCTGTGTCGGTACGACCTGGACATAGATCGGCATAGGCGCCGCGGCGGTCGGAGTGGTGGGCGCGGGCATGGGGACGACGATCACGGTCGGCTGATTCGACGCAGCCGACTGGTTGCGGCCAAGGGCGTACGCAGCTCCCAGCATCACGAGGAGAACCCCTACGACGCTGCTAATCGACGTCAGCTTCGTCCACATGTCCGGCGTGGCGCTCATGGCAACCGACCCCACACTTACGCCCGTTGCCGAGGTGCTGCAACACTGACACTTGGCTACCCTTACCTACACTTCATCGGCCCGCCACTTCCGCCCCTCTTCTCATGGGGTCGGAAGGAGCAAGGCCGATGAGAAACGTGCCGAACTGGACGAATGTCGGAGAGGCCCTGGCGATCATGTGCGGCGTGATGACGGTCGCGCTGGAGGAGTTGAAGGCGTTCGAGGATCCTCGTGCCCCCATCATGTCGGCCGGCCCCGTCTTCTGTGCCGCCATTGCTATCTACTTCCGCCTCGTACGAATATCCTCACAGATCGCCGAGCACGACGCGTCCGCACATTCAGCTCGTGACGATCACGCGTCCTGAGTGATCGCTCGTCCGCACGCTCGTCGTCGCGTGACCTCCGTGTCCGCCTCTCGCCTCATTGCCCGCCATCTCCGCTTCGAGATGGCGGCTTCGCATTTCCCCGGATGGTCCGCGACGCGGAGGACGCGAGCGCAGCGCGTCCAAGTACTATGCCCAACGCGCCATCTCTGGCTCATGTCTGGATATCCTGTCGA
>Ga0209515_10009938_pt1 | contig 10718 bp, 10 predicted proteins | sample Subgroupgradi54m_FD_187454 | JGI IMG/M metagenome (GOLD analysis project Ga0209515, IMG submission 187454) | Subsurface groundwater microbial communities from S. Glens Falls, New York, USA - GMW60B uncontaminated upgradient, 5.4 m (SPAdes)... ...
TCCGCCCCTACGACCGATGTTGTCGTGACGATTGGCCATACTTGGACCTACCCGCCCCACCCGGCCTACTGCCGCTCTACCTGCCCTACCCGGCCCCTCCAGCGCGAAGCTGCGCGGCGATGAGCGTGTTCTTGAGCAGCATCGCGATCGTGAGCGGACCGACGCCGCCTGGAACGGGCGACAGCGCGCCGGCGACGTCCGCGGCGTCCGGATGCACATCGCCGACGACGATCGATCCGCGACGCTCGAACGCTTCGCGGCGTCTGGAGTCCGGAGGAAACAGCCGCTCGACCACCGCGCGATCGGACACGTGGCTGGTTCCCACGTCCACAACTGCGGCGCCCGGCTTCACGAACGCCGGCGTCACGAACCCAGGACGGCCGATCGCGGCAACGAGGATGTCCGCCGTGGCCGCCACGCGCGCCAGATCTGTCGTCCGCGAATGGCAGATCGTGACCGTCGCGTGCCGGTGCAGCAGCAGCAAGGCCATCGGCTTGCCGACGAGGTCGCTGCGCCCGATGACGACCGCGTGCGTGCCGCTGATCGCAACGTTCGATCGCTCGAGCAGCTCGATGACGCCCGACGGCGTGCAGGCCGCCAGCGTCGCGCGGTTCTGCACGAGCAGCCCCACGTTGGTTGGGTGAAACCCGTCAACGTCCTTGTCGGGCCGGAGGACGTCGCACACGCGCCGCTCGGCGTCCGCGCCCATCGCCGCTGGCAGCGGCGACTGCACGAGGATCCCGTCGTGGGCGTCGCTGTGGTTCAACCGCTCCACCGCCGCGAGCAGATCCCCGAGCGACGCGGTCGCGGGGAGCCGTAGCAGATCGGCGCGCAGGCCCGTCTCGCTCGCCGACTTCAACTTGCCCCGCACGTAGATTTCGGACGCGGGATCGTCGCCAACCAGGACGATCCCGAGGCCGGGCGGACGCCTAGCGCGCGCGGTAAACGCGGCCACCGCGGGACCCACTTCGGCGCGGATGGCATTGGCGACGGCCACGCCGTCGAGCAGGCGCGCGGCCATCAGCGCCTCGCCTCGGCCGCGTCGGTCTCGAGACGCTTCAGCGAGTCAGGACGGCCTAGCACCACCAGCTTGTCGCCGGGCCGGATCGCCGTGTCGGGCTCGGGGTTGAACTCCATGCGTCGATCTTCCCGCTGGATGCCGACCACGATCACACCATAGCGCTGCCGCAGGTTCGCCTCGACGATCGACCGGTTCGCCAGCGTGGACTGCGCGGCGATTGTGATTTGCTCCATCGCGAGCTCCAGGTTGTCCGAGCTCGTCGCCAGCTCCATGAAGTCCACGACCGCCGGCCGCAGCGCCGTCTGCGCGATCTGCACGCCGCCGATCTGGTACGGCGAGATGACGCGATCCGCGCCCGCCCGCTTCAGCTTGATCGTCGCGTCCTCGGTTTCCGCGCGGCCGACGATGAAGAGATCCGGGCGGATGACGCGCGCCGTCAGGACGGCGTAGACGTTTTCGGCGTCCGTGCCGACCGCCGCGATCAAGCCGCGCGCGCGCTCGATCCCCACGCGCTTGAGCACGTCCTCCCGGCTGGCGTCCGCCTCGACGCCGAGCGCGCCTTCGTCGATCGCCGCGTGCACGCGGTCCGCATCGCGCTCGACGACAACGTAGGGGATCTGCTGTCGCCGGAACTGCTGGGCGACGATGCTGCCGATGCGTCCGTAGCCGCAGATGATGAAATGGTCAGAAATGGTGTCGAGCATACGTTGGTGGCGGCGCCGCCGCAGGCGCGTGGGAAGCCCGCCTTCGACGACAACGGTGGCGATCAGGGTGAACGTGTAGAGCGCCGCGCCGACGCCGCTGAGCAGCAGGACGACCGTGAACGCCTGGCCGGCGCGCGACAGCGTGTGGACTTCCCCGTACCCGACGGTCGTCACGGTGATGACCGTCATGTAGAACGCGTCCCACGCGCCCCATCCTTCGATCGCGATGTAGCCCACCGTCCCGCCGGCGATGATCAGAAGGAGCAGGGCAACCGCGAAGACCGGGCCCTGAGCCCGGAACCCGTGGTCGCCCTTCTGTTCGTCCGTCACGGAATGCGTGGCGCTACGCTTCTCAACCGTTGGTCTGGAGCCGGCTGTGGTTCTTCCCGTACGAGAAGTAGAACACCAAACCGATGGCCAGCCACACCGCGAGTCGCAGCCAGTTGGTCCAGCCCAGACCGTAGATCATGGCGCCGCACACAAGGATGCCGAGGACCGCCACGACCGGCAACGCCGGAACCGTGAAGCCGCGAACCAGGTCAGGCCGGCGGACCCGCATGATCCAGACGCCCGCGCACACCAGCATGAACGCGAACAGTGTCCCGATGCTGGTCATCTCGCCGACAATGTCCTCCGGAATGAATCCGGCGAACAAGGAGGTGAAGATAAAGAACACCATATTGGACTTCCAGGGCGTTTTGTACCTTGGGTGAACATCCGAGAAGATCTTCGGCACCAGACCGTCGTGGCTCATCGAGTAGAACACGCGCGACTGGCCCATCAACATGACGAGGATAACCGACGAGAATCCCGCCAGAATCGCGATCGTCACGAACTTCGCCAGCCACGCGTAGCCGGTCATGTACTTCGTGATCGCGAAGGTCACCGACGCTTCCTTGCCCGCCGTCCGGAAGTCCTCAACCGTGGCCACGCCGCTCAGGACGTGCGAGAACAGCACGTACAGGACCGTGCACACGACCAGCGACCCGAGAATGCCGATCGGCATATCGCGTTTGGGGTTCTTGGCCTCCTGCGCCGCCGTCGAGACGGCGTCGAATCCGATAAAGGCAAAGAACACCACACCAGCCGCTCCCAGAATCCCCATCACGCCACCATAGGGGTGTGTAATGCCTTGTGAGGTCGTGAACGTGGTGGCGGCGGGAATGTACGGCGTGTGATTCGCCGGGTTCATGAACCCCCAGCCAATCGCGATCACCAACAGGACGATCGCGACTTTGGTGATGACGATGAGGCTGTTCACGAACGCCGACTCCTGCATCCCGCGGATGAGCAGCGCGGAGAGGACGAGAAGAATGGCGATGGCGGGAATATTCACGATCCCGTGAACGCCGTTCATCGCCTCGAGCGGCGAATGACTCCATTCGTAGGGAACGTGCAGCCCGAAGTACTCGAGGATCCTGTTGAAGTATTCGCTCCAGGCAATCGCGACGGTCGCGGCGCCGACCGCGTACTCGAGACACAGGTCCCAGCCGATGATCCAGGCGACCAGCTCGCCCATGGTCGCGTAGGAATAGGTGTAGGCGCTCCCCGCGATCGGGATCATCGACGCGAACTCGGCGTAGCAGAGCCCGGCGAACGCGCAGCCGAGGCCGGCCACGAGGAACGCGAGCGTCACCGACGGCCCGGCCCGCTCGGCAATCGCCGCGGCCGTCCGCACGAAGAGGCCCGCACCGATAATGGCCCCGATACCGAGCGTGACCAGTGAGAAGGGACCCAGCGTCCGCTTGAGTGTCGCCTCACCGCTCGCCGCAACGTCGGCCATGAGGAGGTCGATCGATTTCGTCCGAAACAATGATCCGGCCACTATGTCTCCTCTCGGTTCTACGATCGCTCGATTCTCAGGCCGGACCCACGATGACGTGGTCAGGCTCGCTAAGACCCGGCGATTATACGCGGCTCGCCGGACACTACCGCGAGAATCGCTCAAGATAGGCCCGCACGCGTGCTTCCGGGTCCCCGGTGCTGAGCAGGTCGCTGATGATCGCCACCGACTCGGCGCCGGCGTCCAGCACGGAAGCCGCGTTTTCGAGCGTAATCCCACCGATGGCGACGAGGGGCAGGCCGCGGACGGTCGCGCGCCGGGCGGCCTCGCGGACCCTCTCGAGTCCCACGCGCTCGTAACCGGTCGCCTTCGTCGCGGTACCGAAGACCGGTCCGACGGCGACGTAACTCACGGGCTCGCGTATCGCCCGGTCCACCTGCTCGGTGGTGTGCGTTGAGAGCCCGACCATACTCGAGTCGCCGACAATGGCGCGGACGGCGGCCGGCGCCAGATCCTCCTGCCCCACGTGCACGCCGTCGGCGCCCGCAAGCCTGGCGATGTCGGCGCGATCGTTGACGATCACGCGCGCCTGACGCCGGTGCGCAAGCTGCACGACGGCGGACGCCGTCGCAAGCAGCTCGGCGCCGGGCATCGATTTCGCGCGCAGCTGGAGAAAGCGCGCGCCGCCACGCAAATACGCGGCGGCCAGATCGAGGATCGGCCAGCCGGCTCGCGCCGCGGCGTCGGCGTCGAGGATCGCGTTCAGCCGCGGGATTTCAGACTTCAGACTTCAGACTTCAGACTTGAAAGGGCGGTGTCGATCAAACCGCCTCTGCCAGACGGCCGCCGGCCGGGTTCGGTCGGGCGAGGAAGCGCTCCATGAAGGACGTGCTGAGCTTCCCGGCGACGAACTCGGGGTCGGCGAGGATCCGCAGGTGCAACGGGATGGTGGTCTTGATCCCTTCGATGGTCGTCATCTCGAGCGTCCGCTTCATGCGCGCGATCGCCTCCTGGCGGTCGCGGCCGTGGACGATCAGCTTGGCGATCATGGAGTCGTAGTACGGAGAGATCGTGCAGTCGGAATGCGCGAACGTCTCGACGCGGACGCCCGGACCGCCCGGCACGCTGAACACGTGGATCAGGCCCGGCGACGGCACGAATGTCTCGGGATCTTCGGCGTTGATCCGGCACTCGATCGAGTGGCCGGCGAACACGACGTCGTGTTGCCTGAACCCGAGGCGCTCGCCCGCCGCGATGCGGATCTGCGCCTTGACGATGTCGATGCCGGTCACCATTTCGGTCACCGGGTGTTCGACCTGGAGCCGCGTATTCGCTTCCATGAAGTAGAAGCGCCCCTCGGGATCCATCAGGAACTCGAACGTGCCGGCGTTCGTGTACTGCACCGCCTTGGCGGCCTCGATGACGATGCTGCCCATTTTTCGGCGCATCTTCTCACTCAGGGCCGGCGACGGCGACTCCTCGATCAGCTTCTGGTGCCGGCGCTGGATGGAGCATTCGCGCTCGCCCAGGTGGACGACCTGTCCGAAGTGGTCGCCGAGGATCTGGAACTCGATGTGGCGCGGCGACTCGACGTACTTCTCGATGTACACGTCGGCGACGCCGAACGCCGCCTCGGCTTCGCGCTGCGCGGTCTTGACCGCGTGGGACAGATCCGACGGCGCGCGCACGACGCGCATGCCGCGCCCGCCGCCGCCCGCCGTCGCTTTCACGATCACCGGATAGCCGATGTCTTTCGCGAGCTTGAGGGCTTTGTCCTCGTTGTCGAGTGGACCGTCGCTCCCGGGCAGAATCGGGACGCCCGCCTTCTTCATCACGCGGCGGGCGCGGGCCTTGTCGCCCATCAGCCGGATGACCTGCGGATCGGGGCCGATGAACTTGATGTGGCACGCCTCGCACACTTCCGCGAGATACGCGCTCTCCGACAGAAAGCCGTAGCCGGGATGAATCGCATCCGCGCCGGTGATCTCCGCGGCGCTGATCACAGCCGGGACGTTGAGATAGCTGTCGGCGCTGCGCGCGGGACCGATGCAGACGTCCTCGTCGGCGAACTTGACGTGCAGCTGGTTCTCGTCCGCCTCGGAGTAGACGGCGACCGTCTTGATGCCCAGCTCACGGCACGCGTAGATGATCCGCAGGGCGACTTCCCCGCGGTTCGCGATCAGAATCTTTTTGAACATGGCTGATGGCTGATGGCCATAACGTCATCTGGTCCTTATCGCAAACAGCCGCTCGCCGTACTGGACGGGCTGTCCGTTCTCTACATAGATGTTCACGACCTCGCCGTCGTACTCGGAATCGATCTCGTTCATCAGCTTCATCGCCTCGATGATGCAGAGGACGTCGCCTTTTTTCACGGCGGAGCCAATGTCGACGAACGCCGACGACCCCGGCTCCGACGACCGGTAGAACGTGCCGACGATCGGCGACTTCACCACCGCGAGCTCGATTTCGGCGTCGCCAAGGTCGGCGGCGACCGGCGCCGTGCTCCCCGCCAGCGGCAACGGCACCGACCCAGCGGCAGGCATGACCATGGCTGGCACAGCGGGGACCGGGGTCACGCTGTGGGCGCCGTTCGCGTCCTTGCGAATCTTGAGCCGCAGCCCATCGTGCTCGATTTCGAATTCCGACAACTCGTGCTCACGCACGAGGTCGAGGATCGTTCTGATCAGTTCTAAGTCCATTAGGTGAAATGAGAATTTCAGGATGGCAGAACGGCAGGATGGCAGGATTTATCTACGGAACTGCGGACCGCGCCAATCCTTAGATACTTCCTGAAATCCTTAAATCCTTAGATCCTTAAATCTCTATGAGCTCCGTCGTGACGTCCGTGAGCACTTCTACTCCGGTGTCGGTCACCAGCACGTCGTCCTCAATGCGGACGCCGCCCCACCCGGGCAGATACGCACCGGGTTCTATCGTGAAGACCATCCCGGACGCAAGCTCTTCGTCCTCGGTGTCCACGTCGGGCCACCTCCGGGAAATTCGCGGATCCTCATGCACTTCGATCCCGAGACCATGCCCCGTGCCGTGTCCGAACGCCTCGCCCAGGCCGTGGCGTCCGAGCGTGTCCCTGGCCGCCGCGTCGATGTCGAACCGCGACCGGCCGGGCGCCACCGCCGCGATCGCGCAGTCACGGGCCTCGCGAACGGCTGCGTGTACCTGACGAGCCCGGGCACTGGCCGAGCCGACCGAGAATGTCCGGGTCAAGTCGACGCAGTATGAGTCGTAGACGCCGCCGAAGTCCAGCACGACGAGGTCACCTTCGGTTACTGTTCGCTCTCCTGGACGAGCATGGGGTAAAGCGGCGTTCGGTCCACTGGCCACAATCGTCTCAAACGCCGACCGCTCGAAGCCGGCCTGCCGGACTCGCCGGTCGATCGCGAGCGCCACGTCGCGCTCGGTGAGCCCGCGGCGAACCTCAGCGGGCGCGGCCGAGGCGACGCGCGACAGCCGCCGTGCGGCTTCGCGGAGCGTGGCGATCTCGCAGGGGTCCTTGCGGACGCGTGCGCGTTCTACGAGGCGCTCCGTCGCCACGAGGTCGGCCTCCTTCGGTCCGTTGGCGGCGACGGTCGCCGTCAGCCAGCGATAACGGTCCACCGTCAGATGCGCCGCTTCGAATCCGATGCGGCGTCCCGGCTGCGACGCCAATAGCGCTGCCAGCGTCGCGTCGTACGACCCGTCGACGGTCACGACCTCGAGGTTGGGGCACGCGTGCGGTGTGCCCCGCGTCTCAGCCAGCACCGTGACGTATCGGGAGTCGGTGATGAACAACAGACGCTCGGCGGTCAGCACGACGATCGCCGAACTGCCGCAGAAATTCGTGAGGTACAGGATGTTCGGCAGCGACGTGATCACGAGCGCGTCGAGCCCGCGCGACGCAAGCTCTCCCCGCACGATCTGTTGACGATGGCTAAGCGAGGGGCTGGGCGCGGGCGACATGAATGGCGTCGAGCCACTGCTCGAGGACGGCGATCACCTGCAGGGCCTGCCCCCGCGCGGCGATGTCTCCGGGGCGTTCCACGACGTCGACGCGTTCAGTCGGCGCAGCCTGTGCCGCCATAGCCGGCTTGGTCGGCGGAGGCACATGCTTCAGAAACTCGTTCTGGGCCTGCTCGAACGACAACCCGTCAGCCGACGCCAGCGGCGGTGGAGGCTCCACTTGCCGCGCGAGCTCGGCGACGGTCTGTTGCAGATCCGGATCGTTGCGCGCGAGCGCCAGCGCCGCCCGGTACTGGGCGAGCGCCTGGGCGAGCGAGCCCTGCCGATGGTGGATTTCCGCGAGGCCGCGGATGGCGGCGAGGTTTTCAGGCGCGCTCTTGAGCACGATCTCGAGCTCGGCGAGCGCGGCGTCGAGATCGTTCAGCTCGATCAGGGCGCGCCCGAGCGTGACGCGCGCGGAGAGATAGCCGGGATGGAGATGGAGGCCGGCGCGGCACACGTCGACGGCTTCCTGATAGCGGCCGCCGCGGCGGCATTCCTCGGCGAGCTGGGCAAAGGCGATCGACGCCGGATCCTTCTGGACCCGGCGTCGAAGATCTTCGATCCGCTGACTGTCGGCCATCGGCCGGGGCTATTGAACCACGATCGTGAAGACCGCCGCGCCCTGCCGTCCGACGTTGTTGGTGGCCGTCACCTTCACCGTGTAGGTGCCCTTCACACGATAGGTGAAGCCGACGTTGACCGCGCTCGAGCTGAATTGCGGGGTCCCGTCGCCGAAGTCCCACTGGTAGCTCGCGATGGACGTGGCGCCCGTGCCAAGACTTGTCGGGACGGCGACGAAGCTGATCTCTGTGTTGACGGGAGCCGGCGATGGCGTCGCCGTGATGAGCACGACCGGCAGCGTCGCGTCGCCGTTCGACACGGCGATCGTGGCCGACGTCACGCCGATGCGACCGGCGCCGTCAGTCACCGTCAGGTTCACCGAGAACGTGCCGCCGAACCCGAACGTGTGGCCAATCGTCTTGTTGGCCGTGTGCACGATCGGCGTGCCGTCACCGAAGCTCCACGCGTAGTCGGTGATCGGCTGACCCTGGCCAGAAGGCGTCGACGTCGAGCTGTCGAAGACCACGGCCTGACTGGCCGACGGCGCCGACGGCGAGAACGTGAACGCGGCCGTCGGCGTCGGCGGTGAGCCGACGGTCACCGCCGTCACGGCCGACGTCGCGGACAGCCCGGTTTCGTCCGTGACGGTCAAGAGCACGTTGTAGGTGCCGGTCGCTGTGTATTTATGGGTCACGGTCACGCCTTGAGCCGTCCCGCCGTCGCCGAACGTCCAGAGGTACGACGCGATGGACACATGGCCGCTCCCAGGCGTGGAGGCCGAGCCGTTGAAGAACACCGACTCGTTGACGCCCGGCGCAGACGGCGACACCGTGAACGTCGGCGTCGGCAGCCCCGCGCCGACGGTCACCGACGTGGCAGCCGACGTGGTGGACAACCCGGTTTCGTCCGTGACGGTCAATTGCACGCCGAAGGTCCCCGCCCTCGTGTATTGGTGGCTGACCGTGACGCCCTGAGCCGTCCCGCCGTCGCCGAACGTCCAGCGGTACGACGTGATGGTCGAGTGGCCGCTCCCAGGCGTGGACGCCGAGGCGTTGAAGAACACCGACTGGTTGACGGCCGGCGCCTGCGGCGACACCGTGAAGCTCGCAATCGGCAGCGCGGCAGCGCCCACCGACAGGGTCTGGGAGGCGGACGCGGCGAGCCCTCGGTCGTTGGTGACAGTCAGTGTCACGACAAAACTGTTGCCCGCAGCGAAGGTATGAGTGGGATTCTTGCCGCTTCCCGACGATCCGTCACCGAACGACCAGCTGTAGTTCGTGATTTGGGTCGCGCCCGAGCCTGCCAGGCTCGTCGAGCCGTCGAACGTGATCGGCAGCCCGGCGGAAACGGTAGTCGGCGAGAACGTGAACGCGGCCGTTGGCAACGAGGCCGGCGGGAGAATGACCCCGGGCGGCACGAGGCGAATCAAAACCTGCTGAGGGTTGGCGGTATCGAAGTTGGTGGCGGTCGCGGTGGCCACGATGGAGATGCAGGTGCCCGGCAGTGAGAAGCAGGTGCCAAAGACCCCGTTGGACGGGCTCGGCGGCGCCGTGTACACGACCGACGCGACGCCGTCGCCGTTGGTGACGATCGTGCGCGCGGACAGCGTGCCGTAGTCCTGCGCCACGCCGTTCACCATCATGTCGACGCGAATGGGCACCGCCGAAATCGGCTTGCCGTCCGGCCCGATGGCCGTGACCCTGACCGACGACTGCGAGCCGCCGTCCTGGCTGATGCTGTCGGGAATGGCATTCACGGTGAGCGTCAGCGCGAGGCCAGAGGGGCCGCTCAGCGGCGGCGGCTCCGTGTTCTTGACCGTGCAGCCGGCTGCCGCGAGGAGCGCGAGGGCGACCGCCACCCGACGAATATATGTAAATGCCATGGCCCTAGAAGTCCCCAAAATTGCCGAACTCGATCGAAATCTGTCCTGTGACGCTGATGGCATTACCGACGCGATCCACGCCGTAGAACGTCACCTTCGCAATCGACGTGATGAAGTTCGAACTCGTGCGCAGCTGCGCGAGCGGGGACTCTTGCTTCGCCACGTTCCTGACGAGCTCGAAGCCGAGCGTCAACGTGCCGTTGGCCGTAATGGTGCCCGTGACGGCGCCGTCGAACGCATAGGGGACATCGACGCCCTGCGTATTGCGGCCGTCAGCGCGCGTGTACTCCACGCGGATCCGGTTGATGGTGACTTCGTTGTTGGACGTCGGCGCGAGGGCGGCTGTGGCACCGAGGTCCTTCAAAGGCGCGCGCAGCACGGCTGTGCCGCTGTCACCGAAAATCGTGGGACACGGCGTCGCCGGGGCGCAGGGCGCCGGCGACGTGACGTTCGTGATCACGTCCGAGATCAGCGTGCCCGACGCCGTGCCCGCGTTGGGGCCTCCACGGACGCCCTGCAGGAGGTCGATCACCAGATACACCGGCGAACTGCCCTGACGCACGACGTCGCCGCAGGAAACGCTGGCCGCAACGAGCGCGGCGAACCCGAGAAGTCGAGTGGCATTACGCATGTCTTCCCCTACCGTCAGCTTTTGATGATCCTCGGGGTGATGAAGATCAGCAGCTCGGTGTTCTGATCGTTCACCGTGTCCCGCTTGAAGAGCCATTTGAGCAGCGGAATCTGACCGAGGCCCGGCGTCCGGTC
>Ga0209515_10009939_pt1 | contig 10717 bp, 11 predicted proteins | sample Subgroupgradi54m_FD_187454 | JGI IMG/M metagenome (GOLD analysis project Ga0209515, IMG submission 187454) | Subsurface groundwater microbial communities from S. Glens Falls, New York, USA - GMW60B uncontaminated upgradient, 5.4 m (SPAdes)... ...
GAGCAATTTCGCGAGCCATTTCAGCCGCTAGTTCTTCGTGCTCAACCGACTCGTCTAGAGGAGACATTGATTCTTCTGGTAATAATTTTTGTGGTAATGATTTAGTTGGTGAGGGCGATGTAGACTGCGGCGGTGAGAGCGATTTAGAGATCGACTCAACAATTTCTACAGGTTCTGAAGATTCCGCTAGAGGACTATCCAATAACTCAATAGTGATGTCCGATTCATCTACTACCCACTCAAAAATTTCTTCAATGGCGGCTTTTTCAATGTCTCGCCCTGTCACTTCAATCTGCCAGGATAAATAACAATTGACTGGCTCCATAGCAATAATGCTTGGAATCTCGCTGACGTCGGCTTTTATTCTCACCGTTCCTAGGGCACTTAATTCCCTAAACATTCGCAGCGGTTCATTACCAATGGCTAGAATGGATTGGCCAGGTTTAAAATAGATTTTCCAGCCTTGCACATTATCGAATGAGCTATCGATTGGTTTATCGACCACTGCAATTTGAGTTGTTGAAGATTTTGCACTCTCACTAGTTGGCGAATTATGGTTGACAACTTCGACCTCAGTGTTCGGCGCATTATCCAAAAGCGCCTGAAATTCTGTTGTTAACCTGTCTCGCTCCCGAGTATCCGGTTGGCCGCCACTCTGCAAAACATTAATGATTCCCCGCATACAGTCCACCGACTGTAAATAAAGATCGATGTTGTCGGGACTAACGCCTCTTTTACCATCGCGCACTTGATCTAAAAGAGTTTCAAGAATATGCGTAAAATCGACAATGACGCTGAATCCGAAAGTAGCGCTTCCCCCTTTGATTGAATGTGCGGCACGAAAAATGGTGTTAATAATATCTTCATCAATGGTATTTGGATCCAGCTCCATCAAAGCCGCTTCCATGGCATCAAGCCCATCTAAGCTCTCTTCAAAAAAAACTTGATGGAATTGGCTTAAATCAACTGCCATGCGTTACTCCAAAGATTTCATGCATCATACGCTTTGCTATCCAAGCACTTTATTGACTGTTGCCAGCAGTTGATCGGGATTAAACGGCTTCACTATCCAACCTGTAGCGCCGGCTTCTCTGCCCTGCAATTTTTTATCTTTCGCGGATTCCGTGGTTAACATCAACATGGGTATAAAACGATAAGCGGGTAGATTGCGTAATTCTTTAATTAAACTGAAACCGTCCATGTTGGGCATGTTGATATCCGAAATCACCAAATCCATAACGGTTTCCTTAGCTTTGCCAAGTGCTTCTATACCATCTGCGGCTTCAACAACAGTGAATCCAGCGCATTTTAAAGTGAATGCCACCATCTGCCGCATAGAGGCTGAATCGTCCACCGCTAAAATTGTTGTCATGTGGGTTGCTCCGCTTTTCTGTATCTCATTTTGCTCCAACAGCTAAATCACTATGTAGAGAATGTAGGAAGCTTTTTTTCTTCACGGCAATGCGTCACGGCAATTGCTTCACGGCAAAGCTTCAAGCCAGTCCTAACAACTCGCTGAAACCTAATTGTCTCGCTGCATCTATAAGAGTGGCCGATGGATTGTCCCAGGTAACCGCAATTCCCATCTGTTCCAAATCTCTTTTAAATGCATAGATACATTGAATTCCAGCGGTATCAACCTTTTCAATACTCGCGCTTTGTAAAACAACATCCACTGGATCATGAATAAGCTTCAACAATTTTTCGTGTAACTGCTCCAATTGTTTGATAGTAAGCGCATTTTCTAAATAAATATGGGCAATTTCATTCATGACTAAAGCCACGCACTGCTTTAATAGAACCTAACTAGATTCATTTTAGTCTAGCCGTATTCCCCGGGCTTTCTAGTGAATAGAAACACTAAACCTAAATTCCGCAATTGAATTAGCCAGGTTCAGCAAAAAAATAATACCTGTTGTTTTAGGAGGAAATTAGAGATCTTTCCGCTTAGATAGAAACGCACCTAGAGGAATATTTAACCTAGAAAACGCAGTTGAACCCTACTGCGGAAGCCTAATGCACTGAATCTGCAAAAATTTTTCTTCATTTTTAAACTCACCGTGCGAATAACCACGCCGTCGTCTAAAAATGAAGAAAAATTTCCGCATCTTCAGCACCTTAGTCTCCCTCGCTACGGGTTCAACTGCGTTTTCTAGGTTAAATCAGGAAAAGTTACCAGCCTTGCGTTTGCAAGCTGAGGTAAATATCAATAAACATGTAAGTTAAATTTCTTAATTGAGATTGGCGATTGCAGAGGAGACAACGCTAAGCGAGAAAAGCTAATGTAAATTTGCGTCTGGATAATGCTTCTTCAGCATATGTGCGACTTTTTCTTTGAGCGCATCGGGGAGAATAGGCTTTGTAATGTAATCAGTTACATGTGCAACAACGGCTTCTACTACTTTTTTTCGGTCAGTGTTGGCCGTTAACATTAGAAACGGTGTGTCTTTTATGGTCTCATCGGCTCTCACTTCTTTCAAAAACTCTAGGCCTGACATCTCTGGCATATCCCAATCACTGATAATGAGATGAAACTTAATAGCTTTTGCTTTTTTTATACCTACTGACCCATTCTCAACCAGAGCAATTTTCGAAAAGCCCATGTCTTGTAACACGGCCCTAATAATGCTGCGCATTGCCCCGGTATCGTCTGCAACAAGAATTTTAATATTGTCGTTTGAAAGCACGGTGAGCCTTTGGCGCAATGGATCGTTTAATCTTGAACTGATCTTTTCAGTTTAGAACATTAAATCAAATACTGTCGAAGAGAGTTAACCCAGACGCCTACTTTTTTAATAAGCGATTCGCATTAGCCAAGGTAAAACGTATCGCTCTTCACTCGTATTTCTTGCAATGATCAATAGCATGGCAATGCAAGCCACTTTAGGTAGAATACAAAAACAGATATTCAGTTTTTTAATTAAAATTTAATCGCACAATTAATATTCGAACGAGAGAAAAATCTTTGCTGAAAACTAATAAAACCCTGATGGTACAAGGTACAACCTCTGATGCAGGGAAAAGCGTCTTGGTCACCGGCATTTGTCGCGTGCTGGCTCGCCGCGGTGTAAGAGTGGTGCCTTTCAAAGCGCAAAATATGGCGTTAAACAGCGCTGTTACTGCGGATGGCGGTGAGATCGGCCGTGCCCAAGCAGTACAAGCGCAAGCTTGTTATTTAGAACCGCATATCGATATGAATCCGGTTTTATTAAAGCCCAACAGTGATACTGGCGCGCAGGTGATCATTCACGGTAAAGCACTCACGGAAATGGATGCCAAGACCTATCATGGGTATAAAGCCACCGCGATGAAAGCGGTGCTCGAATCACATCAACGTTTGTCCGACAGTTACCAGACAATTATCGCCGAAGGTGCTGGCAGTCCTGCTGAAATAAATTTGCGTCAAAACGATATCGCCAATATGGGATTTGCTGAAGCGGTGGATTGTCCGGTTATTATCATCGCGGATATCGATCGCGGTGGTGTGTTTGCCCATATTGTCGGAACCATCGAACTGCTTGCTCCGAGCGAGCGACAACGCGTGATCGGTGTGGTGATCAATCGCTTTCGCGGCGACATCGCACTTTTACAATCTGGACTCGACTGGCTGGAGTCACGTATCGGCAAACCGGTTTTAGGAGTGCTGCCCTATCTGCATGGCTTTCATCTCGAGGCGGAAGATGCGCTGAAATTAGAGCAGGTCGAAAGCAAAGGCGACGACGTGATAAAAGTTATCGTGCCGGCATTGTCGCGCATCAGCAATCATACCGACTTCGATGCGTTGCGCTTACACCCGCAAGTCGATTTTGCTTTTGTCGGTCCGAATCAAGCTATCCCCCGTGCAGATCTCATCATATTGCCAGGTTCTAAAAGCGTGCGTAGCGATTTGGCTTGGTTACACAAAAACGGTTGGCCACAAGCCATCAATCACCATTTGCGTTACGGCGGCAAGTTACTGGGCATTTGTGGCGGGTATCAAATGCTGGGACAAAGTGTGGCCGACCCCTTGGGACTCGAAGGCAAAGCTGGCAGCAGTGATGGCTTAGGCTATTTGGACATGCACACAGTGCTCGAGGCGGAAAAACAATTAAAGCGCGTTAAGGGCCATCTCGTGTTCGACCACGCGGAAGTTGAAGGTTACGAAATTCACGCGGGCTTGTCTGCAGGGCCAGCGCTCTCTCGACCACTGGCACAACTGACGGATTATCCCGACGGTGCCGTTTCAGAGGATAACCAGATCGCGGGCACCTACCTGCATGGCCTGTTCGATCGCAACGAAAGTTTTGCTGCCTTACTAAAATGGGCAGGGCTGCAGAAAGTAGAAAAAATAGATTATCAAGCGCGACGCGAAGCGGATATTGATCGACTTGCAGATGTGTTAGAAAAGCATCTCGATATGAAGCCATTGTTGGCCGCGTTGAATCTTGATTTAACCTCGATGAATTAACTTAAGGAGATCACCTCCGGAAATTTCGCAACCTCTGGCCGTAATTGATCACATTAACCACCATTAATTACGTACCTTGATCTTTAGCTGTACGTTTGAAATCCAGCGCTACCACTGAGGACATATCTCAGTTTTGATTTTGTGGCATCGCACCATTTTAAGCTTGACAGCAACAGGGAATTGACTAAATTATGACTCAGTAAAGCACACAGAAGTGCTAGCTCGCGTACTTGTAGAAGGACTCTACTTGTAAAAAGATGAATTAATGACAGGCCCAGCGAGCTTATCGATAACACATGAGGTGTAGAATGACTAATAAGGTGGCATGCCGAGAATCCGACTCTGAATCGAGATTATATTTTCGATCGGACCGATTTTTTCAGGTCGGTGAGAGTTGGTATTATATGTCACGCGAAAACCCCAATGTCGGCCCCTATCGCTCACATAAAGAAGCCCAGGCTGCGCTGACTTCATTCCTCAAACGCCTCAATGCTCCGGCTGCTCCAGTCAAAGAAGTCGCAGCGAAACCAACGGTGAATACTAAAATTAAGTGGCTTGGCTAGTTCGCATGAGAACTCCTAAATAGAGTTCTCATTCCCATCTGAGTTTTTCCCGCAAGTGTTTAAGCGTTCTCAATCACCAGCAATGTACCAGCCGCGCGGCGTGGACGATAAACTCGCCTAGATTCTAATTCTGCGCAAAAGTTTTCAATACAGCGGAAAGATAAATCAAAAAATGGCGAGCGTTCAGGATCAGCTATAACAATTTTTTTAACGCCCGCGCTTATAGCTTTCTTGACCAGGCCATAGAGTTCGTCAGTTAATTCGTCCCAAAAACAAATATCGGCACCGATCAAAATATCAAACTGAGAGAGTTGGGCTTTTGTGAGCTGTTTGAAGTAGCGTCTTTGTGTTTCAATTTTAACTTTGTTGTTGGCCGCTTGTGCTTGGAGATAAGGAAACACATGCGCATCCGCATCGGTGGATAATACTTTAGCTTTATGGTTTTTGGCGAAATAGATGCTCGTCAGTCCCCAGCCGCAACCGACTTCGAGCACTCGGCTACCTTTTTTGGGTGGGTGCTTATTAAAATAATCCATCAGTAAAAAACTCGACCCCCAAAGTTTATTGCCATGGATCTCTGGTTGATCGTCCTGACTCTTAAGATTGCGAATAATCTTATGATTCGATTTTAAAATATTAATGCCATAGGCATCAAAACTATCGAGTGATTTTGCTTGGGCTTTTGAGGGTGCTTGTGATGGTATTTTTCTTTGCGCTTTTTTTTGTTCGTTGGCTGGCGCGTTTCTAGCTTGTTTTGTTGGTTGTTTTTTTAGTTGTCTTCTTATTTGTTCTGCCATGCTCTTTTCCTAAATCTCCTAAATCCACTCCAGAATAGTCAACAAGCCAATTCATTTATTGCAAGGTTTTCATCCAAACGTAAGTGCGACTAAAGAAACAGCTTCAATTATTTCTATCATTGCACCTGCGGTATCACCGGTAGTTCCACCGAGGCGATTTATCATTAGTCGTCGCAGGCCGTAATATATTATCAGAACGATAAGCAGAAGAGTTATACCTTTTCCCCACGTCAGATACAAGACAAGAGAAAAACTTAGCGCGAGGTGTAGATAAGCGGTGCGTTGTGGCAAATATTTTTTAATAGCGCTACCTAATCCCGCAACTCTAACATAATCCGTGGTCAGAAAAAGTAACAGGGTCGATGCTCTGGCAACAATAGGGGCAGCGATGATTGCTGTTAATGCACCAGCAGAGATCAGTTCCAGCAGCGCGCTGTATTTTAGTAGCAGCGTCAGCACCACCACTGCGACAGCAATCGGACCACAGGCGGGGTCTTTCATTATGCGGAGCGTTTTTTCGCGGTCACCGTAACCACCTACCCAAGCATCAGCACTATCCGCCAAACCATCCAGATGCAATCCGCCTGTCACAAACACCCATAATATGAGCAGTATTACTGCTGAGACACTGTGCGGCAAAAACTTGGTCGCGAATAAAATAGTGAGCGCAAAGATAATGCCGAGTAACAACCCCACCCAGGGATAATAAACCATTGACGCGCCAAATTCCCGCTCTTGAATATCGCGCAATGATGGCGTGGGCAAGCGTGTTAAAAACTGCAACGCAATAATAAAGGGACGCAAGATCGCCATCATCGCTTCAACCACTGAAAGGATTCTGCTGCACGCAAAAATTTAAGTAGCTGCCTTGGTGAAATACCAACTGCTGCCAGCAATCACCTTTGTCGCCACAAAAAATCTTCACTTGGCTAAGACAGGCATAAGGAATAGTGATGCGCTGAATGGATTCAAGCTGCATCCCCAACACATGACACAAAATAGATCTGATCACACCGCCGTGCGCGACAAGGAGTAAATGCTGGTCTTGCGGCTGAGAATCTTGCGGCAGCGGCTTTTGAGACAGCGGCTCTTGAGCTTGAATACCTTGATACTGTTGCAACAGCAGATTCCACACGGCGGTCACCCGCTCGTGCAATTGCGTAATTGATTCACCATTCGGTGGCATATTTTTCACTGGATCTAACCAGAAAGCTTGGATTGCTGCTTTATCGTTTTGCGCGACCTCTTTAAAACTGCGCCCCTCCCAATCACCGAAATGCAATTCACGCAAATCGGTATATTCAACATTGGGAATGTTGTAACGTTGACTCACTTTAATGGCGAATTCACAACAGCGTAATAAGGGTGAATGAACTACTTGAGTCCAGGGCGGCGTCATCGACTGAGGCAGTTTTATTGCTTGCTCCATCTGTTCCCAACCTTCCGTGGTCAGAACCTTATCGGTGCTACCGCGATACATGGGGCCACCTTCCGGTTCACCATGGCGCAGTAGATCGATGGTCAGTGTACTAAATCCCATACCTGCAAAAACCCATAACGACTAAATGCAAAATCTCAAACCCTAAAAAGTCCCTTCAACTATATACTCGAATTACAGTTCTTTACTGACACCCGCCGACGCAAAACTCGCCATGCCATTATGTAATGCACAAGCAAAACGAATAAGAGGAACAACTGTCGCCGCACCACTGGCTTCGCCCAGTCGCATATTGAGTTGCACTATGGGTTTACCTTGAAATTGTTCTAAAACAATTTTATGACCTGGCTCTGCCGATTGATGCGAGAGTAACAACCAGGGCTTAATACTGGGATTAATATGCATTGCTACCAAAGCTGCCGCAGTCGTAATAAATCCGTCAACCAAAACGGGGATACCACGTTGTGCGCTGCGAATATAACTGCCGGCAAGCGCCGCTATTTCAAAACCGCCCAAACAACGCAGTACACTAATCGGTGAGGGCTGTTCATCTTTGTGCAATTTATCTTTATGCAATGCCTCTTTATGCAATGCTAGGGCGCGAGCCACAACCTCGGCCTTGTGTTGTACGCCTTTTTCATCAACGCCAGTGCCTGGGCCAACGATGCTGTGCGGAGCTATTCCCGTCAAGGCACAAATAATTGCAGAAGCCGCCGTGGTGTTGGCGATTCCCATGTCACCGCCAATAAATAAATCAATGTTGTTTGCAGTATCGAGCGAATCTGTGTCATTAAAAGCTATATCATCAATGACCTGTTTGCCAACATTGAGCGCGATGTCTAATTGCAGTTGGCTCATCGCTTCGGTCTGACAAAAATTTGCTGTGCTAGGGGCAATAATAGATTGTTGTACGCCAGCAATCTTATCTAACGGCGACACTGTACCCATATTGATAACGGCAAACTGCGCAGACAGTTGTTTTGCCAATACGCTAATCGCTGCGCCACCATTGGCAAAGTTTTTTACCATCTCGGCCGTAACGGCCTGTGGAAATGCCGAAACGCCTTCATCAGCCACGCCGTGGTCACCAGCGAATACGGCAATAAAAACATTATCCGCGCGCGGTGCAAGTGTGTTTTGCAAACCACACAAACGAATTGCGATCTCTTCCAGTAAACCCAATGAGCCAGGTGGTTTCGTTAAGTTATTCTGATGTTCTAGTGCAGCTTGCTCAATTTCTATTTCTATTGCAGGAGCAGCTTGCGACAACCACTCCATTCCATCAACGCTGATACCAGTATTCATATAGATGCTCCCTTTAAAACTTGCGGAATGCCTGCAATCATAAAAACAACTCGGTCACAAATTTTGCCAATAGCTTGATGCAGAAACCCTGCCTCATCGACGAAGCGACGATTGATTTCTCCCAGTGGCACTATGCCCAACCCAACTTCATTGCTGACGAAAATAACATGTCCCTGATAATCACCGATGGCATCAAGCAACGCCTGTACTTCTTTCTCGAAGCGGCGGTCGTCTTCAAGCATCAACAGATTGGTGAGCCACAATGTCAAACAGTCAACCAAGATACAGTGATCGGTGGCTTCATAGCGCTGTAATTTATCAGCCAGTGCATAAGGCTCTTCCACCAATTGCCAGCGTTCCCCGCGCCGGTCTTGATGATGTTTAACACGATTTGCCATCTCGCTATCGAGTACAGTCGCGGTGGCAATATAAATCAGTCTCTTATCAGTTGCTAAGGCCAGTTGCTCAGCCATCAGGCTTTTGCCCGATCTCGCACCACCTAATATCAGTTCTCTCATCGGCACCTCTGGCCAGACACATTTTCAATTTTATTATTAATCTGACGGCGCGAATTCTAGCGCATACCGCTAACTTAATTTAGTGTCGATCTGCTATTTCGGTATGATAAGCGAGCGAATCAACAATATTTTTTACTGATAGATAAGCCTTTTACGTTTAATAGATCAATTCTTAAACCAAATTCACCGATGCACTATGATGCAACTCTCATTGCTCAAATTTACCAACGCAGATTCTTAGTAATTGAACTAACTTTTACAATGGGGACAACCATTCGCAAGAGTCAATACACATTATGGAAATCGCTTTAGGTTTTTATATATCTGAGATCCCGCTCTTTGACTCACTTACACCTGAGCAGTCAAAAACACTGGAAAAATTTCTGATCTATAAAGAGCTGCTGCCCAATTCCATCCTCTATAAAGAAGGCACGCATGGCAGCTCGGTGTGTTTTGTGGTGGAGGGAAAGGTACAGGTATTAAAACAAAATAGTGCGGGGCATGAGGTTATCATCGCAACACTTTCAAACGGCCAAGCGGTGGGTGAGATGGCAATCATCGATGGCTTAACACGTTCGGCAACCGTTAAATCACTCACCAAAGCAAAAGTTCTGATATTGAAGCGCGAGGATTTTGAGAAAGTCATCAATGAAGATCCCCAGGTCGGTATCAAAGTTCTCAAAGCTCTCGCGCGTTCGATGAGTATCACACTGCGTGATCGCTCTGAAGACTTAGCACGTCTTATGTTGGGCTAAAACTATTTATTTAATTGTCATTGTTCATGCCACTGATCTGCAATTGCCTCACGAATATACTCAACTACCAAAGCAGGATCTTCCATCGGAATAAAATGTGAGTGATCGGGCAATTGAACATCGCGGCAAATCGCGATCTGCTCGCTGAGCTTTTCCCACGTGGGTGAGGGATCAAAACTAAACATCTCATCGCTCTCATTGCGACTCCGCGCCCGCACTAGGGTGGTTGGAGTTCGAAGCCTAGCTATCGCACTATAGATAGTGCTGCCATCATCTTTAATCATATAACAGGCTGCTTCTTTCTCTGGCGGGCAGGCAAGTATAAAACCATCGCCAGAGGGGTTTTCCAACAGCCCATATTGACAGTAATCGCGCAGCACCTCTTTATTCCATTGATCAAACGGCTGGCGCTGGGAAAACTTTTCCGCCATCTCTTGTGGCGAAGACCACTGGCTACGCCGTCGCGCAGTGGGATGCTCAAAATCGCCCATTGCGTTTAAGGCAGTCAACAATTGCAGATAACTTTCCGGTGACATAATCACGGGGTCGATCAACACCAGCTGTTTAAATCTTTCCGGCATCAGGCTCGCGACATAAGCAACAAGATAGCCACCCATAGAATGGCCCACAGCAACCATATTGTGCAAATCAAAGTGCGTGATCACCTCGGCCACATCATTGGCCATGGTATTCCAACTCACTTCACCCTCTTTATCACTGCGACCGTGGAAGCGGGTATCTATGGCAAAAATATGCTGATCGGGTAAAGCATTGACAACTTGATCCCAGCAGCGGCCATGAAAACCTGTGGCATGACAAAGCACAATAGGTTGTAAGGCTGTCGATTGTGAAGTGCCCGCTTGTAAAGAGCCAGGCCATTCCCAAACACAAAGT
>Ga0209515_10009941_pt1 | contig 10717 bp, 11 predicted proteins | sample Subgroupgradi54m_FD_187454 | JGI IMG/M metagenome (GOLD analysis project Ga0209515, IMG submission 187454) | Subsurface groundwater microbial communities from S. Glens Falls, New York, USA - GMW60B uncontaminated upgradient, 5.4 m (SPAdes)... ...
TGACCTACTTCAACGCGCTCCTCGCTCTTCCCATTGCCGGCTTCCGTCTCCTGAGGCGCAGGCGCCATGCCCGGGATCACGACCTCACGCGGGTCCCGCCCTTCCTCAACGCGCTCCTGACCCGCATCTTTTCCTCGGAGTCGGGCTGGCTCCGCCGGGCGAACTTCCCGTTCGGTGTGTCTGTCCTGATGGTGGCGCGTCGCTGATGCCGCCCCCGGGCATTGTCCCATGACAGCCGCCGCGAAGCATTGGCTCCTCCTGGCCGGCCTCTTCCTCGGCCTCGTCCTCGTGGTCGGGACCTGGGTGACGCAGGACCGCCGACCGCCCGAGTGGGACCACGCGAATCACCTGGAGCGGGCGGCCGTGTGCCATCAGATCCTGTCGGAGCAGGGGTGGAGCGGCCTGGGGGAGATCCTCGAAATGTCTTCGTTCTACCCTCCGGTGGTCCCGTGCTCGGCCGCCCTCCTGTACTCCGTGTTCCCGATCGCGCCGCTGACCTCGCAGTCGGTCATGCTCGCATTCTTGGGGCTGGCGCTGGTGTCCGTCTTCCTGCTCGGGCGACGGCTGTTCGACGCCCCGACCGGCCTCGCGGCGGGGCTCTTCCTGGGCACCGCTCCGTTCGTGGTCTACTCGTGCACCAATTTTCAGCTGGACCTCCCGCTCGCTTCCGTGGTGAGCTTTGCGCTCCTCGTCCTCGTCCTGACAGAGGACTTTTCACGACGGTCGTGGTCCGTCGTCCTGGGCTTGACCCTGGCACTCGGGATGCTGGTCAAGCCGCCCTTTGCCATCTATCTCTTCCCGCCCCTTGCCCTCGTGAGCTGGCGGGCGTGGCGGGGCGCTGACCGCGGAAAGCGCGTCGGCAACCTCGCGCTGGCCCTCCTCGGGGGCTCGGCGCTGAGCCTGCCCTGGTACGGCCTGCGCGTATTCGGCCTGCCCATGCAGATTGGCAACCGCGCGTTCAAGCAGGCCGCCGAGTCGGGCTATCCCGGGACGTTCACGAGCTCCTCGCTCGCGTTCTATCCCCGGGCGCTCCTGCCCATGTTCGGGATCCTGGCCGGGCTTCTCTTCGCCTGGGGGTTGTGGGCGCTTACCCGCCAGGCGGCCGTCCGCGGCCTCCTCTGGAGCGCATCGGTCGTGCCGTTTGCGTTATTTCTGCTGATCCAGAATAAAAACCTGCGCTACGTGCTGCCGCTCCTGCCCGTGTCTGCCCTGATCGCGGCCGCAGCTCTTCGCGCCCTTCCGGAGGCGTGGCGCCGCGTCGTGACGATCGCCGTCCTCGTCGTGTCGGTGGTCCAGGTCGGCGGTGCGGCCTTCGCCGTCCCGCCGTCGCCACGTTGGGCGGCCCTCCATTTCCCCCTCATCTTTTCGTTCCCGCCATCGCCCGTCGAGTGGCCGCACCAACGGATCCTGGCCGTGATCGTCGGCGAGGCTGGTGCGTCGGGGGCCACGGTGAGCGTCGTGCCGAACGACAACTACTTTTCGGTGGCGAACTTCCGCTATTACGCGGTCCGGGACCGGCTTCCGCTCCGAATGGTCCGCGCGTGGGATGAGTCCCCGCTGGGGGTGGACTTTGTCGTTCTCAAGACGGGCAGCCAGGGGCCCGCCTTCTCGGTCGCGAAGGCCAGGCGCATCATGGAGCGCCTCGCGGCTGGCGACCCGGCCTTCGAGCGCGCGTTCCCCGTGGTCTGGGAGGGCCCGCTCCCGGACGGGAGCGTGGCGACCGTGAGGCAGCGGCGGCTCGCGCCGGTCATGGGCGTGAGCCCGTCCGTCCTAGCCGCCCGGTTCGAGGGCGGGTTCCGGCGCTTCCTCGAACCCTTCGCGCGGGATGTCGAGGGGCTCGAGCTGGAGCTCCGCTACGCACCCCCGGCCCTTCTGGGCGGGGAGATCCGGCAGGTGCGCATTGCGGCACGGAGTGCGCGGGTGGCCGAGTTCTCCCGGAAGGGCGCCCAGCTTCGGATCCGGGATGTTCGACTCACTCTCGAGGGCGTTGTCGTCAATCCTTATCGCTTGCTCGCTTCGGGTGAGATCGAGCTGCTCGCGCTTGAACGTCTCCGCGTGGATCACCTCGTCGTCACCCGGGAGGACCTCCAGGGCTTCTTCGCCGGGCTCCGAGGGTTTCAGGGCCTCGGGTTTCGTCTGGAGGAAGGAGCCGTCACCGTGCGGTTGTCCCAACGGGGCCCGGACGTGGCCGGTCGTGTGAGGGTCGAAAACGGGCGCGGAAACCAGCCGCTTCAGCTTCGTGCGGAAGGGCTGAGCCTGGGAGGGATCCCGCTCCCCCGGCTGTTAGTCCACTGGGTCTTCCGTCAGTACGACCCTGGCCCACGCCTCGCCCGATTGCCGGTGGCGGTGGAACTTGCCCCGATTCGCGTGGAGCCCGAACGCATCGTCGTGTCCCGCACGCCGTAGGAGAGGAGCCGATGGCCGAGTCTCTCGAGCGCAGAAAAGCGCGCGCCCGCGCCTTGATCCGGCGCCTGGAGCGCACGTATCCGGACGCCAGGATCGCGCTCACGTTCTCCAACCCGCTGGAACTCTTGGTCGCCACGATCCTCGCCGCCCAGTGCACCGACGAACGGGTCAACCAGGTCACGCAGGGGCTCTTCAAGAAGTACCGGACCGCCGAGGCCTACGCCAGGGCCGATCTGGCGGCGCTCGAGCGCGAGGTGTATTCCACCGGGTTCTTCAAGGCCAAGGCGCGCGCCGTCATCGGGATGGCGAAGGACCTCGTCGCCAAGCACGAGGGACAGGTGCCCCGGAGCCTCGGGGAGCTGACCGCCCTGCCGGGCGTCGGCCGGAAGACGGCCAACGTCGTCCTCGGCAATGCGTACGGCCAGCCAGCGATCGCCGTGGACACCCACGTCTTCCGCGTGTCTCAGCGGCTCGGGGTGGCCAAGTCCGAGGATCCCGAGAAGGTGCACGACCAGCTCTGCCAGGTGATTGCCAGGGCCAAGTGGACCCGCGTGTCTCACCTCCTGACAACCCACGGGCGGCGGGTGTGCACGGCTCGGAGCCCGGCGTGCCCTGACTGTCCCGTGCGGGCGCTGTGCCCGTGGCCGGGGAAGGCGCGGGCTTTTGCTTGACACTTCAAGCACTTTCCCGTAATGTACGTGGTTGCGACTTTTCACGGGTGAAGCTGATCTCAGGAGTAGATTCAGGGCGGGAGGCCATGGCGACATCGCAGCCGAAGGTCGAGGCGAGTGCCCGGAAGTGGTACCTGGTGGATGCCGAGGGGAAGGTGTTGGGCCGCCTGGCGACCCGGGTCGCGACGATACTTCGTGGCAAGCACAAGCCTGACTTCGCTCCCCACCTGGACATGGGCGATCACGTGGTCGTGGTGAACGCAGAAAAGGTTCACCTGACGGGCAGGAAGCTCACCGATAAGATGTACCGCTGGCATACTGGGTACATCGGCGGTCTCCGGGAGGTCAGTGCGGAGAAGATGCTTCGGACGCGTCCGGAGCGCGTCATCGAGTGGGCGGTTCAGGGGATGCTTCCCAAGGGGCGGCTGGGCCGGGCGATGGTCAGGAAGCTCAAGGTGTACCGTGGGCCCGAGCATCCTCACGAGTCCCAGAAGCCCGTGCCGCTCATGGTGGGTTCAGCGAAAGCCTTCTAGAGGAGCGACATGGCTGAGGCGACGCGGTTTTACGGTACCGGCCGGCGGAAGACATCCGTGGCTCGGGTCTGGCTCTGGCCCGGGGCGGGGGGCATTACGGTCAACCGGCGTCCCTTCGAAGACTACTTCCCCCGAGAGACGCTCCGCATGATCATCTGCCAGCCCCTCCAGCTCGCCAACGTGCTAGGGCAGATGGACATCCTGGTGAACGTCGGCGGCGGCGGCCCCGCGGGTCAGGCGGGGGCCGTCCGTCACGGCATCGCCCGGGCCCTCCTCGCGTTCGACGACAAGCTCCGAGGTGCCTTGAAGAAGGCCGGACTCCTGACGCGGGATCCGCGGATGCGCGAGCGGAAGAAGTACGGCCAGCCGGGCGCTCGACAGAAGTTCCAGTATTCCAAACGGTAGGCCCGCGTCTGGGCGCCGGACGATGCTGAAGGTTGCGGTGGTTGGGGCCAGCGGGTACATGGGCGCCGAGCTGCTGCGCCTGCTCTTGGTTCATCCCCGCGCCCAGGTCGTGTCCGTCACCTCGGAACGTCTGGCGGGCGAGCCGCTCGCCGACGTCTACCCCCACCTCAGAGGGCTCACCCAGCTGAGGTTCGACGCGCTCGACCCGGAGGGGCTTGCCCGAGCGGCGGAGTGCGTCTTTCTGGCGCTGCCCCACATGGAGTCGCAGAAGGCGGTCCCGGTCCTCAGGCGCCGCGGGCTGAGGGTGATCGACCTCTCCGCCGACTACCGGCTCAGGGACGCGAGCGCGTACGCCACCTGGTACAAGGCGCCCCACATTGACGGCGACGGCCTGGCCGAGGCGGTCTATGGCCTGCCCGAGCTCCACCGGAAGGCCATCGTCTCGGCGTCCGTCGTCGCGAACCCCGGCTGCTACCCGGTCGGCGCCGTCCTGGCGATCGCGCCGCTCCTGAAGTCTGGATTCTCCAGCGGGGAAGGGATCGTCATCGACGGCAAGTCCGGCGTCACGGGCGCGGGGGCCCAGGGGCGGAAGGTTGACCCGATGTACCTCTACACCGAGGCGAACGAGAACCTCCAGGCGTACGGCGTCGCCACGCACCGCCACACCCCGGAGATCGAGCAGGAACTCTCGGGCCTGGCCGGCCATCCCGTGACCGTCGGGTTCACCCCCCACCTGATGCCGCTCAACCGCGGGCTTTTCACCACGGCCTCCGTGCCACTCGTCAGGACGGCCGGCACGAAGGAGCTCCTCGATCGCTATCGGGAATTCTACGCGGGGGAACCTTTCGTCCGGGTGCTGCCCGAAGGCACGCTCCCTGCCACGCGCGCGGTCGTGGGGTCGAACTTCTGCGACGTGGCGGTCGTCGCGGATGCTCGGACGAGGCGGGCCGTGTGTCTCTCGGCCATTGACAACCTGGGGAAGGGCGGCGCCGCCAACGGCGTTCAGAATCTCAACCTAATGTACGGGTGGGACGAGCGGACGGGCCTGGACGCTCCCCCGGTCTACCCCTAGCTGCATGGGCGGGCTTGAGTGGCTGGGGGGCGGGATCACGTCGGTCCCGGGGATTCTGGCGTCCGGCATCCACTGCGGCATCAAGTCGAGCGGGAAGAAAGACCTGGCTCTGATCTATTCTTCCACCCCCGCGCGAGCCGCGGCCGTCTTCACCAGCAATCAGGTCAAGGGCGCGCCGGTCCAGGTTTCGATGGAGCACATCAAGGAAGGGACGATCCAGGCGATCGTTGCCTCGAGCGGATGCTCCAACGTTTGCACAGGCGAGCGAGGGCTCAGCGACGCGCGCGAGATGACCACGATCGTGGGCGAGCTGCTCCACGTCCCGGCGCGCCACGTCCTGGTGGCTTCCACGGGCGTCATCGGGCGCCCGCTGCCGATGGACAAGATCCGGGCCGGGCTTCCGAAGCTGGTCAAGTCCCTCTCCCCGCAGGGGGGGAGGAATGCGGCGGAGGGGATCCTGACCACCGACAGGGGCCCGAAGGAGGCGGCGCTCCGCCTCGAGGTGGCCGGCCGGCCGGTGACGATCGGGGGAATCGCTAAGGGTGTGGGGATGATCGAGCCTCACCTGGCGACAATGTTCTGCTTTCTTACAACCGATGCGGCGGTCTCCCGGGAGGCGCTGGATTGGGCGCTGCACCGGTCCGTGGAGCGGAGCTTCAACCGGATCACCGTGGACGGGGACCAATCCACGAGCGACACGGTTGCCATCCTGGCCAATGGATTGGCGGAGAACCAGGTGCTCGAAAAGGGCAGCCGGAGCCTCCGCCAGTTCACCCAGGGACTCGAGGCGATCGCCGAGCGACTGGCGAAGCTGCTCGTGAAGGACGGCGAAGGCGCCACCAAGCTGGTGACGATTCACGTCAAGGGCGCGAAGAACCATCGCGAGGCCCGGCACGCGGCGCGCTCGGTGGCCACCTCGCTCTTGGTCAAGACCGCGATCAACGGTCAGGATCCCAACTGGGGCCGGATCATGATGGCCCTGGGGAAGTCGCCCGCCGTCGTGCAGGCCGGCCGGGTCGCGATCTGGTTCGACGACGAGCCCGTGGTGGCCGGCGGCCAGCAGGCACCGGGGGCCCGGCTGGATCGAGTGCGCGAGATCATGGGTCGCCCGGAGTTCACGCTCTGGATTGACCTCGGGCTCGGGACTGGACAGGCCGAGGTCTGGACCTGCGATCTTTCCGAAGAGTATGTGCGGATCAACGCCACGTACACGACCTGAACCGATGGAGGCGGCGGCGAGCCCCTCCCACTACTGCACGCCCCCCGGCTTCGGTGTCCCGGCGAGGGATAGGAGGGCGGAGGCGAACCGAAGGAGGAAACGGTGACGGTGACGATGAAGGAGCTCCTGGAGGCCGGCGTTCACTTCGGCCACCAGACCAAACGCTGGAACCCCAAGATGCAGAAGTACATCTTCGGGGAGCGCAACGGTATCTACATCATCGACCTGCAAAAGACCCTGAAGAAGTTCCGGGAGGCCCACGCGTTCCTGCGGGACTTGGCCGCTGGTGGCGGGACCGTCCTCGTGGTGGGGACGAAGAGGCAGGCCCAGGAGACGGTGTTCGAAGAGGCCACCCGCTGCGGCATGTTCTACGCCAACCAGCGGTGGTTGGGCGGGACCCTGACGAATTTCGCCACCATCAACCGCTCCATCACCCGGCTCAAGCGGCTCGACGAGATGCGGGAGACCGGCGAGTACGAGCAGCTGCCCAAGAAGGAGGTCCTCGGGCTGGAGCGGGAGCGGCAGAAGCTGGAAAAGTCTCTGGTGGGCATCAAGACCATGGATCGGCTGCCGTCGGCCGTGTTCATCATTGATCCCAAGAAGGAGCGGATTGCGGTGGCCGAAGCCCAGCGCCTCGGCATCCCGATCGTGGCGATCGTGGACACCAACTGCGATCCCACGGGCATCGACTATCCGATCCCGGGGAACGACGACGCGATCCGCGCGGTCCGACTGATCACCTCGCGCCTCGCGGATGCCATCATCGAAGGCCGGGGCACGCTCGCCAAGGAAGAGCCGGCGACAGCCCCCGTCGAGCCCTCCATGGAGGACGAACCCGAGATGGGCGAGCCGGCCGAGGCGACTTCCTAGGGGGAACAGGTGCCGATGGCATCGCACGCAGAGATGGTCAAGCGGCTCAGGGAGCTCACGGGCGCGGGGGTGATGGACTGCAAGACCGCGCTGGAGGCGTCCGCGGGGGAGATGCAGCAGGCGATCGAGTTCTTGCGGAAGAAGGGGCTGGCGGATGCGGCGAAAAAAACCCATCGCACCGCGCGGGAGGGGCTTGTGGGCTCGTACATCCATCCCGGCGGTAAGATCGGGGTGCTGGTGGAGGTCGGCTGCGAGACGGACTTCGTCGCCAGGACGGACGGGTTCCAGCAGCTCGTGAAGGACCTGGCGATGCAGGTGGCGGCCGCCAAGCCCGTGTACCTGTCGCTGGAGGATGTGCCGGGGGATGTGCTCGCGAAGGAGCGCGAGATCTACCGGCAGCAGATGGCGGATCAGAAAAAGCCGCCGCACGTGCTCGACAAGATCGTGGAGGGGAAGATCGAGAAGTTCTACGCCGAGCAGTGCCTCCTGGAGCAGCCGTTCATCAAGGATGCGGCGGGTAAGACGAAGGTGAAGGACCTGGTCGGCCAGGTGAGCGCCCAGACGGGGGAGCGCGTGGTCGTCCGCCGCTTTTCTCGGTTCCAGGTGGGAGAGGGCGGCTGAGCCAGGGCGGCTCGATGGAGCCCTTGTACCGGCGGATCCTCCTCAAGCTGTCCGGGGAGGCCCTGGCGGGCGAGCAGGGCTACGGGATCGACCCGGAGGTCCTTGTCGGGATCGCCGAGGAGATCCGGGACGTCACCGCCCTCGGGACCCAGATCGCCGTCGTCATCGGCGGCGGGAACATCTTCCGGGGGATCGCGGCCAGCGTGGGCGGGATGGAGCGGGCCACCGCGGACTACATGGGCATGCTGGCCACGGTGATCAACGCCCTCGCGCTCCAGGACGCGATCGAGAAGACCGGCACTCCCACGCGAGTCCTCTCCGCCATCGAGATGCGCGCGGTGGCCGAGCCGTACATCCGCCGGCGGGCGATCCGCCATCTGGAGAAGCAGCGCGTGGTCATCTTCGCGGCCGGCACCGGCAACCCGTTCTTCACCACGGACACGGCAGCCGCGCTGCGGGCCGTCGAGATCGGGGCCGCGGTGATCCTCAAGGCGACCAAGGTGGACGGCGTCTATTCCGCGGATCCGAAGAAGGATCCAACCGCCAAGCGCCTGCCGCGGCTGAGTTACATCGAGGTGCTCAACCGCGGCCTCCAGGTCATGGATGCGACCGCGATTTCGCTGTGCATGGATAACAAGCTTCCCATCGTGATCTTCGATCTCGCCCGGCGGGGGAACATCGGGCGGATCCTGCTCGGCGAGGCGGTGGGTTCCGTGGTCACGGGCGACGATTCGCCCCCGAGGGGGTGACCGACCATGCAGACGGTGCTCAAAGACGCTGAAACGCGCATGCAAGGGGCCATCGACCAGCTGGGCCGCGAGTTTGTCGGCGTCAGGACAGGGCGCGCGACGACGGGTTTGCTGGAGGGGATTCGGGTCGACTACTACGGGACGCCCACGCCGGTCCCCCAAGTGGCCTCCCTGTCCGTGCCGGACGCGAAGACTCTCCTCATCCAGCCCTGGGACCAGAGCCTCCTGCCGGCCATCGAGAAGGCCATCATGAAATCGGATCTGGGGCTCACCCCCGCCAACGACGGCAAGGTCATCCGCCTGGTGATGCCACCGCTGACGGAGGAGCGCCGGAAGCAACTGGCCAAGGTGGTGGGCAAGCTGGCCGAGGACGCGCGCGTCGCGGTCCGCAATATCCGCCACGAGGCCAACAAGAAGCTCAAGACCATGGAGAAGGACAAGAAGATCTCCGAGGACGACGGACGCCGCGGCCAGGACCAGATTCAGAAGATCACGAACAAGTTCATCCAGCGGGTGGACGAGCTCCTCAAGAAGAAGGAGCAGGAAATTCTAACCTTCTGATACGATAACGGGACATGGCCCTCCAACGACTGCCGAGCCTGCCCACCGAGGAACTCGCGTCCCTGGAGGACGCGGAACTCCTCGCGCGGGTCAAAGCGCTCCCGGTGCCCCGGCACGTGGCCGTGATCATGGATGGCAACGGGCGGTGGGCGGTCCAGCGCGGCTTGAACCGGGTGGCGGGGCACCGCGAGGGCGTCAAGGCGGCCCGCGCCGTCGTCCGCGCGGCCCACGAGGTGGGGATCCGCTTCCTCACGCTCTACGCCTTCTCCTCGGAGAACTGGTCCCGGCCTTCCTTCGAGGTGAGCACGCTCATGTCTCTGCTCGAGCGCTCCATCGATCAGGAGCTGCCGGAACTCCAGGCCAAGAACGTCCGCCTCAAGATCATCGGCCGGGCTCAGGGTGTCCCTCGGTCGGTGAGGGAGGGGATCGCGCGGGCGGAGGCCGCCACCGCGGGGAATACCGGTCTCACCCTCTGCATGGCTTTCAACTACGGGGGTCGAGATGAGCTGGTGGACGCCTGCCGGGCGCTCGCCTGCCAGGTGCAGGCGGGTGAGATTCGGCCTGAGGAGATCGACGAGGTGCGTGTCGAGCAGGCGCTCTACACCCAGGGAGTTCCCGACCCGGATCTCCTGATCCGCACGAGCGGCGAGATGCGAGTGTCCAACTTTCTCCTCTGGCAGATCGCCTACACGGAACTGGTGGTCACCCCGACGCTATGGCCGGACTTCGGCCCGCGGGACCTCCACCTGGCGATCGCGGAGTATCAGCGTCGCGAGCGCCGGTTCGGTGGCGTCTCGTGACGGGCGCGGGAGCGACCCCTCTGGCCACAGACCTCCGCCGGCCCGCATCGGGCACGACGCTCGCCAAGCGGATCGGCAGCGGGGTGCTGTTCATCCCGTTTTTCATCTGGCTCACGGCTCACGCCCCGAGCTGGGCGTTTTCGGGTTTCGTGATCGTGCTCGGGGTGGTGGGGCAGTGGGAGTTCACGCGAATGTTCCGCCAAATCGGTGTGCCGGTCTACGCGTGGCTCGGCCTCGTGACCGGCGCCGGATTGACGGCGAGCTTTGGCCTCGCGGGCGCCGCTCCTTGGGTCCTGACCCTGGTGGTGGCCGGGCTCCTCGGCGCGGGCTTGTGCCACACACGGGAATTCCCGCCCCGGTGCGAGGCAGCGGCCCTCACGCTTCTCGGCGTCCTGTACGTCAACTGGCTCCTCGGCCACGCGATCTGGCTCCGGACGCTTCCGCAGGGGATCGATTGGATCTTCTTGCTCGTGTGGGTGACCTGGGTCGGAGAGTCGGCGGCGTATTTCGTCGGGTCCACGCTGGGGCGCCATCGGCTGGCACCGCGGATCAGCCCGGCCAAAACGGTGGAAGGGGCCCTGGCGCAGCTCGCCGTGTCCCCCGTCGCGGCGTTGATCGGGCGGGCCTGGTTTTTCCCCGCGTGCTCGGTCCGGGACGCCCTCGTCGTCGGGACCATGCTGGCGATCGTGGGGCAGGTTGGAGACCTCGCGGAGTCCTGGCTGAAGCGCGGCGCCCGCACGAAGGACGCGGGTGCTCTGATCCCGGGCCACGGGGGGCTGCTCGATCGTCTGGACAGCCTCTTGTTCAACA
>Ga0209515_10009947_pt1 | contig 10710 bp, 8 predicted proteins | sample Subgroupgradi54m_FD_187454 | JGI IMG/M metagenome (GOLD analysis project Ga0209515, IMG submission 187454) | Subsurface groundwater microbial communities from S. Glens Falls, New York, USA - GMW60B uncontaminated upgradient, 5.4 m (SPAdes)... ...
AATGGCTGAAAGAAAAAAGTGCTTGGGTGGCCGTTTTGGCAAGCGCAGCCTCCTGTTTCATTTCTTTGAAGGCCATTGTGCAAGTCATCAACGGCACCATGTTTTATCAAAGCTTCACCTGGCTTACCATTAATCAAATCCCGCTTGAATTCGGTATTTCCATTGATCCGCTCGCGGCGATGATGCTTTTCGTAGTGACTTTCGTCGGAACATTAATTGTTATTTACTCAATCGGATACATGCATGGCGACCCCAGATATCCGCGTTTTTTCGCCTATCTTTCTTTATTCCTCTTTTCAATGCTCGGGCTTGTGCTTTCTTCCACGTTAGTTCAAATGTATCTCTTTTGGGAATTGGTAGGGCTTTGTTCTTACTTTTTGATTGGATTTTGGTTCGAAAAAAAATCAGCGGCCGAAGCCGGACGCAAAGCATTTATCACGAACCGAATCGGTGATATTGGATTTTTTTTAGGCATCGCTACTTTTTTCTATGCAACCGGAACGGTGCGTTTCTCTGATATTCAACCAGAATTGATGCGTGCTCATGCGGGTTCTTTGGCTTTAAGCATAAGTGCTCTTCTTTTGTTTTGTGGTGCGATTGGGAAGTCCGCTCAATTTCCTCTGCATGTTTGGCTTCCGGATGCCATGGAGGGCCCAACCCCTGTCAGCGCATTAATTCATGCCGCAACGATGGTGGCAGCGGGTATTTATTTGGTGGCGCGGCTTTTTCCTTTATTCCATGCTTTTCCGCAGGCTTCTGAGGTAGTTGCCGTCATCGGAACCATCACTGCGTTTGGCACAGCTTTCTTTGCGTTGACACAACTTGATATCAAAAAAGTACTCGCCTATTCGACAATCAGTCAGCTCGGCTACATGATGGCTGCTTTAGGTGTAGGCGGAATGACGGCTGGAGCATTTCATTTAATGACTCATGCTTTTTTTAAAGCCTTGCTCTTTTTGGGTGCCGGAAGCGTGATCCATGGAACAGGCGTCCAGGACATGCGTGAGATGGGGGGCTTGAGAAAATCCATGCCCGTTACCTTTTGGACTTTTGCCGTGGCTACCGTTGCAATCGCTGGAATCCCGCCGCTTTCTGGATTTTGGAGTAAAGATGAAATTCTGACGAGCGCTTTCGAATCCGATCACCGGATTATCTTTTGTATTTTGATCGTCACCGCGGCAATGACTTCCTTTTATATGTTCAGGCTCTTCTTTCTTACCTTTTTTGGGAAAACACGCGGCCATTCACATCCACATGAATCCCCTTTAGTCATGACGATTCCTCTTTCCATTTTAGCGGTTGGATCTGCCGTCATTGGCCTGCCGGGCTCTCCTTGGATGCACCATTGGTTTCAAAATTTTCTAAGCGCTCATCCTGAAGAGCTTCATATGAATTCATTTGTGATGACTATCTCTATCGCAACAAGCGTTATTGGTTTGGCTACTGCTTTTGTGTTTTATATTGTCAATCCGGCAATACCTGAACGGTTTGCAAAGAAAAACTGGTTTCTTTATGCGGCTTCTCAAAATAAACTTTGGATCGATGAAATTTACCAAGCCACTTTCATCCGTTGGTTCAAACAAATTGCAACTATTGCTTTCCAATTTGACACCAATGTAGTTGACCGCACCGTCAACGAAGTCGGACTCAAAACTGTTTTAATCAGTCGAATCAAAGGCTGGATTGACCAATACATTGTGGATGGCCTGGTCAATCTAACCGGTTGGTTAACAAGGAAAATAAGCGCTGTGCTTCGTCTTGTTCAAACGGGATACATTCACAATTATCTATTTTTCTTACTTCTTGGCGTCCTAATCATCATGTACTCAATCTTTAATACTTAGCAACGTGTAGGAGATAAAAATGAACATGCCAATTTTGAGCTCGCTTGTTTTTTTACCGATTGTGGGAATGATTCTTGTTGTAATCGCACCAAAGAATCAGCATCAGTTCATACGTACCATCGGAACGATTGTAACCGGAATTGTACTTCTTATTACCGTAAGACTGCTCTTTGCTTTCAAACCAAACATTTCTGACATGCAATTTGTGGAACATATCAGTTGGATCCCCCAACTTAATGTGTTTTATCACTTGGGTGTTGACGGCATCAGCCTTCCAATGATTCTGGCAACAAGCCTTCTGTCTTTCTTGGCTTGTATCGCCTCTTTTGGAATCAAAGAACGCGTCAAAGAATACTTCGCGCTTTATCTTCTCCTTGTCACTGGAATGCTTGGAACTTTTTTATCGATCAATCTTTTCTTATTTTATATTTTCTGGGAAGTGGTGTTAGTGCCGATGTATTTCTTGATTGGGATTTGGGGCGGATCGAGGAAAGAATACGCGGCGATTAAATTTTTTCTTTATACTTTAGCGGGAAGCATGTTCATGTTGATCGGAATTCTCGCACTCTTCTTTGCAAGCACACCGCACACGTTTGATATGTTAGAACTCAGCAGAAATGCGTTTGCACTTCGTTTTCAACAAATTATATTTATGGCTTTATTTTTCGGGTTCGCCATTAAAGTTCCGATTTTCCCATTTCACACATGGCTTCCTGACGCGCACGTAGAAGCGCCTACACCGATTAGCGTATTGCTTGCCGGCGTTCTTCTCAAAATGGGAACTTACGGATTCTTAAGAATTAGCTATCCCATTTTACCAAATGCAGCACACTGGTTCAGTCCTTATATGGGAATTTTAGCCGTCATCGGAATTGTGTATGGTGGTTTTGTGGCATTCGCACAAAAGGATTTCAAAAAAATGGTGGCTTATTCAAGCGTCAGCCACATGGGATTTGTACTCCTAGGACTTGCCGCATTTACAACGACAGGTCTTAATGGCGCGCTCCTTCAAATGTTCAATCACGCTATGATTACTGGCGGACTTTTCTTACTTGTAGGCGTCCTTTATGATAGAGCTCATACGCGTGATTTAGATTCTTTCGGCGGAATGTGGGCAAAAATGCCGATTTATGGAAGCATTCTCATTTTTATTTCCCTCGCTTCGATGGGACTTCCGGGTCTTGCAGGGTTTGTAAGCGAATTCATGGTGCTCATGGGAAGTTTCAAGATCTACCGGTGGATGACAATTGCCTCTTGTATCGGAATCTTGCTCGCAGCAGCGTACCTACTCTATATGATTCAACGAGTTCTCTTGGGTAAATTAAATCCAAAGTGGGCCAATCTTCCAGACATTAATGCCAAAGAAATATTTATGCTCGTTCCGCTTATGGCGTTGATTTTAATTGTAGGCGTTTATCCGAACCTTGCTCTTCAATATATTACTCCCGCCATTGAAAATCTGGTTCGAATCCTTGGAGGCACTCTAGCGTGAATTCCCTCGACAGTTTATTTTTCGTTCGTTCTGAACTGTTCCTGACAGGTGCCCTTTTTGTCATTTTAATTTTGGATTTTTTCATCAAACAAAAAAAATGGCTAGGCTGGCTCAGCTTTTTAGCTCTTGTTGTGGCGTTCAGAATTTCGCCGTCGTTTTATCCCGATCAAGGACTCTTTCTGAATTATTTCGCATGGGATGCGTTTACCTTCTTTTTTAAAGCAATTGCTTACTTCACTATTGGCCTTACGATTTTGGCAAGCCTTGCTTACGAAAAAATTCCGGAGAGACAGCAAGGTGAACTTTATGTTCTGCTACTGGCAATGGCGCTACTCCTAACTGTTATGGGGGGCGCAACAAATTTATTAATGATCTTTCTTGCCATCGAATCTGTTTCGCTGACGTCTTACCTTTTAGTGGGATTTCAAAAATTTGACAAATTTTCAAGCGAAGCATCGCTTAAATATGTCCTTTTTGGTTCTGTATCTTCGACTATCATGCTTTTCGGTATGTCACTTCTCTTTGGCGCAACAGGAACAATTGATTTAACCAGAATTGGATTCCTGTTCAGCCAATCAACAGGTCCTGAGATTCAGCATATTGCACTTATTGGAATGACGCTTCTGCTTGTAGGAATCGGTTTTAAGGTATCAATCGTTCCTTTTCATATATGGGCACCTGATGTTTACCAGGGCGCGCCAACACCGGTCACTGCATTTCTGACTGTTGCTCCAAAAGCGCTTGGGTTTGCCGTAATGGCACGCGTATTACTTTTAGCTTTCCCCCATTTTATCCACAAATGGACTCATTTACTGACGATTCTTTCCATTTTAACAATGACCGTTGGTAACATCATTGCTATTTCACAATCGGATGTAAAACGCTTACTCGCTTACTCAAGCATTGCTCAAGCAGGATACATTCTCGTGGGACTAGCCGTCCCAGGACCGCTGGGCCTTCAAGCTGTTTTAATTTACATTGCCACCTATCTCTTTACGAATCTAGGGGCTTTTTTTACCGTACTCGCCATCGAGCGAAATTTAGGCACAAATCAACTTGAAGCATATAACGGCCTTTATATGAGAAGTCCCCTTTTAGCGCTTGCGCTGGCTATTTTTTTATTATCGCTGGCAGGAATTCCACCGCTTGCAGGATTTATCGGGAAGATTTACATTTTCTCAGCTGCCATCAAAGCTAATTCTGTTCCCATCGCTATTGCAATTGCCCTCAACTCAGCTGTGGCAGCTTTCTATTATTTTAAAATTATAAAAGCGATGTATCTCACTCAACCAGCAAGAGAAGGAAGAACAACATTTCAAAATCCGCTGCCAATCAAAATCGTTGTGTGCGCAACCCTGCTTGGAACTCTATTGCTTGGACTGTGGCCTATGCCGATAATACGGCTTGTGGAACAATCCATCACAGCTTTTCCCATCTTTTAAAGATTAAAAACTCCGCTTTTAGCTCCATGAAATAAATATTGCTGAACGTAGCCCGCGTATCTACCCCACCGTTTCCTTCCAAATGCTTGAATTTTCTTTTCTGAAACTTTCCGGTTTCTAAAATAAAGTTTTTTAACGGCTCTAAAAACCCAAACATCCACCGGAAACGCCTCATATTTTTGAAACCCAAAAAGTAAAATACAGTCGGCAACTTTTTCACCAATCCCAGGAAACTCCATCAAACGCGCTTTTGCTTCTTCGTAGGATAATTTTCGAATTTGATCGAAAATACCTTTCTGGATCAAAATATGTTTTGCCGCCCACAATAAAAACGGCGCACGATAACCAAGACCTAAACTCCTCAAAATATGTTCATTGCTATGAGCGATGTCCCTCGCTTCAGGAAACAGAAAATCAGAATCTCTGAAAGCCTGAGACAAATTCTTTCTGATTCTTTGAATGCGTTTGATGTTATTGTTCGAGGAAATAATAAAACAAGCTAACGCTTCCCACGGATTTTGTCGAATAATCCGAAGTCCCTTGAACCGTTCGTAAACAAGCTGGAGGCGATCGTCTTCAGAAAAAAGCTGGTATAAAACAGTTAGATCGTGATCGAGGTCAAAATAAGTGCGGATTGATTTTTCTGATATCTTATTCCTGTTTTCTTGGATTTGAAGGATTCCTTGTTTTTGACACAAACCAATGTGAGCGTCGCCAATCGTGCCTTCATAAACGCCATCTACTCTCTTTTGAAACCCGAAAACTTGCCCTGATTCTAATGTAGCTTCAAGATTAAAATCTTTAACTTCAACTTTCATGGGCAATTTCCAAACTTATTATTTCTTGAATTCCAATAAAAATCAGGTAGTCTTAATATAATAGTAATACATAAGAAATCGAATTCGGGGGTGCTTTATGGTAAGACGAGGTTTCCAAAGTGGGCTTATTTTCTTGATATCATTTATTCTGATTTTCATCTTTTCTACATCTCTTTCTTATTCACGACCGCCGGCGAAAAAGGTAAAAGCCAAAAGTATAGAAACAACTGATAAGGAAGATGAGTCAAAAGATCAACTAGAACATTTCGTACCTGCCACCAACATAATACCAGCCCCCAAGCCAATCCCCGTAAAACCTGTTTCGTACGCCCGCAGCATGGGGGCCTCGACAAAACCTGCTATTCCCCGCCCTTCAAAAATTGAAAAACCGACAATGCCTGCCGAACCTATTAGAGTTACTACTCTGACAAAACCGGAACCAACCGATTTAGCGCAAGGCACTACTGAAAGCGCAGGCAAGCAAGAAGAATAGTCTGGTACGTTATATTATAGTTTGTGATCTCGTTTTTTGTCCGTAACCCAAAATTCCATATACTTTCCAAACATAAGCCTTGTTTGTGCATCAAGTGCTGGAAGCGCGCTTAAAAAAACGACGATCAATGGAACGAAAAGCCATTCGATTGCATGACCAATTTTTTTTAGAAGAGAATTTTTTATTTTCTTCTTGGGAAGCAAAAACAAACTTAAAACAATTGTGGTCATAAGAGCAAGCGAAGCCATGTTAAAAATAAGCCCGGTAATACGGGGGGCGCTATAATAAAGCACAGAGTTTGAGAATTCTCTTCCGGCAAAAAGAGCGGGCAGCCATCCAATAAAGGTTAATAGAAATGCCCAAGTGGCCCAAGCGACATGGTCTTCAAATAATTTAAATCCGTATGTAATCTTGTCAGAGAGAGACATTTTACCAACTGTTAAAAAACCTCTCATAACAATTGGAAAATTTTCAACACCCCAAGCCCATCTTCTCTTTTGCTTATAAACATTAACTATTGTTTTCCACCATGTTTCACCAGAAACCACGTCCATGGAAAGAGTAATATACATGGGAATCACTCGATATTTTCCGTCAAAATGAATAAGCGCCTTCCAAAAAATAGCTGAATCATCGGAAATCATATCTACAGGCCAGTAACCTACATCCACCAAAGCTTTGAAACTCATGCTATGACTTGAAAAGGTAACCAGTTTTTCCGGATTAGTGGCTTCGATCAATTGGAAAAAAGAGGAACCGATGTCAAGAACGCGCGCAAAAGCAGATGCTTCCCAAATATTATTGTGGTAAACCGGAATTGGTTGAAAACTTGCCTGATTTCGTTTCGGATAACCCATAAAATGATACGTCAAGCATGCAAAATACTCAGGGCTAACCACCGTATCTGCATCAAAACAAGAAACAATGACATTATCAAATAGAATTTCTTTTGACTCAAAATATTTGGCGGCTATTTTAGCGGCATAAGTTACGTTAGCGCCCTTTACTTTAGCTTCACCAGGAATACCATCGGGATGAAGTGAGATCAAAAAATCAAAAAAATATTTTTGGTACTTAGCTTGAATTGCCTGGATTCCTTTTTTTACACTTTCCTCAGCTCTTTCTTCAAGAGCAACAACCACTAGAATTTGCTGAGGCGGAAATTTTTGATGGGCCAGGCTTTCTATTCCAGATTCCACAATTTCTTGAGATTCTTTCACAACCGAAAAAATAACTAGGTGATAAATCTCGCTTGATTGAGGCGGTAAAGAACCGCCGTATTTTAAATGAGCAATTTTCCTTTTGTGGAGCCATAAAGAAATTTTCTTTTTGAAATCTAATTTGTCGTGTTGGTTCTGAAAATCGCGAAGATATTCATCGGGATGATCAAGTTCATAAACTCTTTCCATCCAACCTGTATCTTTTTCCATAGACAGCCTAAAATAAGCCAATACTAAAAAGAACGTCATATAAAAAAGCCTGAGAAGCCAATAAAAATCAAAAGCAATTACCAGCATAGCCCCAATCAGTGGAGAGCAAAATGAAATAAGCACCATTCCAAGAAGGATTGTCCAACTTGCAAGCCCGGGCAGAATTTCGAATATACGCTCGAGTGCAGCTTCGTGGCCGGTAAGATTTTGCCTCGAAAAATTAAATTTCATAGTTCGCCGATTTCCGCTTTCTTTTTTTCTTCTTTCCGCTCGGGGAAAGGTAAAGTAAGAATTTCCCATCTAGGGAGAATCTCCATAGAAGTAGGGTTCCCCGTTATGCTATCAATATAATAAAGCTTTCCCGATTCTTCCGAATAAAAAATAGAGCTTTTACGTTTCACTTCTACCAGGAAATTGAGGTGGGGTTTTCCATAAGTCTCAAGCTCCAGCAAAAATACCTTATTTTTATCTTGAAAAAGAATGTGTGAGCCTTCGTAAACCCAAAATGCTTGTTCGATTTTCTCCCCTTTCTTAAAAACCCAAATGAGCTTAGGACCTGTTTCGAAAACTTCTTTTTCGCCAAGCTCGCTCCGCTGCTTTGAAAAATCTAAAATGCCTAATGCATCTTTTTTCCAGATTAGAACCCGCTTGAGTTTTGGATAAAATTCAAGACCTAAAACTCCTTCTTCAATAAACCGGTAAGGAAGACGGTTGCCAAGAAGCTCCCCCTTCTCTCCCAAAAAAAGAATGATGTCGTCGGAAAACACTTTAACTTGGTAATTTCCTTTTGTGCCAAAAAGAGAACCTCCCAATGCTGGGTCGCGAAGAAGTAGTTTTTCCCATTTTCCGTCCAAATCCATCTGTTCAAATGTATTATTGCTCCTTAAAATATAAAGCTTCTTTTCAAATAATCCGTAACCCCGGATACGATCCAAAAATTTTGGCTCTGTTGTGTTTAAAGAAAGGTTGATTCGGTTCAAATAATCGTTTTGAAAAGCAAAAAGATACTTCTTGGCTTGAGGATCCCATTCAATCTGACGTGGCTTCTCTGAAAAAAGGCTTGTTATGTCTTTTATTTGGATTTCTTCTTTCCGAGGAACGATCCAAAAAAAATTTTCCTCCGTTTCATTACCAACGCGGAGCAGAAAAGCTGGGCTTTCCTTTACCTGGAAATGAGATAAAACTTTGTAATCAAGGAACGAAAAATTTTCTGGGAAAAGGGGCCTAACTTTATCTTCTTTCCAGTCATAAATGAAAAAATATTTTGCTTTTGTGCCTTTACTAAGCAAAAAAAAGCGGGTGCCAGGAATGGAAACTAAATCTTCAAATGGTTCTAAAGAAAGAATTTCCCGTTTCCACTTCTCAGGTAAAAGCAAAATTTTCTCAAGAACTGTGGCTTTTCCGGCTTCAACTGGAAGAATTTGTTCCCACGGCCGATTATTTTTCAAAATAAGTCTGACCTGATAATCGCCGGGAAGAAGACCGGGGAGGACAACAGGAGTTTTTCTGGTATAACGCCGATTGCTTAAATAGACTGATGCCCCCGATGGAGCCGTAGAAAGGTAAATGAGGCCACTTTTAACAATTCCCTGCTCTGCTCCGGGTTTATAAATATAACCTAAACCATACAAAATTAAGAGCGGGCAACAAAAAGCGTAAATAGCAACAAACAGGAAGAAAAAAATCTTTCTCAGAAAAAGCATTGTCGCCCATTACCAAAGATGAGTTGCATCTTGAATTCCATTCAAAATAAATTGGGTTGCGATAGCCGCAAGCAAGAGTCCCATCACGCGGGCAATAATCTTGAGAGTAATAGCGCTAAAAATCGACGAACGCAAAGCCGCAATGCGTAACGTCAGAAATGTGATGAGAGAAACAAGTAAAATATTACCGACAACAATGCTTTGGTAAAAAAAACTGTCCGCCTGACCGGCAAGCAGCACTACGGCGGTGATTGCTCCTGGTCCTGCCAGAATCGGAACTGCGAGCGGCGTAACTGCAATATCTTCTTTGGTCGCGCCTTCCGCTTGCTCCTCCGGCGTTTCCTTGATGGCGGTTTGACGGGCTTGTAACATGTCGAGAGCAACTTTCAAAAGTACAATTCCGCCTGCAATTTTAAAAGCAGGAAGTGTAATTCCAAAAGCATTCAAAATCCACTTTCCGCCTAAAGAAAAAACAAACAGGACCAAAAAAGCAACTACGGAAGCAATTTTTGCCATACGGATACGACTTTCGGGAGTATTGCGTTCCGTCATAGCAAGAAAGGTGGGGACAGATCCGATCGGGTCAACGATCACAAAAAGAGACCAGAATGAGAGAATGATAAAGTTAAGCGGTTCGCCAAACGCAGGCATAAAGCTCCGATCGGTTTAAGTGCATAATTTTACACAAAAAATCTCCTTTAAGACAATGATAATAATTCTTATTACTTAAGATAAAAGCGGGTATTTCATAAGCTCGGCAAGATTGTCTACGATTAGATCCGGATTTAGCCGTCCAATTTCCTCTCGGCTGCTAAAACCATAGGTAACAGCAACTGTTTTAATTTTCGCATTTCTTCCGGTTTCAATATCAATACCACTATCTCCGATAAGTATCGTTTCATTTGCATCAACTTGAGCTAATTTTATAATTTCAAGCACTGATTCCGGCGCGGGTTTCTTTTGAAATTTTTGATCGGCACCAATCACCTTAAAAAAATAAGGGTCAATTTTAAGGTTGCTAAGGATTTTGTTGGAAAATTCTTCTGGTTTATTTGTGATGATGGCTTGCTTCCGATTCTTAAAATACTCAAGCACTGTCCGTATTGACGGATAAAGTTTCGTTTCATCAAGCATATGTTTTGCATAATGCATTCGATAAAGCTGGACGGAACGTTTGAGCAAACTATCAATTTGAATTGATTCATCCGGGGGTTTTTGCTGCCTTAATGCTTCTTTCAAAACCCCGTTCATCAAATTCATCACTCCGCTACTAACAAAAGAGCTGATTTTCTTAACCGAAAGCTCCGGAAGGTTCATTTCTCTTAATGCGGAGTTGACGGCTGTGGCAATATCTCGAGATGAATCAATTAAAGTTCCGTCTAAATCATAAATCAATAATTTAATCATTTTGAAAAGCAACCTACCCGTTTAATTAAATCTTCATAAAAAGCGGCTTCTTCTGTTTTGCCTCGTTTCAGAGCGCCTTGA
>Ga0209515_10009950_pt1 | contig 10709 bp, 7 predicted proteins | sample Subgroupgradi54m_FD_187454 | JGI IMG/M metagenome (GOLD analysis project Ga0209515, IMG submission 187454) | Subsurface groundwater microbial communities from S. Glens Falls, New York, USA - GMW60B uncontaminated upgradient, 5.4 m (SPAdes)... ...
GAACTCAGGCAGTTTTGGCGGCACAGTATCTCTCGGTCGACGACAAAACGGTGAGCTGAGCTAGCGAGCGGATTATCCCAAGAGACTGGTCATCACTGCTCTGAGAGACGCTGGCTTTAATGGTTTGGGTAAAAATTTATAACCGTTTTGTTCTGTCGCCAAACGCACATCCGGCGTGTTGTTCGCGGTAATGATTATGGCGGGACAGGTAATGCCGTCCGCGCGCAAATCATCGAGCACCTGAATACCCGTAATCCCGTCGTTAAGCTGATAGTCTGCTAATATCATCGCGGGTGTCGTAGTGGTCATTTTTGCTAAGCGATGCCGCGCCGTTTTGAGATCGATCGCTGTCTCGACTATACAACCCCAACCTTCCAACAATGCGCGCATACCTGCCAAAACGGCTTCATCATTATCGATACACATGATGTGTCTACCATCGAGATGACCGACATGTTGATGAAATCGATTAACCGGTTTTTCCATTTCTGCTTTGTCGCCGAGCGGCACATCCACGGCAAATACGGAACCTTTTCCCGGCCAAGAACTCAGTGAGATGACATGCCCCAACAAGAGTGCAATTCTTTCTGCAATAGCCAGTCCCAACCCCAAGCCGGTTTCAACATGCCCATCATCCGTTTGCAGACGCCTAAATTCCTGAAAGACTTCTTGGCGCTTATCTTCCGGGATACCGGGACCTGTATCCCACACTTCAATTCGACAGATGCCAGGACGCACTCGGCAACCGAGAACGACGCGACCCTTTTGCGTATATTTGATGGCGTTAGACAGGAAGTTTTGCAGAATACGGCGTAACAAGTGCTGATCGCTTTTCACAATCTGCGTACTCGGGATTTTACTAAATGCCAAGCCTCGCTCTTTCGCCAACACGGTAAATTCTGCATCTAAGGTCGATATCAAATCTTCAATAGAGAAGACAGTAAATTTGGGCTTAAGTGCGCCGGCGCCTAAACGTGACGCCTCGAGTAAGCTGTTGAGTAAGCCCTCGGCCGCATCCAGTGATGCCTGGATATTCTCCACCAGTTCGATCTTATCTGCGCCTTGAATCTTTGAATGCAACGCGGAGGCAAACAAGCCTGCGGCATTGAGCGGTTGCATAAGGTCATGGCTCGCTGCGGCAAGAAATTGTGTTTTACTGAAATTTGCTTGTTCGGCTTCCTGTTTTGCTTCGCGAAGTTCTAACTCCACTTTGGCTCGCTGTTTATTTTCATGAATCAGTGCTTGGTTCAGACTGGTTAATTCTTTGGTGCGCTCTGTTACGCGCTGCTCCAAGGTTTCGTTGGTGACTTCCAATTTTTTAATTAATTTTTTGTGATCTGTAATGTCGTTGTAACTGGTGACAAAACCGCCCCCCGGCATCGGGTTGCCAAATATTTCCAGCACCGTGCCATCGATTCGAAACCGTTCATAATGCTGTTGGTCACCCGAGATTAACTGCGCTAAACGTCGTGCGACCTCCGTTTCAACATCACTGACATGGCCATACTCACCTTTTTCTATGTTATAACGAACAAGTTCTTCGACCGCCTGACCTAAATGGACAAACCCGTCGGGGTAATCAAAAAACTGCAGATAACGGCGATTCCACGCCACCATACGCAGATTTTTATCGATAACCGTTATGCCTAAGCTGATATTTTCGATGGAGGACTGCACCAGCTCCTGCATAAATTCAAAAAACTGTCGCGCATTATCAACAATGGCCAATACATCAGTGATGGGCAAAGAGCCTTGATCCAAAAAAACCTCAACCAATTTTTCAATCGGTTCTGAACTAACGCCCACAGTGCCGATCGAGGAAGTAATGAGATTTTTGGCGACGCGTTTGTCTTCTTCGGTGCAAGGTGCATCAAGATTCATCTCTTGATTCACAGAGGTATAGTAGGAAGCAAAGGTGGCGTTTGCCGTATCGGGAGAGCTGAAACTCTCGGCGAAATTAATCAGATCACCTAAGGTGACGTGTTCATAAGGCATGAGAAAAAACTCTGGAATAAATTTGTGTAGGATAATGGTCAGTTTAGTCGATCAACTGCAAAACCAGTAAGGAATACGAATAAGCATTACGAATAAATAACAAATAGAAAAAGCGAGCAGACCTGACAAAAAACCTAGGGCATTCTTACAGCGTGATAGGGCGCCAATTCTTAATCACGTCGTCAATATTGCCACCAGCAAAGAAAACGGCGGCTGAGAATTGGTGCTGCAACATCACGCCTACATTCATCCCTGCTACCACAACATTAACGACTTGGGTTTTTTTTGTAGCTGTTGTGGGTGTAAGTGAAACCAATACCGGAACTCTGCCACCACTGTGTCGTTGAAATTCTAATTTGACAGCATTCTTTGAGTTGTCTGCGATGACGCTGGGTTTGGAAAAAGTTTTGAAATTAATTCTGCTTAATCCAGCAGCACAATATTCGATAAAATCATTTCGCAGCTTTTGATAAAATGCTTTTCTTTGTGTCACCGATGACTGGTTAAAATAGGAACCCATAATACCTCGGGACATGCGTTGCACGTCGACTTCTTCGTCGAGCACCTGCCCAATCGCCTGTTTATAAGCTGCTTCTTTTGAGGTTTTTAATTTCTGCACTTCTGGTAAATGCTGGTAGAGATAATCCACCTTTTTCGCGAAAGTATCTTCAACACGGATACTGTTAGCGGCACAGAGTTGAGCGCTGAGCAAAAGCAGTGATAAGAGACTGTTGAGGATTATTCTGGTCATAAAATAATTGGACTCTATCAATGAAACGTATTGTAGCAGGACAAGTTTATGTTTGGCAGGGCCTAGCATACATCTTTGATCATTCAGACGACACTACATTATTCATCGAAAAAGACCTTGCCTATTCCTACTTATTCGATGACTTGTCTTCTTCACTGATGAAATGATCGTAAGCACGAGCATCAGAACCGACGTTAACACCAGCCTTTACTTTAGCCTGAATTTTTTCCGGACTGATGCAGAAATAACATAACGCAGGTAACAGCCATAACGCACCTATCATGTTCCACAAGAACATAAATGTTAACAGCAGGCCCATATCAGCTTGGAATTTGATGGGCGCGAATACCCAGGTAACTACGCCAATCGCCAAGGTAACGCCAGTAAAGGCTACAGCTTTGCCGGTGGTCTTCAGTGCCATTTCATAGGAATCGCGCAAATTCATCCCATCTTTAAGATAGGTTTCCATACGACTATAAAGATATAAAGCGTAATCAACGCCGATACCCGCTCCCAGCGCAATAACCGGTAACGTGGCCACTTTAACACCAATCCCTAACTCTGCCATTAATACCTGACACAAGACAGACGTGAGAACTAGCGGAAACATGGTGACAAAAATCGAGGAAAATGACTTAAAGGTTAAATACACCAACACGGCTACTACGGCATACACCAAAATCATCATCTGATTCTGCGCTTTGTAAATTTCTTGATTGGTGGCAGCTTCAATGCCAGCGGAACCTGATGCCATCAAAAATTTTAATGTTGCTGTGTTATTTTCTTGGGCAAATTTTTCTACTGCGGCCGAGACTCGATCCAAGGTTTCTGCTTTGTGGTCTACCAAAAACAAAATGACCGGCGCAAAACTACAATCCGTATTCATCAGCTGCTCAGGCATCTGCCGAAATGAGCCGTTCAAGATATCCTGATTACGTGACAGAGAACTCCATTTTAAATAGCCTTCGGTAGTGGCAGTGATCGCAAGCTTCGATATATCAACCAGTGAGATAGTGGACTGCACACCTTCAACGTTAGCCATATACCACCCGAACCGATCAATCGCTTCCATATTTTGGTATTTGGAGCAGGCCTCATTTTCAGTCTCAACCATCACCATAAACGTATCGTTACTTTGCGCATAGTTTTGATTTAAAAAATTGATATCCTGGTTGTAAACAGAATCCGGACGCAGCATTGGCTCACCTTTGTCGAGGTCGCCGATCTTGAGATCTTTACTCATGTAGAGACCGATAATCAGCGCAACTATGGAGATACCTACGGACGCCACAGCAAAGTTACGCGTGGCAAAAATGGAAACCATATGTGCTAACCCAGTGCCAGTACCGGGTTTAATTCTCATATACTCCACACCAGCCTTACTGACCCCGAAATAGGACATCAATACGGGTAATAAAAGATGATGGGTTATCATAATAACTGCGACACCAATAGAAGCGGCGAGGCCAAGCTCTTTAATTGCCTCAATCTTAATCATGTAAAGCGTGACAAATCCGACAACGTCACTGATGATAGCGGACACGCCGGTAAGGTAGAGCGCGCGGAAGGCAAGTCTGGCGGCCTTTTCCTTGGGGTCACCCAGATCCGTTTCAATCGCTACTGTATTAACCACCTGTACGCCGTGGCTCACCGCAATCGCAAACACCAAAAAGGGTACTAACATTGAATAGGGGTTGATGCCGTAGCCGAATAATGTAAGCAGGCCCAATTGCCACACCACCGCAATTAAGGAACAGACTATCGGTGTAATGGTGCTTATCCAACAATGGGTGTAGGCATAAAGTAATACCACGGTAATGAGTATTGCGATAATAAAAAAGAAGATGATCATCATCGCGCTATCCATCAGCACACCGATCATTTTGGCTACGCCAGTGATGTGAATTTTTATCGTCTCTGAGCCAAATTTTTGCCGAACTCTCTCCTCTAACGCGTGAGAAAAATCTTGCGGATTCAGCGTTTCACCGGAATCGGGGTATTCGTCTAAGAGTCCGACAGTAATAGTCGTCGATTTAAAGTTATCCGCAATCATTGAACCAACACGACCAGATTTAAGCACGTTCTGCTTGAGGATTTCTAAAGACTCTGGCGAACCATTGTATTCATTCGGGATCATCGCACCGCCAGCAAAACCTTCGGGGGTTACTTCTATCCACCGCACTGCCGGACTCCACAGGGAAAACAACGCATTTCTGTTCACCCCAGGAATATAAAATATTTTGTCGTGAATATGTTGCAGAGTTTCCATGTATTCTTTAGTGAAGATATCACCCTGGGTAGTTTCCACTGCCACGGTAACAAAGTTTGCCGAGCCGCCAATATCTTCAATGTGTTTCATCATGTTTTGGATGTATTCATGCTCTTGCGGCAGCATTTTCTGAAACGCCCCATCCGGTCGCAACAGGGTCATTTGGTAGGTTAGAAACACCGTCAGAACAGCAAAAATAATTAAAAATAATTTACGATTGCCGAACAGCCATCCCTCTATGAGTTGTTCTTCATCGCCAATTTGGTAAAGACGGGGCACTTTCTTTTTACTGTCCATTAATTTGCTCCCCCACCCTAAGATTACTGGTAATTGCTTAATCCTAAATTCCGCCGATGATCCATCGCGAGGACGATTGCGAAATCTAGGTTAATTGATCACTGAATTCAGCGACTAGAATTCAAACAGATGAAAACCAGTAGACCTGTCATTCTGCATGATCTTATTTAGCTTAGTTACGGATAAGACAAAAAAAAAGGACATTTCCATGTCCTTTTTTAGTTTTTATCCAAGTCAGCATCGTTTCTCTAAAGATCGATGCTGTGGCGTCTAATTTTATGCCTCAACAGCAGTCTTCTCCTTAGCTTTTTCTTCTTCAGTGAGGAGATTGTCGTAAGCGTGAGCATCAGAACCAACATGGATACCGGCTTTTACCTTAGCCTGAATTTTTTCCGGACTAATGAAGAAATAAGATAAAGCTGGTAGCAGCCATAAAGCGCCAAACATGTTCCACAGGAACATAAACGTCAACAGAACACCCATATCAGCTTGGAATTTGATAGGGGCAAATATCCAGGTACATACCCCAATCGCCAAAGTGCCGCCGGTAAATGCTACGGCTTTGCCGGTAGTCTTCAGTGCCATTTCGTAGGCCTCACGCAATGGCAGACCCTCTTTCAGATAGGTTTCTAAACGGCTATAGAGATAGATACCATAGTCAACACCGATCCCGACACCCAAGGCAATCACCGGCAAGGTGGCGACTTTGACGCCTATACCCAACTTCGCCATGAGTACCTGACATAAGACTGAGGTAATGCCCAAGGGAAACATAATCACAAACACTGCTGAAAAAGAGCGGAAGGTGATGAACACCAATAAAGCGACGACTGCGTACACCAGGAACATCATCTGGCCCTCAGCTGTGTCAATTTCTTGGTTGGTCGCTGCTTCTATCCCGGCGGAGCCTGAGGCCATTAAAAACTTCAGTGTCTCGGTATTATTTTCTTTGGCAAACTTTTCAACAGCGGCCGTAATGCGATCCAATGTCTCTGCTTTATGGTCTTCTAGGAATAAAATTACCGGCGCGAAACTACATACTGGGTTCATCAGCTGCTCAGGCATCTGGCGAAACGAACCATTTAAGATATCCTGATTACGTGACAAAGAACTCCATTTTACATAGCCTTCGGTAGTGGCAGTGATAGCGAGCTTGGATATATCCACGAGTGAGATAGTCGATTGCACGCCTTTAATGTTAGCCATATACCATTCGAATCGATCAATCGCTTCCATATTTTGATATTTCGAACAGGACTCATGTTCCGTCTCAACCATCACCATAAAAGTATCGCTACTTTGCGCATAGTTTTCATTTAAGAAACTGATATCTTGGTTGTACACAGAATCAGGACGCAACATTGGCTCGCCTTTGTCGAGGTCACCGATTCTCAGATCCTTACTCATGTAAAGACCAACGATCAGCGAGACCAGGGCAAGGCCAACCGATGCTGCAGCAAATTTGGGCGTCGCGAACAGAGAAACAAAATGGGCCAAGCCAGCTTCACTGCCAGTTTTAATCTGCATGTGATCCACGCCCTTCTTGCTGACGCCAAAATAAGACATCACCACCGGCAATAAAAATAGGTTGGTAATGACGATTACCGCGACCCCGATGGAAGATGCCAGACCCAGCTCTTTAATCGCGTCTATCTCAATAACGTAAAGTGTGACAAAACCTATAGCGTCGGCAACAATAGCCGTCATGCCCGCAATATAGATACTGCGGAATGCCAGTCTCGCGGCTTTCTCTTTGGTATCACCAAGATCGGTTTCAATCGCTACCGCGTTGATTACCTGTACACCGTGGCTCACGCCGATCGCAAACACCAAAAAAGGTACCAACATTGAGTAGGGGTTGATGCCGTAACCAAAGGTATGCAGAAGACCTAATTGCCAGATAACCGCAATCAAAGAGCAGACCAGGGGCGCGATAGAACTGCGCCAACAGCGCGAGTACCAATAAAGCAGACCCAGTGTGATAAGAATTGCCGAGATGAAAAAGAAGATAATCATCAGTGCGCTATCCATCAACACGCCAATCATCTTAGCCACACCAGTGATATGAATTTTTATCGTATCAGACTGGAATTTTTGGCGAACCTTTTCCTCTAACTCGCGAGAAAAATCCTGTGGATTTAACGCTTCGCCAGTGGTCGGGTTTTCGTTTAGCAGGCCGACTGTGATAGTCGTTGATTTGAAGTTATCCGCCACCATCGAACCGACTCGATTCGATTTAAGCACGTTATCCTTGAGTGTTTCTAAGGTTGCTTGCGAGCCGTCATATTCATTAGGGATTACAGCACCGCCAGCGAATCCTTCGGGGGTTACTTCTATCCAACGAACCGCTGGGCTCCACAAGGAAAACAATCCTGTTCTGTTCACACCCGCAATATAAAATATTTCATCGTGAACTTTTTGCAGTGTTGCCATGTATTCTTTAGTGAAGATATCGCCTTTGGTCGTCTCAACCGCCACCGTCACAAAGTTTGCAGAGCCGCCAATATCGCCGATGTGCTTCATCATGTTTTTGATGTATTCATGCTCTTGCGGCAGCATTTTCTGAAACGCTGCATCCGGCCGCAGCTGTGTCATTTGGTAGGTTAAAAAAATCGTGATCACTGAGAAAATAATTAAAAATAACTTACGATTGCCAAACAACCAACGCTCTATTAACTGTTCTTCATCCCCAAACTCGTAATGATGGGTGCCTTGCTTTTTGCTAATCATTGACTTCTCTCCCTATCCCACGATTATTGGTGGCTAGTTGTTTGATCGCTGGCTGCAGCAACCTTATGGCTATTTGAATCAGGGAGAATAAACACTCCGCCCTGCCCTACCGCTATTTGGCGACCTGTGGCGGTTTCAATGACCTTATTCATATGCTGACGGCGCGGCAAAATCTCAATATCCATGTTGACGCCCTTGTCATTACTTCGCAGCAAATAGCCACCCACGCCGACCACTGTTGCTCCACCATTAGCGGTAAAAATTCCGCCATTTAAGCTGTTAGGTAATTCCAATTCGTAATGCGTCCAACTTTTGCCAAGATCAGTGGAGCGGAAAAGCGCGCCGGAGATGCCGAAGACTAAAATCGCATTGGTTTGTTCATCGATAGTTAAACCAAAAAAGGAACCATCATAAGGCGACTCCAAATTCTTCCAGGTTTTTCCCCAATCCATCGAGCTATATAATGTACCCACTTCACCGCCAATGATAAGTTTGCCGTCAGTGGTCCCCTCAATGGAATTCAAGTGATATTCATCGGGATTACTGATCGAGTCTTTGATGCTAGTCCAGGATTTCCCACCATCTGCGGTGACCATTGCTCTACCAAACGCACCGATTACCAAGCCGTAGTTCGCATCTCTAAACAGTACATCAAGCCAGGGGATTTCAACTGTATTGGTCAATTCAGCTTCGTAGGAACCGACATCTGCCTCGGTCTGCTCAATCTCATATTTTACGTCGGCAATTTGCGATTCGATTTTTGCCTTCTTTTTGTCGTCCGCATTTAGCAGAGATTGCTGTAACGCCGCCAAACTTTTTTTCTTCTCGCTCAGAATAGTTTGAGTTTGGTTTAGTTTCACTTTGCCGGATTCAGCCTTATGTGCAAGACCGTCATACTGGATCACCCAGTTTTGTCCGCCATCAGTTGAGTGATAAATATTCCCGTCGTGACCTACGGCCCAACCTTCTTGTGCAGTGGGAAAATCGATCGCCGTAATCATCTGTACGGTCGGCACCTTGCCCTGCACCCAGGAGTTGCCATCATCATCGGAGTAAACGATATGTCCGCGTTCGCCGCAGGCAAAAATGCGCTGGCCATGTTTGGTGATATCTACCAACAGTGACTTGGTGACTAAATCGGACATCAACGCCCATTGATCGGGTGCTTTGTCTATTGCATTAACATTCAACGAAGCGAATAGCGATGCTGCCATTATACATTTTAGTAGTTTGATAATATGAACCTGAACAGAAAATTGATGATCTGATTGTTGCTCTGTTAGTCGGCTCAGCTTTGGTTTTATAACGCGGGGCTTGATAGACTCTGGCTTAACAGACCGTCCACTGCCTGTGACTTTTAAGAAATTCCTCATAGTACTTCAGCCTATTGTTTTATTTTCAGTTGAATATATTGTTCTGCTCTTATTGTTTTCTTCTGTTGTCTTCCTCAATGAAGACAACCATCCGTCCGCATGACCATTGATCACTGCAAATGATCACCATTTTTTTATTATTATGATTAGCTCCAGGTTATTTGTTCTTATTAACCAAGACTAATTAACCAAGCATTAAGCATTCACTGCATTGGCCCTGTTGGTTGTTCACAACAGGACAAGTACAGACAGTCGCTTTAGCTATCATTAGCATTAGGTAGTTACTGGATGATCGGATATTTTAAAGATTATTTTTCCGAGTTCCGTTAACGATCGGCTAGATTGGTTTAACTTTTGTTGTTGTTAATCTACCAACCAAATTCCAAGAGTTAGAGCTAATTTGCAAGCGGTAATCCTACTACAAAGATTCACCAGACCAAACCCCCAATGCAGCTGAAAATCGCCAAAAATGCTTAATAAACAGGTCTGAAACGCTAGCATATAGTCGTCTTTCGGACTAGGACATAGGGGGATGATAGGTAGGGAGTGACTAACTAGACAGATAGTAATCAAATATCCTCTAAGCTCAAGATTTCAGAGGCGACAATAAAAACCAAGGTTTGATTGAGAAGGCATAAAAAAAGGCACCTGGATATGTACCTTTTTTATGCGCTGTCATGAGAATTTAACAGGTTGCTATTTATACAAATAATTTTGCTTTGATCGCTTGGTGATCTTCAGAAAAAATTGATCTAATATTAGCCTGCGATGTTAACCATTAAAATCTTACGCTGCTGCCTCAACCATTTCAAAATCAAATTTGCTGACTCCACACTCAGGACATTCCCAATCATCAGGTACATCGTCCCATTTTGTGCCCGGCGCAATCCCTTCTTCGGGTAAGCCTTTCTCTTCGTCATAAACGAATCCGCAGATTACGCATTCCCATTTTCTCATATCACACTCCTCTTTCCTGTCTTTAAACTGATTAACTGTAAGGGTAAATTGATTGAGGGGCTATTTTACACGGCCGCACGACAGCACGCCAATCCCGAACTTTGTCCTATATCATCAATAGCGGGTTAAATTCGCATCATTACTAGATTTTTACGCTAGTGCGGGGTGGAAGTGGGCTTCTTGGTTATGCGATAAATTGTTACGCAATACCTACGCTGTGCTTAAACAGCGTGCGAAAAAACTAAGCCGCCACCAACGCGCGCTCCATATTCTGCGCGATGTGGTGAGCAATTTTTTTAGCCTTTTCAGCATGTTCACCCTGATAATTTTGCTCAAG
>Ga0209515_10009955_pt1 | contig 10706 bp, 7 predicted proteins | sample Subgroupgradi54m_FD_187454 | JGI IMG/M metagenome (GOLD analysis project Ga0209515, IMG submission 187454) | Subsurface groundwater microbial communities from S. Glens Falls, New York, USA - GMW60B uncontaminated upgradient, 5.4 m (SPAdes)... ...
AATCCATCTTTAATAAATCTGTATAAACTTTCCAAAGCTCTTAAAGTATCTGCTGGTAACCTGCTACCATTCTAAAAAAATCAGAGGTTTACCCGATATGTCGTATACTTTGATATTGAAATAGGGGGTTGTTAATGGAATTGACAAGACATAAAATATGCTACACTGGTAATATACAAACTAAGATTATATTTTGCAAAATAAAGCAGTTTTGGGTATAATTCGGCTATTATGAACATTTCTTTACCAAAACTAAAAGCTATTCTTCTGTATTTTTGTCATAATACAGATCCTAAATTCCTTGGGAAAGTAAAACTTATGAAGTTAATTTACTTTCTAGATTTTATGCATCTTAAAAAATACGGCTCTCCGGTAACTTATGATACTTATGTTAATTTGGAGCATGGACCAATACCATCAGCAATTAAGAACTTGGTAGATAGTGCAGCTGATGACATTGATAATTCAATACTAGCAGACGCCATATCATTTGATTGTCCGCCTAATATTGATATGTATAGGGTTCTTCCAAAAAGAGAATTTACAGATACTGATAGAAAATATTTTTCAGAATCAGAATTAGAAATATTAAAACAAGTATGCCTAAGATTTGGCGATAAAAATACTAAGTTTATTGAAAATGCTTCTCATAAAGAATCTCCCTGGCAAAAAACATCACTGTTACAAGTAATTCCTTATGAACTTGCAGCGGAAGATTCTGACTCAGAGGTATCAAAGGAGGAGATAGAGCTTGCTCTTAGTTTATCATAAATGGACTCACTTACCTTTGGAGACGTCTTCCGTTATAACGAACAAGAGTATATCTTCCTAGCTAAAACAGAGGATAGAATATACGCAGCCCAGATTTTAACTCCAGTAGATACCGAAAAAGTAGATAGACTATTTAAGCAAAGAGAAGCCACTAATAGACCAACTTACCAGACTATTTATTGTTATGTCATTCTTCAAACAACTGATTTTAAAGATCGGGCTGCACATCTGTATAATACAGGGAATATAAGCACGGCTAATCTTATTGAAAAACTTCCATTTGCTTTGGATGCAGCAGATCTGAAAAATATTAAGGCTGAAATAATGAAAAAGAATACTATCTCAATTGAGCTTAGAGAACGTGTTCAGGATATACAATTAAACGGGGATAGCTAAAAGTTGCTGAGTTTCCTGTAGGGTCAGTTCCGGAAATTCAATCTCACTAACCCAATCAATTTGTCTAAAATCGTCCCATCTGGCGAGCCAAACCGCAAAAATGTTGATTAACATGAATACGCAAAGCTTTTCTACGAATAAAAAAGACATCGCCAGCGGTACGGTGCACAAGCTGCCGGAGGATTTACGGGGGGCACTAATTCAGACGCCCGCAGCGAGAGTGGCCTGGGAGGATATTACACCCCTTGCACGCAATGAATGGATCTGCTGGGTTATATCTGTCAAGAAACCGGAGACGAGAAGTCACCGGATTAAGAGAACCCGCACGGAGCTCATAGAAGGAGTGCGCCGGCCTTGTTGTTGGGCCGGCTGTCCTCATCGTTAAAATGAGAATGTGCCAAAATGAATGAATCCAAAAAAGCTTCCTGAGTATGTCAATAGGGGGGAACCAAATATAGTTTAGGTTGTCAGAACAAGCCAGGGTAGCATTGTTATCACTTTAGGGGTTATTTTTCTGGTGCAATCAGTCCAAGGATTGGAAACACTAGGCTGGTTTTCGGTTGATAATAAGTACCACCTGAGGCATTATAAACAACATAGGGAAGAATCAGATTTGATTGAGAAGGTGTATTATTAAAAAATACCGTTTCGTCTGAGTAGTCACTTGGAGGAGTAGTACTTCCGTAATAGAGGTTATCGCCTGGGAAAATCTTATTCAGAACGCTTTGATATTTTGGACTATTACTATATTGATTTGTCTGGCTTAAATAGATAAATGAAGGGGATATTGCATCTTCCAATATAAATGTATATTTTCCACTATTTTGATATTGTTTGTTAGTTAAATACTTGCTGAACGTATTGTTACCTATTAATGCGACAATACCTGCTTCACCCTGCTTGATTTCTGGTACATCTCCACCTGTTTGAACATCCTTATAGGTTCTTCTCAGGTTTATGTCAATCACTTTTGCTTCCCCTGAAGTTTGGATGTTACCTAATTTGAATAGCTGTTTTATGCTATCAAAAATGGAAGGCTTAGATGCGCTACTTACAGACGTGTTTGTTTGGTTATTATAGTCAGTTTGTACAACAGTACTGTAGACTGGGATATCTCCGTTAATCTCAATATTAAGTGTAATCTTCCCATCTTGACTATTTTTAGCTAAGAAAGATTGTGTGAATATGCCATATTGTTGTTTTTGTTTTGTTGAATATACTACTTGATTGTTCACTGATACCTTGATTGATGGTTCATCAACATAAAGATTATTTCTTTCAGCGTATTTCAACCCCACAAGCAGTGCTAGTGGTCCAGAAGAAGGATCGGTTAAGGTAAAAGATAATCCCTTAATTGCCTTATCAGCATCTGTCTGTGATCCCTTATCTATCATTGCAAGGAATGGGAGGACATGTGAATATTGCGTATTTCCATCCCAAATGTACCTGTCGCTGGCTGTAGTAAGACTTATTGAACGTAGTTGTCCTATTGCAGACTCATCGCCATTCAATACACGGATTGCTAAGGATTCAGGTGTATTTTGATAGGATGTGTCTGCTATTTGTTCGTTAAGTATCCACTGTCTAGCTACCTGCTCATCGCGAGAATTAGCTGATTGCCCCGGATTAGTAGATCTTATATATTGTTCTGCACTTGTTACTATTGAGGAGATATTACTAATCTCATTAAGTATTTGCACTTTTTGAGCCTGATTAAGACCTTGAGCAATCCAAAGATTCATTGCAGCAATTGATTCGTTATTGCTATAAGGTGGTAAATTCCAATGATCACCGGTTCTACTTTGCATTAGACTTGATACTACATTGCGAAAATCATTCTTAGATTTTGCATAATCATAAGATGTTGGAGATACTTGACCATCTCGCGTCCTAGAGAGAATATATGAATATACGTATAAATCTTGACCGGTGGCAATTGAAGGTTCGTAACTAAGATAAGCATTATTATGAAAAAGTTTACTAACAATATTGGGTACTACTGAAAGATTAACAGCATTGAAGTCCAGAGAGGGATAGGTTGCTGTAAAAATCATATTTTTTGATCCCTTGAATGATATCCAGAAAGGTTTAACATTTCCTTTTGGCAAGATCGGTTTATTTACTAATATTGAATCTAGCATACTGCCACTACTATCCTTTGCTTCTATAAGAAAAGATAAGTTACCTGTTTGTGTGCCAATCTCTATAGGAAATGTTGCTGTTCCAAAGTCACCTTTATTTATGTGCAGTGTTTGAGTCTTGGTTGTCCCTAGTTCTTTTGCGGTGAGGGTAACATTTGTATTAACATCTTGTTGGGAGGAGTTTTGTATAAGAGCTGAAATGATAGGTTTATCCCCTTGATAATAGAAGTTTGCAATTGCAGGAATGATATTAAAATCTTTTTGGGACACAAAATTCGCTGTTGCTTGACCAAATTGTGAATCCTTTGTATTAGAAAATGCTTGAGCTGTAAATGTTGTCAGATTGTCAGGCAGCTTAAAGGAAACAGTAGCAAGGCCTGCTGCATTCGTTTGTATGTGAGGATTCCAATAAGCTGTATCCACAAAGTTTTCTCTTGGCCCAAGTCCTTTATCATTGTGAACATAAAAACCATTAGCAAAAAATGTGTGATAATGTGAAGTTGTCAAGTTATATACGACAAATTGTCCTAAGTGAGGAGTAATAGATGTAATCTTAACGAAATTTCCGTTCTCATCAAGGAGTGTATCTCCAACTCTGGCATCTTTTGCCTCATGCCAGGTATTATTTATAAAAATTCTATGTATCCATGTAACATTAAGACGATTATTTATTGTTAAGTAATCAGTTACTGCATGACGGTAGGTATTTGTCACCGTATCTACAACTAATTTAGGTGAAGTATCAGAAACACGAGTTAGTATTTTGTCTCCTAGTTGCACATCTTCAATATTTCTAGTTGTTCCATCACTCATTAGGATTTTTGTTCCTTCCAGGAAGCACCCTCCTCCACCTCCTTGTAAGTTTCTGGCAATGCCAGTTGTTGAATCATAATGAGCTACAGCTGAGTATGGTACCGCCCCGTAGAATGAGTCGAAAATATCTCCATTCAACTTCCCAATTTGTAATATAGACGCATCAACTACAGACAGTGAGTTATCCGCTGATACAGGATTTCCCTGTTGATCTTTGGTTGTAATAGTGGCGGAAACGGTATCTCCTGGTTTATATACTTGTTTATCAAATGATATTTTTGTATTTATCTGTTTGCTGCCTTTGTCAATGGTAATATTGGTATGTCCTCCAACAACATTTCCATTATTGACTGTAAATACATCCACGCCTACCTCTTGTCCATATGTGTCTTTTATTGGTATTGGCAAAGCCCAAGAGGAGTTACCAACATAACTTCCTGAAAGCGAAATGATATTTGAGGAATTGCCATTGTCATTTGTGATAATAACTATCGCATCAATCATTGGAAAATTTGCTGAAACAGTGACATTGGCCGTGTCGTTTACTCTATACGAGCTTTTTGGTGTTTTAAGGTCAATAGTATATTGAGGTTGATTCGGGGTATATTGCTGTTTTTGTCCCACATAGACCCGTTGGCGGGCAGTTACCGTATTACTACGAGCATCATTAGCTTGAGCTACAACCTCATAATTCCCCCCACCGGCTTTCGGGAATGAAAAACTAGCAGTACCATCCGAGTTTGAGGTTACATTCTGTGATTGCAAAAGCTGTTTCGTGTTGTAATTAACTACCTTATACAAAGAAAGGGTTGCCGGTTTATTACTAACCGCTTGTCTTGGAAGGTTGTGATTGAGAACAGATACAGTCCCACTAATGCCATTATCAATATCGCCTGTGAGATTATCTATAAATAGAGCAAACTCGCCTCTATGAATTAGTTTTGCAATCTTTCCAATTGAAGGTGATGCTCCAATGTTAGGCGTAATTTCAAGAGTTGCTATTTGGCTAAGTTCATACTTACTTGGTAGACTGGTTGAAAAGGTAATTTGTGCTACTCCTTTATTGTCGAACTTTCCATTGCCAGACGCAAGTTCATTCCCCGTACCGTAATAGCCACTAACAGTTCCTCCTATATCCTCGGCAGTGCGATCCTTTACTTCTTGAAAGTCGCTAATTAATACTCGATAAGAGAAGTCTACGTTTGAAAGAGGTTGTCCATAGTTAGTCTTAGCATATACTGTAAAATGTGCGCTATCAGAACTGATATATTCTTTTTCTGCTGCTGTAGCTGTAATATCCATGTCTGGTTTTCTATATGACTCAATAACCAAAGGCAGTGAATCAATTTGTTTATAAGTTCCATCCTCAATTTTGATAGAAAGTGTAATCTGTGGATAAGTACCTGTTGTCATTGGAGGTAACTGTGTGTCAAATGTTATTGTCCCGTTTTGATCAACCTCTAAGGCTTTATATGAGCTGCTTGGATCAGGCGATACATAATCAAACAGGAGTTGAGTATAATATGTACCAGCTGGGAGGACATATCCACCGTTCTCTTTTTTTCGAATAACTGCTTTGTAGTGTACAATATCACCTGGCCTATAGACCGGTCTATCAGAATAGGAGAAAACCTGATATTTATCCCCACCACTTTTTGCATAACCAACCCAGCCATATGTTTTTGTAAAGGTAATTGCCATATCATTACCACTGTGTGTGATAACAAAATCTACTGCGTCTGCTGATTTCCCACTCTTTGCAATACCATCATTTCCAGTAACAACCTTGTCAATCAAAGCAGGGGTATTCTTTACCTTGTATAGCTGTGCACCAACACCACTCATGCTTTTACCAGTGTTTTGTTCAGATGTCCATACATAAGTATTTTTGGCGTCATTAAATACTTGGTTAATATGATTTGAAGCAACAACAAACAAGTCTTCACCTCCTTGATCATTTTTAAGCCTTACAAAATATAAACCAGGATTAGGGAAAGCGTCATTACCCAATTGCACTTGGTAAGTATTCGCTGAATTGCCGTTTTGGAGGCTTAATTGAAATTGTCTTGCTTCACTTGTAGCAGAACTTGGTGTAAATTGGTAAAGTGGATTTTTGCCTTCCTTATAACTAAAGTACTGCAATAATTGATCTTCAGATGCCGGTTGAATAGTAACTGTTATAGGTGAACCGGCGGGAACGTTTACTTGATGATATGGAGTAACACCCGAGGAGATATTAAACTTAATAGCTACTTCTTGATTAGGGATTGTAGCTATGAGTTTTTCATTCGACTGTATATTAAACAGTGGGTTTTGTTTTGTTCTAAATGCTATGCTGATATCGTTTGGTAATTCCTGCTTATCAGAAGAATGAAAATTTTTGTTTATAGTGACTGTATAAACTGTGTTATATGACAAACTATTAGGAAAGCCATCAGGTTGCGTTTTATCCGAAGAAAAGTAAACAACTTGCCCGTTTTTCTCAAGATGCCATGTACCTGAAACACTTGGGGATATAGTGAAATATTTGCCAAGATCATTTTCTGAAACGCCAATATTTTTTGAAAAAACAAAAGTTGGTTGACCAATAGTTGAAAATGAACCATCCTGATCTGCTGGTGAACTTTCTGTTAGCTGAAATTTTTGTGCATTATTTTGAGTTCTATGCATTATTTTAAATTTATTAGCCAGTATAAAAAATGTGGCGGGTAATACTATGAGAAGAATTATGAGAAGTATCAATAGTTTTTTGAAAGGTTTGTGATGATTGCTTGGTAGATTGTTGTCAGTAGAAGTTCCTCCAGCAATTCGAGAATTTACATAAGGAACATTTACTGGAGCATTATTGTCCACGTAATAATAGTACAGTAGTGCTTTAAGTACAGTCAACTAAATGTCTTGACAAATATTTTAAAAAGATGTTTACTTAAGATATGGCTGGAAATTATGGTTATGGTAAAAGACCAATGTGGCAATGGGTAGTTATTTACCTGGCTATTGCAGTAGTAGTCTACGGTGGCTTTTATTACTTTTTTATGGCCAAAAAAGGTGGCTATAATTACAATACTCAAGCCCCGTCTTATCAAACTCGAACAACTGCTCCGGCTTCTACGACTTCAGCCATGATGTCAAAGGAGATGACAGTTAACCTGGCAGCAGAAAATGCCTCTGGAGAATCAGGAACAGCTTCGTTAAAGGAAGAAAATGGTCAAACTACCGTCACCCTAAATCTGATAGGTTTTACAAAAGATGTTGCCCAGCCGGCTCATATTCACGTTGGAGCCTGTCCGGGAGTTGGTGCAGTTAAATACCCGCTGACCAATGTTGTAAATGGACAATCAGTCACTGTTTTGTCTGCGACCCTTGATCTTTTAAGAAAGTCTCTGCCTTTGGCAATAAATGTCCATAAATCAGCCAAAGAGATCACCAGCTATACTTCCTGCGGAGCATTGTCCTCAAAATAAATATTCTGATGGCGAGCAATCAGAACCAATGGAAATAGCTAGCCAGCTCCCGACTTTAGGTACCTACAGAGCTTTCTAGTGAAAACATTTGCTTCTTAAAAAAAATTAGAATTTTCTGGAGGTGGATTTTGGGTTTTGTGGAGCTAGTGTATAATGAACATTGATGAAAAAAGCTGTTGTTTTAACTGCTGATAAGTTTGAGGATATGGAAGTCTTCTTTCCAGTATTCCGTTTGCTGGAAGAAGGCTGGAAAGTTGATATTGCAGCTCCTAAAAAGCAAGAAATTCATGGTGAAAATGGCTATTCTCTGATGCCAGATAAAACAATTGACGAGGCAGATGAGAAAGATTATGATTTACTGATTATTCCAGGAGGTTCACCTAACGGAGCCCCAAAAACTGTTAGGGATATTAAGAAGGCTCAGGAGATAACCCAAGACTTTTTTAAAGAAAACAAACCGGTTGCTTCTATTTGTCATGGTCCATGGACTTTGGCTGCAGCAGGTGTAGTAAAAGGCAGACACCTGACTTCATACTGGCATGACGGAGTTCCTGAAGATGTTAAGAAAGCGGGTGGAATATGGGAAGATAAAGAAGTAGTTGTCGACGGAAATTTAATTACTTCAAGATATCCAATGGATTTACCCGCTTTCATGCGGGAGTTAATAAAATTAGTTAGATAAATACCAGGTAAAACTTAAGGAGAGCCTTCCCGAGTATTGTTTTAATTTACTGAATCTGTTATAATATCACTCTACTAAACTAATGAATAATCCTTGTGTTGAGTGCGGCAAACAAAGAGTGGATGGGAAAACTTGGGAAGGGAAAATGGGGGCTTCTTTAGTCACTTATACTTTGACGTCCGGACCCAATTTGTCAAAAAATTGTTGATAAAGCCATTGCTGACAGGCAGGCCAAAACTGCTCATTTAGTTCAGGAGAAGGCTAAAGCAAAGTTAGCCAGAGAAAAACAACTGGCAGCTAGCTAAGGCTTGACATCCTTAAGAGATACGGCCGGTAAATAATCTCCAATTAACTTCCTTTTCCACCAATTGCCTGTTTTTGATCTTTCTTCCCGGGTGGTAAAGTTATATTTATAAAGTAAGGCTCTAATAAAGATCGGTGGATGATCTGGAAAGGGATTTGTTTTAAGCAGCGACAAAGTAGCCTTATCTCCTTCCAGGATTTTTTGTATAAACGCGAAAAACCAGGGATCGGAAGCCTCTGTCTCAAAAGCGGCAAACCACATCAGCCAATCCAGCCGCAGATGATAGGGAGCAATTTGCGAAGGCATTTGATCCAGCCTGCCTGGCTTGCCAATGAATTCATTTTCCTTCCATTTGGTTGACTGTGTAATCACTGAATCATCAGTTCCTTCAATAATAATTTCACTCCGAGTTTTGGTGATTGCTCCAAAAGCCCCATAAGTATTAACCAGATGCAACGGATCAAAGCTGGTATTCATAATCTGATTGGGGGAAGCTAAATTAAGGATTGGCCTGATACTTAAGATCCCAACCAGGATCACTACCAAGGTGACAGCGCCAGAGTGGAAAGTGGTAAAAGTTAAAGCAGCCGGTATGGTCAGCGGAATTATTTTTGAAAGTACTGAGTCGGAAAAGGTGCTTAAGGCCAAAACAATGGTTAATAGATTTAGAAAGGAAAAATTGCCTGAAACCATCAACATCCCTTGAAACAAGATGGTGATTGCCCCGGCAATAGCGGCAATGGGTTGAAATAAAAAGTAACCAAAAGGCACTACCAGTTCCGAAAAGTGATTAAATAAAACCTCCAGTTTATGGAACCAAGGAGGTGAGAAGTGAAAGAACCAACTTAAAGGATTGGGAATAGGTTGGGTTTCATAATGATAAAAAAGACAAGTCAGATCTCTCCAACAAGCGTCCCCCCTTAGTTTGATCAATCCGGCACCAAACATATCCTTAAATAAAATCAGCCTGATTAAAAAGATTATTAAAACCGGCACTTTGGAGTAACCATCTCCTAAAAATATCGCTAAAAATCCGGTTTCAAGCAGCATGGTTTCCCAGCCAAAAGAGTAGAAAGTTTGCCCGACATTGACAAATGATAAATAGACAAGCCACAAAATAAACCAAACCAGCATATGGACAAACAGGCCATATTTTTCAGAATAGCCAATCAGGGCAAAGAGAGACAGCCCTGTCCCAATTAAGCCAAAAAGAGTAAAGGCCCAGTCTTTGGGAAAGAAATAAAACAGGCTGGGAAAAGATGAAAAGGGCGCTATTTTGATAAACTGGGGCACCGGCAGCAGTCCTTTTTCACCCAGCAGCGGTTTGAATTGGTGCAACACCACCACAAAGCCAATTAAGTAGACAAAAGCTAAAGCTTTTTGAAAGACCAGCCTGGTTAAATAATAACTGCCAGCATCCAGCATAGTATAATATTTATGATGATTATCATTATTATATTATCACTGTTAGGTTTTATTAATGCCTTTTATCTTTACTGGCAACACCAGAAAGAAGTTTCAACTGGCAAAAAGATGTTTTGTTTAATTGGAGGGGATTGTGGAGCAGTGGTGGGGTCAAGTTTTGGCAAAACTTTTGGAATCAAAAATGAGCTGATTGGGATGACCTATTATGTTTTAATAGCTGTTTTAGCCTCCAGCGGCTTTCTAATGCTTTCTAAAATCTTGGCTTTGTTGGCCACCGTTTTTTCTTTATATCTTTTATATGTTCAAACTATTGTGCTTAAAAAGCTCTGTTCTTGGTGTTTAATCGCCATTGCCATTAATTTATTAATCTTTTACTCTCTCTTTAAAATCCCGGTATAGTTTTTGGATTTTAGGATCAATCACTATCCGGCAATACATTGGGCTGTTATTTTTTTCATAAAAATCCCGATGCTCCGGCTCTGCCGGATAAAATTCACTGGCAGAGGTAATTTCGGTCACAATTTGATCGGAGAACTCTTTTTGGGCTGCTTTTTTAGAGCTTTCAGCTAGCCTTTTTTGATCCTCGCTGTGATAAAAAATAGCTGAACGGTACTCGCTACCGGTATCAGCGCCTTGCTTATTTAAACTAGTGGGATCGTGTAACTTCCAAAAAACCTCCAAAATTTTCTCAAAAGAGATAATTTTAGGAT
>Ga0209515_10009957_pt1 | contig 10705 bp, 1 predicted proteins | sample Subgroupgradi54m_FD_187454 | JGI IMG/M metagenome (GOLD analysis project Ga0209515, IMG submission 187454) | Subsurface groundwater microbial communities from S. Glens Falls, New York, USA - GMW60B uncontaminated upgradient, 5.4 m (SPAdes)... ...
ACAGACTGGCGGCGAGCGCGGCAACACAATCAATTGGTTTTGTCGAACTCTATACCTCTTCATGGCAACCGGATAATAGTCAAACGATGACGATCATGGGACATGTTCTTAAAACTGCGTGGTGTCTTGGGAGAATTTTTGAAATTCAGCCTGACTCAATTTACCTCACAACAGCCAAACAACTTGTTGAAATGGTATTGACGAAAGGGTATGATCATGTATTCGGGGGACCATACAAAGATTATAATCGGACAACAGGTCAAATGTTAATGTGGGGACAGGCAGATACTGCAAAAGCGTGGTGGCAAATGGAGCAAGCTATTACCTCCGGATTGGCTTTGTATCATATTACGGGAGACACAAAATACCTTCAAATGGCAGATGAGACACAAAGTTTTTTTATGAAATACTTTGTTGATCATGTGTACAGCGAAGTATTTTCCGATAGAACACGATACGGAAATCAAATCTGGGGATTAGAAAAAGGGAACGATGGCAAAGCAGGCTATCACTCCATAGAGCTGGGATACTATAGCTACGTGTACGGAAAATTATTCTTTAAGCATGAGCCCATAACCCTTTATTACAATATCCAATCCGCTAACCAAGATCGTGCGTTTACAATGAAGCCTTTAGAAGTACCCGATGGAGAACTTAGTATAACAAATGTAACACTCAATGGTGTTTCTTATTTTAACTACGATGGAAATGCACTTACGTTAAATATTTCTTCCGGAACCGGCGGTAAATATGCTGTTACGTATGAATTGAACGCTCCAACAAGTGTTAGTCTTTCAATGAATTATTCTACAAGTTGGAATTTAGTTTCGCTTCCTGTGCAACTGAACGATCGAAGAAAAACGATACTTTATCCGGGCGCAATCTCTTCGGCATTTTCCTATGATAATAATACTTCATATCAGGTTCGCGATTCGATATCAGTGGGGAAAGGATATTGGCTAAAATTTGGATCACCAACGTCTGTGAATCTTACAGGTTTCAGTGTAACATCAGAAACAATCGCGGTGACTGAGGGATGGAACTTAATCGGTTCAATCAGTACAAATGTTCCCGTCGCATCAATCGTATCAATTCCGGGCGGAATGGTCACGTCGAATTTATTTGGCTATTCCAACGGATATGTAATAAAAGATACAATAGAATCAGGCAAAGCCTACTGGGTAAAAGTTAATCAATCAGGAATGTTAATCTTGTCTTCAAATCTGATGTCAGCATCAAATAAAATTTGTATTGCACCAACAGATGAATTACCACCTTCACCTCCGGCAGAACTCAATAACAATAATCCAATAATCTCAAGTGAATTTGTCTTACAACAAAACTATCCCAATCCCTTTAACCCAACAACAACGATCAGTTACCAGATACCTGATGTAGGGACACAGCTTGCCGTCTCCGTCCAATTAAAAGTCTATAACATGCTTGGCGAAGAAGTAGCCACATTGGTAAATGAAATTCAAGATGCAGGATATAAATCTGTTACATGGGATGCAAGCAAATTACCAAGCGGTGTATATACCTATCGTTTAATTGCCGGAGAATACACTGCTACAAAAAAGCTCTTATTAATGAAATAAATTTTTGGTAGGGGCGACCCTGTCAACCTTTGGCTGAGGTCTCTTCCCCCTCCTCCAATTCAAAATACAAAGCCCATTTCATCTGTGGAAATGGGCTTTTTTTTATCTTCGGTATCAATCGCGAAACACTTTTATTTTTTGATAATTCCATTTTATTTCCCTATTTTCACGCTGTCATTGTGACAGTGTGAACACTTTTAAATTCAGCTGTTCGTATGTTGTTGTTTTGAAGTAGAGACGAATTACGATGCGTCTTATTCTCTCTTCCTGCCACAAGATATTATACTCTATGCTAGGGTTAATTTGTTCTAATTTTACTCACCATCATCATTCAAATAGGTTTTCATATGAAGTACCTTGCAGTTCTTTATGTTCTTGTCATTCTTTTCATTTCATCACCTCTTGGTGTTGTTGCACAGTGGTCAAGCGACCCAAAGGATAATAACCCTGTCTGTACTGAGGTATTCAATGAAATTATTACCTTTGGATACAAACTTCCCGCATGTACTTTGAATGTATCTATGCCCAGCATTTCAATTTCGAGGTTTACTCACCAATCAACAATCACTAAAATATAAAGGAAAATTTGAATGACATATATTATATATTATCTTCACACCATTTTCTCTTTACTAAAAATAAATAATGGGCATTCCAATGAGCACAGCATGAAAATAAAGTGGATAGCCCATCGTCGGATTCTTATTCTTTCTTCCTTATTCTTGGGGATCAAGCTTCTACTTACTTCTTGTCCAATCTTTGCACAAAATCTATGGGGAGTGACAACATACGGTGGGAATACTGGAAAGGGTGTAATTTTCAACTACGATGCTACCACCGACACGTATACAAAAAAAATAGTTCTAAGTGTTTTAGACGGTGCAAATCCTTATGGAAGTTTGATGCGGGCAAACGATGGAAAACTGTATGGATTGACAGCATTAGGCGGAACAAATAACTCTGGGACTTTATTCTCATACGATATGTTGACAAATACCTATACAAAAAAAATTGATTTGAATACTGTAAACGGTATCGACCCGCAAGGAAGTATGATGCAAGCAAGTAATGGCAAGTTATATGGGGTGACTAATAATGGGGGAATAAACAACGTAGGCGTTCTTTTTGAATATGATATTTCAACTAATACATACACCAAAAAAATAGATTTTAGTGTAGCTGATGGCGCTTATTCCTATGGAAGTCTGATTCAGGCGGTCAATGGAAAATTGTATGGGTTGACTATTCAAGGAGGAGCCAACAACGAAGGTGTTCTTTTTGAATATGATATTTCAAGTAATACCTATACAAAAAAAATAGATTTAAGTAATACAGACGGTAAATATCCTTACGGTAGTTTGATACAAGCGTGGAATGGAAAATTGTATGGTTTAACACAAGCCGGAGGAACTGACAACGGAGGCGTTCTTTTTGAATATGATATTTTGACGAATACTTACACGAAAAAAGTAGATTTTACTAATGCGAACGGATCGAGCCCTTTTGGAAGTTTGGTTCAAGCAAGCAATGGGAAGTTGTATGGGTTAACGTATGTAGGAGGAGCAAACAACGACGGGGTTCTATTCGAATATGATATTTCAACAAATATATTTACAAAAAAAATAGATTGTAATTACACGGAGGGAGAGCTTCCATACGGAAGCCTGATGCAAGCAAGCAATGGTAAATTGTACGGATTGATGAATAATGGGGGAGCAAACAATGTAGGCGTTCTTTTTGAGTACGATTTTTTGACGAATACATACACAAAAAAAATAGATTTACGTGAAACAGAAGATGGTGCTTACCCAGGTTTTACAAGCCTGATAGAAGTTTCTCCTGAAAATCCGTTGCCGGGAAGTATAAGTGGGAAAGTTTTTCTTGATTTGGATGGAGACTGTCTTTATGACATTGGAGAACCAGGACTGCAATATTTTTTGATTCATGATTTATCGATGGTGGCACAATCGGATGAAAATGGTGATTATTTCTTAATGGATGTTCCGGCTGGAGAAAATTTGTTAAGTGTTAATTCTACTTTCGTACCATCGTATTGTTTAGATCTGTCTTGCCCTCCACCTTCGGGAACCTATGCAGTTAATGTCAACCTAGGTGAAAATGTTAGCGGTGTAAATTTTGCTTATAAAGTGTTGGAACCTGTTCAAGATATTAGTATTGATATTGCTTCCTTTTTTCCACTCCCACTGCATTCCGCTTGCTGTGGACAGGAGATGACATACGTAGTTACATATACTAATATTGGCTCTACTGCAGTGTCTGAAGCGAAGATAGAAATATCTCTTTCTAATGATGCAATGTATATTGAAACTGCAGAAAGTTATCCCCCGATAAGCCCTCCAATTATGTTTCCAGGTAACACAGTTGTTTATTCTATAGCCGACCCCATTCTTCCGGGTGGAGGTGGGCTACTTTATATGACTGTTTTATTAACATGCCCCGAATCTAGTTCTCCTACTATTCTCACTCAGGTAAATATTGTACCTGCTGAAAATGATATTAATACCTTAAACAATACCGTTTACCTGTACGATGATGTTAGTTGTTCTTATGATCCCAATGATATGTCTGTTACACCTCAAGGTTGCGGCGCTGAAGGAAGTATCACCTCAGATGATTCACTAACATATCTCATCCGCTTCCAAAACCTTGGCAGTGGACCTGCTTATCATGTCGTGATAAAAGATACTTTAGATAGTGACCTTGATGTATCCACAGTAACAACACTTGGCAGTAGCTATCCTTGTTTGCTTACCAAAAATGGTAATGAATTAATCTGGACATTTTGGGGTATTATCCTCCCCCCGGCAATTACCGATGAGCCGGGAAGTCATGGGTATGTCCAATTTAAAGTGAAGCAACATGCAAGTAATCCTGCCGGCACGGTAATTAAAAATGAAGCCGGAATATATTTTGACCTTAATTCTGTTGTATTGACCAACCAAACTAAAAATACGACCACAACAGACCCAATGCCGATAGCAGATTTTACCATAACGCCGAACTGTGTTGGAAATAATTGCACTTATAATTTTACATATACAGGAGGAACTCCCGGCGCAACATTTGAATGGAATTTTGGATCGGGCGCAACCCCTCAAACATCGACAGATCAAAATCCCACAGGAATCACTTATAGTACGTTTAGCAAGAAAGTCGTTTCGCTCCGCGCAATCCTTGGAGAGTGTAAATCTGAATTTGCAGTTAAAACGTTAACGATGTCATACTCAACGGTACAATACGATGTCACTAATCGTTGGAATTTAGTCTCTTTACCATTAGAATTTCTTGACTATACAAAAACTATTATCTTCCCTTCTGCCATTTCGGACGCATTTTCATTCGTAGGTGGATACAGTGCTCAAGATACATTAAAAAATGGGATAGGCTACTGGATAAAGTTTGCCTATCCTCAGAACATATTGTTAAACGGAATTACAATTTCAATAGATACGATTGATGTTGTAGAAGGATGGAACCTTATCGGTTCAATTAGCTCACCAATAGCAGTCGGGACAATTACATCCGATCCTCCTGGGTTGGTAACATCACAATTCTATGGCTACAATCATGGATATACAACCTCGACAACCATCGAACCCGGAAAAGGATATTGGGTAAAAGCAAGTCAAACAGGAACTCTCATAATTTCTTCAAGTTTGGCTAAGTCAACTGTTGGTAAAATCAATATTATTGCAAGCACTGAACTTCCACCACCACCACCGGATGTAGAACCAAACAACAATAATCCAATACTCCCAAGTGAATTTGCTTTGTTACAAAATTATCCTAATCCATTCAACCCAACAACGGTTATCAATTATCAATTGGCTATTGGCAATTTCGTAAATTTGAAAGTCTACAACATGCTTGGCGAAGAAGTAGCAACATTAGTTAACGAGGTTCAATCTGCAGGGTACAAATCAGTCACGTTCAATGCCTCTAAATTGCCAAGCGGTGTATATACCTACCGCTTGATCGCAGGAGAATACACAGCCACAAAAAAACTTTTGTTGATGAAATAATATTAATCTACGCATTGTTCTAATTTAAAACCAAGAGTCCGGCTAAATACCGGACTCTTGGTTTTAAAAACACTTGCATCGAAAATTATACATGAATTTTTAGAAATTCATCATCATTAGCTTGAATTAGTACATCCGCCACCCTATGCGACCTCTTGTTATCTAAATCTTGGTTAATTTTAAAAGAATGTTCCTCACTTAGTCGCTACATAACTGTTTCATTTCTCTCTCCCTAACGCCAACAATTTTAATGGGTTAACACCTTTTTCATCCCTTTGCCCTATATCTTTACAATATACCTTAGTGTATATTCAATGGACGAACGCTAAGAACGGAAACAAATTTATTTTAAATAACTTCATAAAAATAAATAAACGCAATCATCCATTCTGTAACTCAATCATCGTGTATTGAGATTCACAAACAAATCAAAGGAAAGTATCAATGAAAAATTTTATAATTATACTGTTAACGCTTGTCCTTATACTTGGCTTATCGGTTACCGCAACATCACAAAATGCCCGTCAGGTAACACCTAAAGGACAAAACACTAATCCCCAAATTACATCACTTGAAGCAACTCTTGCCGTAACAATGCCTAACGGTGGAGAAAGTTGGACAGCAAACACCGGCAGAAACATTACATGGTCTTCGACCGGAACAATTACCAATGTTCAAATTGAATATTCGGTGAATGCCGGAGTAGTCTATTCAGTCATTACTTCAAGCACACCAAATACTGGAAGCTACACTTGGACTGTTCCCAATACACCTACTGCTTCAGCTCGTGTTCGGATTTCTGATGCTTCAAATCCAACAATAACCGACGTGAGCAATCTCCTGTTCACAATAGTTGCCCCTCCGGCTCCAACAATTATGGTAACTTCGCCTAATGGTGGAGAAACGATGAATGCCGGCGATGTGAGAAATATTACCTGGGCAACAACCGGAACAATTGCTAATGTTCAGATTGAATATTCCGTGAATGGTGGAGTTGTCTATTCAGTCATTACTTCAAGTACACCAAACACAGGAAGCTACGCATGGACAGTTCCGAATACACCTACCGCATCTGCTCGTGTTAGAATTTCTGATGCATCAAACCTATCGAAAACCGACCAGAGCAATCTTCTGTTTACTATTATTGGCGGCTCCATACAAACAGTACAGGTTTTAACACCTAATGGTGGAGAAACGATGAATGCCGGCGATGTGAGAAATATTACCTGGGCAACAACTGGAACAATTGCTAATGTTCAGATCGAATATTCCTTGAATGCCGGAGTCGTTTATTCAGTTATCACTTCAAGCACACCAAACACAGGGAGCTATGCATGGACCGTTCCTAATACACCTACGGCATCTGCTCGTGTTCGTATTTCTGATGCTTCAAACCTATCGAAAACTGATCAGAGCAATCTTCTATTCACTATTATTGGTGGTTCCAATCAAACGGTACAGGTTTTAACACCTAATGGTGGAGAAACGATGAATGCCGGCGATGTGAGAAATATTACCTGGGCTACAACCGGAACTATTGCAAATGTTCAAATTGAATATTCTGTAAATGCCGGAGTAGTCTATTCAGTCATTACTTCAAGTACACCAAACACAGGGAGCTACGCATGGACAGTTCCGAATACACCTACTGCATCTGCTCGTGTCCGCATTTCAGATGCTTCAAACCTATCGAAAACCGACCAGAGCAATCTTCTGTTCACTATTGTTGGCACACCTGTGCCAACTGTTATGGTGATGTCACCTAATGGCGGGGAAAGTTGGACTGTCGGCACAACCAGAACAATTACATGGGCGTTTACTGGAACATTTGCCAATGCGCAAATTGAGTATTCCCTCAATGCAGGTGGAATTTATTATCTTGTTACCTCAAATACACCTAATACCGGAAGCTATATATGGACTGTTCCGAATACTCCTACTGCTTCAGGTCGTGTTCGTATTTCTAACGCAGCCAATCCAAGTGTAACAAACGATGTCAGTAATTTACTTTTCACAATTTCAGCCGCTCCGACTCCAACCATCACTCTCACCTCGCCTAATGGAGGAGAAAATTTGGTTATCGGTACAAGTGCTAATGTTACATGGACTACAAGCGGTACGATTGCAAACGTTAAACTTGAATATTCAATAAATAACGGCGGAACATATTCTAATATTACAACAAGCACGTTAAACACAGGTTCGTTCTTGTGGACTGTTCCTAATTCGGCAACTGCTTCTGCTCGTATTCGTGTTTCTGATGTCGCTAAACCGACTGTTACGAAAGATGTCAGTGATGCTAATTTTTCAATAGTTAATGCTACAACACCAACAATCACGCTTACTTCCCCGAACGGGGGAGAAGTTTGGACTTTGGGTTCTGTCAGAACTATTACTTGGACAACGACAGGCGTACCTTCATTTAACGTAGTCATTATTGATTATTCTACGAACGGAGAGAACGGTACGTATTCACCAATATCAACGTTTGCTCAAAACACAGGAAGCTACCAATGGGTAGTTCCTACAACTCTTACAAATTCTGCAAGAGTTCGCGTTACTACTGTTGTTAATCAAGTACAAGCACGCGATGGTAGTGATGCAAATTTTGCAATTACACCTGCTTTATCGTTAACGGTAACATCACCGAACGGGTTTGAAAGTTGGACAATCGGTTCAACAAAGAACCTTACGTGGACTTCAGTAGGCACCATTGATAATGTCAAGATAGAATATTCAATAGATGGAAACTTGAGTTTTTCTCTTGTTACAGCTAGCACACCAAACACCGGTAGCTATGAATGGGTAGTTCCAAACCCGGTAACCACAAGAGCAAGTATTCGGATTTCAGATGCTGCAAACTCTTCAACAATCAAAGATCTAAGTAATGCGTTTTTCAATGTTATTCCGGAAGCGCCAAGTATTACACTTACTGCGCCCAATGGCGGAGAAAGTTGGTTGGTTGGTTCAAACGGAAACATTACATGGACTTCAACCGGAACTCTGGCTAATGTTAGAGTTGAATATTCCACAAATGCAGGCGTTACCTTTAATGTCATTTCAGTAAGTACTCCAAACACCGGTAGCTATGTGTGGTCAGTACTAAATACACCAAGTGCATTTGCTCGTGTTCGTGTAGCCGATGTTTCTAATCCTGCAACGATTACTGATGCAAGCGATTTCAATTTCACGATTGCAACATCTCCCAACCCGGTGTTAACAGTTCTATCACCAAACGGAGGAGAGAATTTTGTCATCGGTTCGCAACGTGCCATCAATTGGTCTTCGGCAGGAACGTTTTCAAATGTAAAACTTGAATATTCCTTAAATGCGGGTGTAACGTTTTCTCTTATTACTGTCAATGCTCCTAACACAGGAACGTTCCTTTGGACGGTTCCAAACGCTGCAACCGCTTCTGCACGTGTTCGCGCTTCTAATGCTTCTAATCCCAGTGTAACAACAGATGTTAGTGATGCTAATTTCTCGATCACCAACTCTACTACACCTTCAATGACCATGACCTCACCGAATGGTGGAGAAGATTGGTCGGTTGGATCTGTCAGAATTATCACATGGACGACTACCGGACTTCCTTCATTCGCAGTAGTAAAGATTGAGTATTCTTCTACAGGAGCAAACGGTACTTTTTCTGTCATTACAACAGCCGGAGCAAACAGTGGACATTATACTTGGGTTCCAACCAGCCCGGTTACGTCGTTCGGACGTATCCGAGTTTCCAGTGTTGCGAATCAAGTTCCTGCAAGTGATATGAGTGATGCAGATTTCACCGTGAGCGCATCTCCTTCCCTTACCGTAACATCACCTAATGGTGGAGAAAGTTGGTCACTGAATTCAAGTAAAACGATCACATGGTCCTCAACAGGAACAATTGCAAATGTAAAACTTGAATACTCGCTAAATGGTGGTACGACATATTCACTCGTCACAGCCGGCACACCAAATACAGGAAACTATACTTGGGTAGTACCGGGACCGGTTACAAACTATGGAAGAATTCGTGTCACTGATGTAGCAAACTCTGCAACGAAAGATATCAGTAATGCAACGTTCTATGTTACTACAGAAGTACCGACTATATCACTTGCTTCACCTAATGGCGGAGAAAGCTATTCGGTTGGTGCAACAACTTACATTCTCTGGAGTACATCAGGATCTATTGCGAATATAAGAGTTGAATATTCAACCAATGCAGGCGCAACATATACGGCTCTTACTGGAAGCACGCCAAACACAGGTAGCTATGCGTGGATAGTTCCCAATACACCGGGTGCTTTTAATCGTGTACGCGTTTCCGATGTTTCTAATCCGGGCACAATGTTCGATGCAAGCAATGCTAATTTCACAATTGTAGCGCCGCCTACTCCGACGGTAACACTTCTTTCACCTAACGGTGGAGAGAATTTCGTTATCGGTTCTAATAATACAATCAGTTGGACTTCAACAGGCGCTTTTACAAATGTAAGACTTGAATATTCGATCAATGCAGGTGTGGCGTTTTCTCTTATAACCGTCAGCACTCCAAACACTGGTAATTATGTCTGGATGGTTCCGAACGCCGCAACAGCTTCTGCACGTATTCGAGTTTCAGATGCAACAAACTCCAGTGTAACAAACGATGTGAGTAATGCTAATTTCTCAATTACTAACTCTACCGCGCCAAGCATGACGATGATCTCGCCAAATGGTGGGGAAGATTGGTCGGTTGGCTCTGTCAGGACAATTACATGGACATCTACCGGACTACCTTCATTTGCAGTCATTAAGATTGAATATTCTGTCCTTGGAGCAAACGGTCCTTATTCTGTTATTACAACAGCTGCCGCAAACAGTGGACATTATACATGGGTTCCACCAAGCCCGACCACGTTAACAGGTCGCTTCCGTGTTTCAGGTGTTGTCAATCAAGTTCCTGCAAGTGATATGAGTGATGCAGATTTCACCGTTAGCGCATCTCCTTCCCTTACCGTAACATCACCTAATGGTGGAGAAAGTTGGTCACTGAATTCAAGTAAAACGATCACATGGTCCTCAACAGGAACAATT
>Ga0209515_10009958_pt1 | contig 10704 bp, 8 predicted proteins | sample Subgroupgradi54m_FD_187454 | JGI IMG/M metagenome (GOLD analysis project Ga0209515, IMG submission 187454) | Subsurface groundwater microbial communities from S. Glens Falls, New York, USA - GMW60B uncontaminated upgradient, 5.4 m (SPAdes)... ...
TGGGCACGCTGGGGGTGGATGAGGAAATGATCGAATCCCACGGACCCGCTGCGGCCCCCATTCCTCACGCCGACCTTCACTCCGAAGAGGCGATTCCGGTTCCTCCGCCCGCACCCGCTCCGGCTCCGATCCTCACTCCTGCGCCCCTGCCTGACCCGCAGGCAGGTAAGCCTGAAGTGGTGGAAGGCGAAATCGTGACTCCCCCCAACCATCCTCCCGCCACCGGTGAACTCGCCAAACCCGAAGGCCCCGTGCCGGATTGGCTGAAGGGGCTGTAAAATATTCACAATCGTTTCTTACACTAGATCGTAAACCGGAGGAATGTCTTTAATGAAATTCTGGGCGAGCGTGTAGGTGTAGGCGCCCTGGAACGGCATCAGAAGGATATCCCCTTCGCATGGTTTTTTCCCATACAAATAATATCCCCAAAGATCATCCTGAGTGCATAGCGACCCAAAGGTCAAAAAGGGTTTTTCCTGTTTCAGATCGAAATGGGTCAGATTGAAAAGAGGCACGTAACTCAGGAATTGATATTTTTCCCAGCCAATCATGTTGCCGCTCCCGTCGGTAATTCCGCTTTGAGCTCCACTCCACTCCACCAGTGTCATTAAAAAATGCATGCAGCTATGGGCAATGTACCGACCGGGTTCGGTATAGATTTCTATCGACGGGAGCAAAGGAAAGATTTCTTTTTTGAGCGCCTGAGCAATCTCGCGAGCGAAGGTTTCGATGGAGCTCACCACCAGAGGGGCATAACGCGGTCGCATTTTGTCTTTTAAAATTCGATGAAGCGTGCGATTGTCCAAAGAGCTCATTTCATTCCCGGGATTCCATGGATACATTCCCTCAAAGGATTCCGGATAAAATCCACCACCAATATCTAAAAATTCAAAATCCTGAAGTTCTTTTTTCGAAAAATGACAGGAGAGATACTTTCCTAGAGTTCTTAACGTTTGCACGTAGGGTTTCGGCGTTTCATTCAGGCTGACATGGAATTGGATCCCGCAGAAACGAATGCCGGGGAGGGTTCGCGCTTTTTCGTAAAAAGATTTTAAGTCCTGGAGTGGAAGTCCAAATCGATTCCATTCGTCCTGATGGCGCGTGCGGATTCGGAGTCCGCATTTCACGGTGACTCCGGCCGATTTTGCTGTGACTGAAAGCAGTTCCATTTCCCGAAAACTCTCAAGATTTACCGTGGCGGAAGGACAATGTTTTAAAAGAAACTCAAAATCAGCCCGTGTTTTTCCGGGTCCGGTGTAAATCACACGAGCGGGTTTTGCGCGGAGCGCCAGTGTCAACTCTCGCCCGCTCGAAACATCCAGCCCCTCGCCGGCCTGTGACACCGTTTTTAAAAGCCCTTCGTAGGGATTGCTTTTGATGGCAAAAAAAATTCGGAGAGGGATTCCTTGTTTTTCAAAGGCTTTTTTTAAACGCAACAGATTTTTTTGAGCCTCCTTTTTATCAAAAAGGTAAAGCGGGGTTCCTCTTTTTTTGGCAATGGAGAGCAAAAGAGGTTTGAGTTTTTTAATTTGATCGAATCGTTCTTTGAAGCCGGGTAAAAGGGGCATGAGATTAAAATTAATGGAAGGCTATCCTTTTGAGAGCCTTTAAAAACAATCGGCCTTCTGGGATCCATTGAAGTTGTTCTTGATCCACTTTAAAAAGGGGCTGATGGAGCAAGGCCAGACCCGTATCGGAATCTTTGTTCAGGCGCGTGTTTTTGGGGAGAGTGTGATAAATCAAAAAATTCTTTTTCTTTTTTTTAAAACTTTTTAAACTCCTGGAAATAAATTGAAGCGTTTTTCCCTGCCATTCATACACACCCACGGAGCAGGTTTTTTGGATTGTTTTAGGGGATGAAAAGTCAGCGACGGAGTCCAGATCCAGGGTACAGCCCTCATAGCCGGTATCGGGAATAAAGGGGCGGTCAGCGCTGAGCCGTTTCCCGGATACCGCTTTTAAATATTCCTCCATGGCATCGTGTCCATGAAGCAGTTCTTTTTGATAGCCCAACTGGGCCATGGAAAGAGAAAATCGGGGATTGCATTCCACGATAAACACCTGATTTTCCTTGAGCATGAAGTCAATATTGGCTATCCCGTAAAAACCCATTTTTTGCAGCGCTTTGCCAAGCTGTCCAAGAACCCGATTGATTTCCAAGAGGGCCGATTTTTGAAGCAATCGGGTGGGAATCCACTGGATTCCAAAATAGTCATTGGCTCCATTGGGTTTCAAAAAAAACGCCTGAATCCGCAGGGCGGAACAAAGCATGGAATTTTGGCTTAAAAAAAGAGTGACTCCGAGCGGCAAGCCTTTGATGTATTTTCTGGCCAGCAAAGGAAAGGAGAGCCCTTTTTTGTGAATGGTTTTTTTCAGATCTTTTTCATCGCGTACCAAAAATGTTCCCTGCCCGCCCTGGCTCCAGGGCTGTTGGAGCATGGCGGGGAAAATGCTCCATTGATTCAGATCTTTTTTGCGCTTCAGAATTTTTCCCGTGGGGTGAGGCACGTGATGAGATTCCAGAAATTCATGGAACATGATTTTATTTTCTAATTTTTCCTGAAGACTCCAGGGGATTCCAAATAGGGCAAGACCCTGTTTTTTGGTCCAATCCCTCAGTTCGGGGGTTCCATAGGTATCAGCTAAAAATCCTTTTATTTTTTTTCGGTCCAGCATTTTTTTTAATTTTCCGGAGTGCCTCCATGCGTCTTCCCGGTGAGAAGCGGGAAGCGTCATCAGTTGTGTTTTTTTAAAATTGGCGCTCATGAGCGGTCGGCTTCCGCTGTTTTTTTCCGTGATAAAATAAGATTTATTTTTAAGGCGTGAAAAAAAAATTTCAGGACTTTCAAGGAGCGCAATTCTCATGCGCGGATTATAACATAGGGATTGGCATTCTCTTAAAAAGAGATACAATGAATAGGGAATCAAATAAATCGAAATTCCGAATGCCCGATCTTAAAATCAAAGTGGTCACAACAATTGTCCAGTGCCGACGGTTATGGCGCGAATTTAATCCAGAAAAAAGTTTTTCCGACTTGTGGGAATATCGTTTCGCTTTCTATAAGGCTTACCGCTTCCCCCTTCATTTTGTTCTCCTTAAAAACCAGGGGAAAAATGTGGGATTGCTGCCGCTTTGGATGCACCCCAAAAAGAAAAAATATTTTTGGCTGGGTGATGTGGCTGATGATGAGGACAACCGATGGCCGGAAGATGTCGATTTGTGGGTAAAGGATAAACGCTATTTATCCGCTCTTTTAAAGGCCTGTCCGCGACCCGCTCAATTGTGTAATTTAAAAGCGGTCTGGCGCAATCGACTGAAGGGGGTCGCGATTTTAAAAAAAGCCAGCCCCAAAAATATTCTTTCGCTAAGATCGCTCCGCACCGTGGAAGATTATTTAGCCGCCCAGAGTCGTAAGCTTCGATCTAATTTAAGACGCATCAAGCGGAGCATCGATGCTCGTCACCCTCAAATCATTTTCAATCGTTTTAAAGATTTCAATCGCCTGGCCTACCTCAACCGAAAACGTTTTAAAGATTCCTGTTTTCACGATGCCCGTCTGATGCATGTTTTTCGGGCCCTGATTCGTCCCGGGAAGCGCCGCAAGCCTTATGAGGTCCGAACCATTTCAGTCCAAATCAAAGGCAAAGTGGTTGGGGTGGATCTGATTTTTATTTTTAATAACACGTATTATCCGCTTTTTTGCGGCAATGATCTTCATCATTGTTCCGGAATAGGAATGTACATGAACTTATTGGACATTCAGGACGCGCTGGCGCTCGGAATGAAAAAAATGGATTATGGAGAAAGTGATCCCACGGCTTCTTATTATCATTATAAACACCGGTCTTTTTCAGAAATCAGACAGTATAAATTGGATTTGCATAAAAAACGTGCCCCTCAAAGATCTTGAGTCGGTTTCCCCTTTTCATACGTCGTCAGGGTTTTAACCCCCGCTTTTTGAGCGATCTCCAAAGCTTCCGTCAGGCCTTCGCCGATGGTTTCCACTTTGTGGCCGTCGGAGGCGAGGGTGAAGTGTTCCACGCCGGCGGTGAGCGCCCATTCGATGATTTTCGGGTGGGGAAAAAGTTCATTGCAGCGCTTGTGGAGCGAGCCTGCATTGAGCTCCAGGCCTAGGCCTTTTTTGGCCATGGTTTTTAAAATCCCTACGATCGGTGTTTTGTACTTTTCGGGGTCAAAAGGGCCAAAATATTCACAACCGTATTTTTTGATGACGTCAAAATGTCCGACCACGCTGAAGTGGCCCCACTCCACGAGATCCCGGAGTTGGGCGAAATAAGGCCCGTAGGCTTCGGCCTCCGTTTTTCCTTTAAAATACCCGCGACAATGCCGATCTGAATTGATGATGAAACCGTCGAGTTCGTGCACGGAGCCGATCGCGAAATCCAGATCCGCTTCTTTAAGGAACTCTTCGATGGCTTTGAGATATTTCGGGTTGTACGTCAGTTCCGCCCCGATTTTGATTCGGAGATTCGGGAATTGAGGTTGCAATTGGTTCACTTCCCATCGGATAGACTCAAACCGGCGCAGGGCTTCGTACCCGTCAAAAACGCCCACCCCACTGGGGCTTGATTCATCAAACCACTCCGCGTGGTTCGTGAGGCAGAGTTCGCCGACCCCAAGGCCTTGCAATTTCCCCAGCAGTTCCGCCGTGTCGGCTTTGCTATCGGGTGAAAAATGATTGTGAACGTGATAGTCGATGAGCTTCATTGACTCTAGGATACAACTTGGATACAATGACGACAAACGTAAACTAAAATAAATGCCGCAGGATAATTCAAAGCCCGACGTTCCCGCCAATCCAGAACTAGAGACGGTTTCAGCGAACCGTCCGGTCGCAGAGGCGCCTCAAAAACCGTTAGCCAAACCCACTCCAAAACCGGCCATGCCTACCGGCAGGCAGGCACCGACCCGGATCGGCCGCGAAGCCACGCAAAAAAAGAGCAACGCCCGGTTCCTCCTGGGGTGCGCGGGCAGTTTGCTGCTACTTTTTGTGCTGTTCGTGGTGCTGATGGTGTTTGTGATGTCGCGGGGCGGCGGGGACAACGCGGTGATCCAGGCGTTCGGCCTGGCGCCCGCGGCCATCAAGGGATTTTTGGTCACGGTGATCAACCTGGCGTTCGGGTTTTTGGCGCTGATCTTTTTTGTGCTCACGGTCATCGGCGTATTCCGGTGGATGGGGGCCAAACGCGGAGACAATGAAGCCCGGAAGAAGGGGATTAAGATGTTCTTTTTCAGCCTCATCCCTTTCATGCTCCTGCTCGTCATCTGGGTTTTGCTCTACAACTTCATCCGGCACCTTGAAATCACGGCTGAGCGGGTGGTGGCAGAAATCATCGTCACGAATCCCAAAGACCTCACCAATTTGCAGGCTCCGCTGGAAGTCAGCTTTTCCGCGGTGAAAGTAAAACAAGCGTTGGCCGCCAGCCAGCTGGGGGTCAGCGGCGCCACGTGGGATCTGGACGGCGACGGTTATTTTGAAACTCCCGTCGGGGCCACGGGCGAAGTGACGCGGCTTTACGAACAGCGCGGCCTTTTTAACGTCGGTTTGCAGGTGCAGGTGGTGGGCGAAACGGCTCCCCGCACGTACTCCTTTCCGCTCACCATCAAAGACGCGGTTTTTTCGGCTGATCCCGCCACGGGCACGCCGCCGCTTCGGGTGCAGTTTGGGGCGGAAACCCTAATTCCCAAAGGCATCAAAATGGCGAGCCTGGACTGGGATTTTGACGGCGATGGCCGCTACGAGCTCACGGGTAAAGACAACCTGAATCCTCTTTATACCTTTGTTCAGGTGGGCACGTTCAAAGTGCATTTGCGGATGGTGGATGAAAACAACAACGTGCAGAATTATTACCGCGATATTGTCGTCACGCCTTCCGGCACGCCGCTTTTGTCGGCTTCCATTCAGGCCAACCCCGGGCTCAAAGGCCCGGCGCCGTTTTTGATCCGGTTCGATGGCGGGAATTCATCAAGTTCCAAAGGCAAAATCACCCGCTACAGTTGGGACTTTGGCGACGGTTCTCCGCTCGCGGAAGGGCAGAACGTGTCGCACACCTTCCAAACCGCCAACCTGTACCCCGTCACTTTAAAAGTCACGGATGACAACGCCATCGAAGCCCACACCACGGTGACCGTGGAAGCCACGTCGGTGAATTCGCCTCCCCAGGCTCACCTCAAAACCACTCCGGCCGGCGCCTCGGGGGCGCTTGGCGGCACCCTGCCTTTCAAGGTTTCTTTCGACGCGTCGGATTCCAAAGACCCCGATAACGACATGGTGGATTATCAATGGGATTTCAATGGCGACGGCACGCCCGACCAATCCGGCCAAAAGGTGGATTACACGTTTGAAACCGCGGGAGATTTTAAAGCCACCCTCACCGTGAAAGACAGCGCCAATCAGCTCTCCACCGATTCTCTGGCCGTTCATGTGGCTACGCCCGGCGTTCAGGCGGTGATCAAAGCCACTCCCACCGAAGGAACGGCTCCTTTAACGGTTCATTTTGACGGTTCCGGTTCCAGCGCTTATCAGGGTTCGATTGTGAGTTATCAATGGGATTTCGGCGACGGATCGGCTCCCAGTATCACTGGCGCCACGCTGGACCACCGTTACGGCGGCATTGGCACGTACACCGCTAAACTGATCGTGACCACCGCCACCGGAGCCAAAGCGGAAACCACCCAGAATATTTTCGTCCGCGAAATTCCCCTCCGCGCCTGCTTTACCCCCAGCCGCGCGGCCGGCCCAGCGCCTTTGAGCGTCACCTTTGACCCCCAATGCGCCACGGGAGCGATCGCCAATTATCACTGGAATTTCGGCGACGGGGCCGAAAGCACCGCGCACAAAACCGCCCACACCTTTGAAACCCCGGGCGCCTATACTGTTATTCTGGAAGTCACGGACAGTAAAAACAATGTGAATAGCTCCTCCCAGGTGATCACGGTGGAGCCCACCCCTTAATTTATTTTTTATGCAGGAACGACATCGAACCGTTTTTAAAATCATCGTTTACATCGCCCTGGCGGCCCTGCTTTTTACCGCCCTTGCGCCGATTTTGGCCACTACCAATTAATTTTCTATGCAATTCCGGGAAGTCATTCCGTTTCCGCAAAAGGTAAAACTTTCTTTAACGTTGCCGGGTTCTAAATCCATTACGAACCGGGCGCTTTTATGCGCGGCGTTGGCGCGGGGGAAAAGCCGGATTTTCGGGGCTGGGACGGGGGAGGACACCCGTGTGATGATTCAGGCCCTTCGGAAACTCGGCATCCGGATGACCGAAAAGAAATCCTGGATTGAAGTGACGGGCACGGGCGGAAAATTCAAAAAAGGCAATCTCACTCTGGCGCTCGGCAATGCCGGCACCACCACTCGTTTTTTAGCCGCCGCTTCACTGTTGCGCTCGGGCACCACCGTCATTACCGGGGACGCGCGCATGCGGGAGCGCCCGATTGCGGATTTGGTTGAGGGGCTTAAAGGGCTCGGGGCGACAGTGAAGTACCTGGGGAAGGCATGCTGTCCCCCGATTCGGATCAAGGGGTTGGGATTGCCAGCGACGCCGCATGAGGAAGTTTCAATCCGGATCAAAGGCAATCAAAGTTCCCAGTATTTTTCGGCGCTGTTATTGGTGGGGCCATGTTTAGGCAGGCCGCTTAAAATTCAGATTTCCGGCCCACTTGTTTCCAGGCCTTACATCGATACAACGCTCGCGGTCATGCGCTCTTTTGGGGTGCGCGTCACTCATAAAGCCTATCGAGAGTTCAGGATCGCTTCCCGTGCTTACACCCCCCGGGATTACCGGGTGGAAGGGGACGCGAGCGCCGGGACTTATTTTAGTTCCATCAATTTCCTGCATGGTGGAACCCTGCGATTCGAAAATTTAAGCCTGAAATCTATTCAGGGGGACATTGATTATCCCAAAGTCCTGGCCCGCCTCGGGAAAGGCTCAATCGATATGGGTTCCATGCCCGATGCCGCTATGACGTTGGCCTGCACGGCTCCTTTTGTGAAAAGCCGAACCACCATCACCGGGGTGGGGAATCTGCGGATCAAAGAAACCGACCGCCTGAAGGCGCTTCAAGCAGAGCTTAAAAAAATCGGCGTCCGGGTGAAGACAACGCAAAATTCCATTGCCATCATCAGCCCTCTGTCATTCCCACGAAGGTGGGAATCTATGGATTCCCGACTGCTCGGGAATGACACTCGTATCCAAACCTACAACGACCATCGCATGGCCATGGGTTTTGCGGTGATGGGAACCCGGATTCCGGGGATCACGATCGAGAATCCCGATTGCGTGGCCAAAAGTTACCCTGGGTTTTGGGATGATTTGGAGCAGGCGTATCTGGCTCCGCTCAAACTCGGTCGCCGGCATCTGGTGCTCACGGGCATGCGGGGCGCAGGCAAAACCTATTTGGGCCGCAAAATCGCCCGACACCTCGGGCGCCCCTTTATCGACACCGATCGTGAAATCGAACGCGATCAGGGGATGAGCATCCGGGAAATCGTCCGGCGGCACGGCTGGATCTACTTCCGCGAAGTCGAACAAAAAATTTGTTCATCCATTCGACTCCGGTCGCCAAAGGCGACCTCCGCTCAGGATGACAAATTTAGTCAGCCTCTGGTCATCGCCACCGGCGGGGGAGTGGTGCTCAGCCCGACCAATATGAAACATCTTCAGCATCACGCTTTGACTGTTTTTATTTTCGCGGATCCTGCTGTTTTGACGGAACGGGTTCTTAAGGGGGTCAACCGGCCCCCGCTCCGCCGGGGTCAAAAACCCGAAGACGAAATCCGGCATTTGTGGCAGGAACGCTGTCCTTTATATCTCCAGTATGCTGATGTGGTGTGGGACAATACCAGCGGACAGGTGATCGAAAATCATTTGACAGAACTATTTTATATTGATATAATATCAACGTAATCCTAATTTTTTCATTATGAACGGAGCAGATTCAACAAGCGCATTGAGCGATGAAACCCTTGTTGTGGCATTAGAAGAAAGAAAAGCAAAACTGTCACCCGCTCACAGGGCAAGGCTGGGGGCTGTTGCTGCGGTTAAGGAGGCACGCACTGATATTGGTGGCGCTCTTGCCGGTGTCCCCGAATCTTCCGAGGCGGTCACACTCGCCCGCTACGAAGCAGAATATGAAAGCCTGCCTGCAGATGCCAAAGGGCATTTAACCTGGAAAGCTGTTTCTGCAAAGCTCCTCGCCAACGAAGGCGCAAAACTCAAAAAAGCAAAAGCCATGCAGGGCGGCGGGCATTTATTTCACATCACTGAAAGCGGCGACGTTCTATTCAAAGACAGAGGCGTGGAACCCGTGATGTACGGCTGGGACAAACCCGAAGGAGCAAAAGACAGACAGCTAGTCCAGATTTACGGTCGCACTCCGGATTTAATGGCCACAATCAGGCAATGGGCCCATGCCCCCGAAATTGAAACCCGTGTGACCTCAGACGGTTATGAACTTTTTGAAGACAACGGCAATTACAAATTTAGTGAAGAAATGAAACGGGCTGCTGCCGCCAATGAAGGCAATCTTTTTGTGGCCAGCCAGAATAATCGCGAATGGCGGGATACTGTATTGAAAAACGCCCGGCGCGCGTACTTCCGCCCGGGCTATGGGTACGTCTCCGTGCTCGATGCCAATCCCGGGGGCCGGTTTGGTTATCGCGGCGCGGTCCGCCTGCTAAGGGTCTAAAATTTTGAACTTTGTCCGCCGTAGGCGGATCGTCCCTTTTTTGTTCTTTTGTTTTTTACTTTTGCATCGGTTTTCGCTAAGCTTTCATCAACCGGTGAATAGCAACCTGCCATAGTCTCGCCTTTGGCGGGGCGGGTAAGGCTACCGAGAAGCTGATCTTTCGCCAAAAGACTCTGAATTCAAAAAGGAGTCTGAAAGATCACTTAAATAACCATAGACCCTTAGGTTTGAGCGGGGAGTAGCCCTATATAAAAGGGCTGAGACATGCAAACCAATGCCTCCCAAGCGGCTGCGGCTGCAAAAGGAGTACAGACATTCCCCGTCATGTAGTGTGCGGCCGCCCGTAACGCGAACTTCAACCCGGACAATGGGAACGTCAAAGTGAACGATGATAATCCCGACAACCGGAACGACAAGCGCGGCGCGGTTCGCCTGATAAGGGCCTATTGGTTATGGAGCGACTTAAGCCACCCTCCGAGCATTCGGCCGACTTCTTCAAGTTTCGCCTGCAATTGGAATATCCGGGTTTCATTACTCAGCTTGAATTCCAGAAAAAGTCTCAGCTTCAAACGCGCCACTTCCAGCTTGCTGTCGGCTTGTATCAGATAGCTGGCTTTCAGCGGCTTCGGCGCGTTTTTCGCCATGATCAGGTTTTCCATGCAGTCCAGAATGGAATTTTCCAGGCTAAGGCCTAATGAATAAAGCCATCGCTTGGTCATGCCGTGATTGATCTCTACAATGCTTTTGTATACTTCATAAGTTTTGTTTATAACCGATAGCGATTCCATGGATTTAGGTTTAGGAAATATCTGGCACAGCTGGTTCGCTTTCCGCAAAGGCAAAAGGATCACCCAAGCATTGCATGTGTTTCAGTATGATTTGGAGCGGAATTTGCGCGAACTTTGTGAAGATCTGAACGGCGGCAAATACCGTCATGGTGGTTACACTAAATTTACCGTTTGTGACAATAAAAAACGGGTCATCTC
>Ga0209515_10009959_pt1 | contig 10703 bp, 15 predicted proteins | sample Subgroupgradi54m_FD_187454 | JGI IMG/M metagenome (GOLD analysis project Ga0209515, IMG submission 187454) | Subsurface groundwater microbial communities from S. Glens Falls, New York, USA - GMW60B uncontaminated upgradient, 5.4 m (SPAdes)... ...
GTTTTCGGTGCCCATGGCGCTGGGGAAACACCTGTTCCCATCCCGAACACAGCAGTTAAGCCCAGCAGCGGTTACAATACTTGGGTTTTAGCCCTGGGAAAATAGCACGGTGCCGAATTATAGAAAAGCTCGCGGAAACGCGAGCTTTTCTCTTTGAGGAGTTGGCCAATAGAGGTCGTCGTTTGTGGCTAGAATTGGAACCAAAGAGCAAAGGATATAACATAGCCGATAATTAACAGTACCGGTGTGGCGACTAAAGCTAATAGTAGTGCTCTAATCTTGTCCCTCTCATAAATATTTATAAAGGCCCATAAAATAAAGAAGGTTATAACTACTGCTATCCATTTGATTATGTCTGCCAACTCTCCCTTGGTGGTTTTATAGAAGCCGTCTGCATCCGGCATACCAATTTTCACCCTGTTATTTATAAGTGCGACAGTCACTGAAGCCGATACTAGCAGCAATAGTCCAACTATAATTTTTTCCCGTTTATACATAAGCCGATTATACGCGGGGAGAGACGGAGGGAATAGAGCCCGCCGAAGCTATTTTTGGGCAGTTATGTACCAATGGTTGTGGACATCTTGTAGTAGTTTGTAATTCTTGTATCGGCTAAACAACTTCCGCATCTCTTTCTTAGTGTAAAAACTATGAGGAAGGCCTTTCTCGGGCCCTTCCGGAGGAGCATAAGTACCTGGTTCAACCTCGTATTTCCCTTGGAATGACCGCCACTCATCCTCACTGGTGATTAATGGTAGTGTTATGTATAGCCATCCGTCCGGTACTAATCCATCATAAACTTGATCTAAAGCTCTCTTGACCTGGCTTTTCAGGCCGTGATGTATGGCGTGGATAGAGAGGATTAAACCGTAGGTGTCCTTGGGCAGATTATATTCATAAACACTGCCGCAGACTAAATCCTCTTTTGAGCCGAGAGCTTTGGAAGCCATCCTGTAGGCTGTTTCGCTGGAATCTATACCGCCAATTTTAAAGCCTTTGGCCTTGAGCCAAACCAAGTAATGACCTGTTCCAAATCCGATATCAAAAACTTTTTTGATTGGAAAGTTTGTTCTCTCGACAAAATCCTTAAAATCCTGGTCTAATCCACGAGACAGAGTGGCCCAAGCCTGTCCGCCCTTTTGATAGTCTTTGTATATTCTGTCCCAAACAGTTGACTTCATAGCTCAAATTATACGCCAGGACCTAGATCGACTGGCTCGGCTCGGGCGCTGCGGCCAAGAGCTTGGGAGTTGAATTTTAAAAACACATCGAGGCTTAGAACCTTGAGGCTTCTAGAAATCTCTTCTAAAGCGGCGTTCTCGACATCAGTGGCGATATTTACGCACTCCAAGTGTAGATCGAGGGCTTTGTCAGCTACATCATCCCACTGGGGTAAAATTCCGTATTGAAATTCGGCGGGCACCTGGAGAATGCCGTCAGGCGTTTCAATCTCTGTCTGGCCGGGTTGGACGACAATTTCCAGAGTGCTCCAGTCGACTGCCTCAGTGTAAAAACCAGATAGAACGAATGGCACATCACTTTCCGGTCTAGCTCTAAAGGTATAGAAAACACCGGGTGGCAAGATGGCCTCGGACTCGCTGTCGAATTCGACAACCTTAACGGCGTAGTCGGCAGGATCAATTAAAACTATTTCACCCCGGCCTCGATGAATAGTCAGCTGCTTTTCGGGCGCAGCTTTAGCCCAGTAAGCGATTTCGGCTCGGGAGCCGGGCGGAATCTCGGCAGTCATTCGGCTGCCTTTATAGACTTCGTCCCGTAAATAGTCCAGTTGGCTGAACCAGTAATTGGCACCAGCTTCGAATTGCAGCTCGGAAGTAGCACCGCCACCCAGATCACAAAGTCTCGGCGTCCCACCAGTTCTTTCCGTGTCAGCGGTCACATCAATCCCAGCATCAGCTATAAATTGCTCGGTCGAGCGGTAGGCCTTATCGCCAGAACCGCCTTGGGCCTCATTAGAATCAGCGGTTGGGGCAAATTCGACAAATCTCTCCGAAAAACTCATTCTTTGAAAATACACCTTAACTACCCCAATGCAAGCATAAGCGGAAAGCCAGCGGAGCCCGCCCTGTATAATAGAACTCGGTAATAAAGGAGGGTAAAATGGCAAAAATGAGTCCGGTCGTCCATTTTGAGATGGGTTATAAAGATAAAAATCGGATGGTTAAGTTCTACGAAACCGCCTTTGGTTGGGAAACCCAGCAAATGGGGCCAGAAATGAGCAACTACATCGTCGTCGAAACTACAAAAAATGACCCTAAAACTCAAAGGCCCAGTGAGCCTGGCGCAATAAACGGCGGCTTCTACGCCAAAACTGACAGTCCGGATTCTCACGCCCCATCCGTAGTAATAGCGGTTGATGACATCCAAAAATCTATGGCAGAGGTTAAAAGGGCCGGTGGCAAAATCCTGGGCGGCATGAACGAAAAGGGTGAACACACTATGGAGCCGCAAATGATCCCCGGCGTAGGCCTATGGATTTCGTTTCAAGATACCGAAGGCAACCGCGTTAGTATGCTCCAGCCCAAGGGCATGTAAGCAGCCAGGTGACCTATGTTAAAATTTAGCCATGAGTGATGATGACCACTACACCGGTGTGCTTTTGGAAGAAATGAACAGCAAGATGGATTTTGTGGTGGAGGCCGTTGGCCAAGTTCAAGATCAAGTTAGGGTGCTGCCGGCTATGCAGGCAGATCTTGAAGAAGTAAAAGCCGACGTCAAAATAATCAAAAAAGTCGTCAAAAACCACGAACAGCGAATCACAAATTTAGAAGCTGCCTAACTCGTCTTGGAAAAGCCAAAAGAGCTCATCCGGGTCGGGGAGAGTATAATTTTAGGCAAAGGAGGATTCATGTCATCAACTGAGCACGAAAATCCACAATCCACCGACAGAGAAGGCGTTCAAGGCGTCAGCCCGGAGGTAATAGATGAATATCTTTACGACCACCGACTCGTCGAGGCAGCTGTAAGAGCTGATAGGCCTGATCGTCCAATCTTTATGGTAGAGAGTTTAGGCGCCGAATACGATCAACTCGTCGCTGAAGGAAACACACCGGCAGTGACTCGGGAAGAATTCATCGAACGGTTTGCCAGCGACGAACACGCCAAGTAGAACACCGGAAGCATTAGCCCCGATCACGTATACTTAAACATATGCGCAATCGTAGCCAGAAAGGTTTCGCTCATCTGGTTCTTTTATTACTGATTATAGCCGTGGCGGTCGGAGCAGTTTTGCTGGTCGCTAAACACCATTCACAACAGCCCAAAACCTCTAAAGCCCAAACGCCTCAATCTATCAGCAGCCAGTGGAGCAACGGTCAGTGCCAAGGTAAGGGGACAGTGCCATTGACTAACTCGCCGATCTCTCTTAACCAGCTGGACTCAATTGCGCCGATGGGCAACATGGTCGGCGACCACGTCACGCCTAGCGACCATCTGGGTTTTGCTTCGGTCAATCCAGCCCAAGATACGCCAATTTATGCCGTGGCCAAGGGCTACGTCGTGCAAATCGAGTATACTCAAGAGCCGCAGAAGAGCTGGTATGGTTTACTGATTGAGCACTCCTGCACTTTTTACAGTCGCCAGTTCTTGCTTAGTGATCTGGCCGAGCCGTTCAAGAGCGCTTTAGGTAATCATCATAGCGCTAATGTCCGTATGCCGGTGGCTGCCGGTCAGCTGATTGGCAGCCTGCGCGACCACGGGCTGGACTACTGGCTGGCCGATCTGGACTCCGAGCTGGCTTTTATCAACCCCGATCGCTATGCCAATGAAGCCTGGAAGATCCACATCGTCGATCCATTTAATTTTTACGCCGAGCCGCTCAAGAGCCAGCTGCTGGCCAAAGATTTACGTGAGGCTACGCCCAGAGGCGGCTCAATCAATTACGACGCGCCTGGCTCTCTAGCCGGCAACTGGTTCAAAGCCGGCAGCCAACTGACTCAGGACGCCCAAAAAGACGCCATCAACAACCTAACCTTCGGCTATGATTTTCTGGACCCACGGCTAATCCGCATCTCGTTGGGCGACTACCAGGGCAAAGCCAGCCAGTTTAATGCCGCCGATAACGGCCCCGACCCCCAAACGGTCAAGGTCGGGCAGCTGGTTAAATATGGCTTAGTCGGTTCTGACTACCGCCTGCCAAATGGTCAGCGATGGGACCGTATGCACGCCGCTGCCGGTGTAACCGGCTTCGTTAATGACCAGCTGAGCGGCACGATGATGGTTCAGCTGGTATCTGACAGGCAGCTCAAACTCGAGACATTTCCCGGCCAGACGCCGGCTTCGCTGAACGATTTTACCTCAGCCGCTCGGATCTACGAACGCTAACGCTAACGGCTACTTCTTCTGCGCAAGGTTCTCTTTGGTGCGGAAGGTGATAATCCGCCGAATTAGAGGCAGCGGCAGGGGTTTATCGAGCGGAAAGCGAACGGTGCCCGGCGCCGTCTCATAGCCCGCCAACTCTTTTTGGAAGTTTCTGATGGCCGCCTTCATCGGGTAAAAACCAATATGATTTTTAAAGGCGGCGAAATAGACCAGTCGGCCGCCGAGGCTGTAATAAGGGATACCGTAGCTGAGCTTCTCCTCGGCTTTTGGTGCGACTTCTTTGACGATTTTACGTAGTGCCCGCAGCCTAGTTTGCGCCGCGGCCGGCTGGGCAGCGATATACTCATCAACCGATTTGAAGCTGCCCATCTAACCTTTGGCGGCTTGTTTGAGGGCCTCGATGTCGATTTTCTTCATCTTGAGCATGGCCCTTAGAGCCTTCGGCGCCTTAATTAGCTGGCCCATGTTTTTGGGAATGATCTGCCAGCAGAGGCCGTACTTGTCTTTTAGCCAGCCGCACTGCTCGAATTTCGGCACGGCCGACAGCTTGTCGAAAAAGTAATCAATTTCGGCCTGGTCGGCACACTCCACGTAGAATGATGTGGCTTCACTGAATTTGAAGATTGGGCCGCCATCCAGCGCCATAAATTGCTGGCCGGCTAATTTAAAGACACCGGTCAGGACCTTGCCTTCCATGCCGGCCATTGGACCTTCTTTAAAGCCGCTCGGGTAACGGTTGATGCTGATGATTTTGGAATCCTTGGCGAGCTTTGATGGTGAGTTTTTAAATGCCCCAACATAGAAGTTCATAGCCTGCTCGGCATTTTTATCGAACCACAGGAAAGGTGATATCTTTTGCATGGCTACTCCTTCTTAGCGCTAATGTTGATCATCCACTCGACACCGTATTTATCGGCTACCCAGCCAAATTGGTCACCCCAAAACTGCTTTTGCAAGGGCATTAGTACCTTACCGCCGTCGGCCAGGGCGTCGAATAGCTGACGGAGTTTTGTCTCGTCGGAACCGCCCAGAGACAGAGCGATTTTCTTCATCTGCGGCGAAGCTTTTGACGTATCACCGGCAAATAGCTTAAAACCATCAGTTTCCAATCGAGCGTGCATTATCTGATCTCTATTCGAATCATTAACCATCTTACTTTCTTCGCTACCGCTCGGGACGTCGCCCATGGTCTGCATACTTAACTCGCCGCCAAAAACGCTTTTATAAAACGCCATCGCCTCCTTAGCGTTACCCTTAAAAAACAGATACGGATCTAAACTGATTTTGGCCATTTTAGCCTCCTAAACTTTTCGTTAAATTATGTCACGCCCTAAATTATGTAAGAACTACGGACATTAATCTGTAAGATTTATGCGTGATAGCCGAGACATATCCTGATGAAAAGTTTCGGCGGGTGAAACCTCCTTTGCATCCATTATACCCCGGCTGGCTGAAAACGGGGGTTGACCTTTTTAACTGCTTATGGTAATATCAGTACCAAGGTAGAAAATAAAAATGTACGGCATGTATTCAGCTGGCTTCCCAGGGGCTACGCCGCATCGTAGCCAGACGCCGAGTGAGCTAGGTGAAATCGAGGCTCTAACCCCATCCCAGCCGCTGACGGCTAAAGATCGGCAAGCCTTGCACGACGAAGTATTAGATGAGGTTCGCGACTTACCAGATGCTGAAGTTATTAATAGAGAGGTCGAGGAATTTAGGCACCATGAGCTTAGCCAGTGGCCAGAAACCAGCTATCAAAGTCCCGGCGAAGTCGACGAGAGCTATGGTCAGATGGCGATTACCCGGCGAGCTATCCAGGGCGCACCAGAAAGATCCAACTTTACCAGAAAACCGCCCGAACCGGGTTTATAGGGATAAAGTGTTGACATAAGCAATACTCCGTGATATCATAAGCGTAATTCGGCAAAAGAGAGGGAACTATTCCCTCTTTTTTTCTGGACTGCGCCCGCTCAAACTTTCTTTGAAAGTTTAGGCGGGCAAAGGTGGAATAATCATAAAGGAGGCCAAAGTTATGGCTGGAACTCGTGAAGGCGGTCTCAAGGCTGCGGCCCGCAACCGTCAAAAATACGGCAAAGACTTCTACGCCAAAATTGGCGCGGTTGGTGGCAAATTGGGTCACACCGGTGGCTTTTACGCTAACCGTGAACTGGCTCGCATCGCCGGTGCCAAGGGCGGTCGAATCAGCCGTCGTACGAAAAAGACCGAAGCCTAAAAACTTCAGGTTTTCTAGAGAACACCTGGCTTTAAGCCGGGTGTTTCTTAGTTGATCTGTATGGGCGGGCAAAGTGGCCGGTGGTCACCTGCCAGCTGTTGGGGCAATTGCTGCACTGGTAGCTATGGGGCAGGTGCTGGAGGCCAAGGGCGCCACAAACCGGGCAGGTGCTGCGACCGTGTAGCCAGTCGCGGTAGGTATCGAGGCAGTTTTGGATGTAGTCGTCGCTGATTTTAATTTTATATTTGAGACCGATCTCGGCAGCCAGCTGCCAGGCCCGGGCTTCCAGCTTGACCAGCTCGAAATCACTTTGGTAGTTGTGGTGTTTGAGCAGGGCGTGGGCCAGCTCGTGGAGCACACCGTAGGTCAACTGGCGCTTGGTTTGGGAAGGGTCAAAACTGATGGTGGCCGAGCCCGGCGACCAGTGGTCGGAAGCGCCAATCGCGAAGTCGAACTCCGGGTAATCGCGCCGCAGCTGCTCGATTAAATTAGACTTTTTACTCTTTGATTTGCCGCTTGATGTATTCATAACAGCGGCTACGCTAACGCTTCGCCTTATGAGACACCCCTAAGGCCACCCCAAGCTTTATCCTCAAAGCTTGGGGACCCCGACATTTATTTCTCATCGCGCGGGGCGCGGAATGAATCCACCGCTCCGGCTGCTCTTCCCGAGGAACTCTACCGATTCTGCTTAATAAATTCATAACAACCGTAGATAACGGCCTCTTCCGGCCGCTGGGCTTTGACGATCGGCGGAGTGGTCACCATATGACTTTGAAACTTGACCAGCTCGGCTTGCAGCGGCTGCTCGAACTTTTCAAAGTGGGCACCGACGCCGCCGCCGATGATCACGACGTCCGGGTACCAATCGGCCAGCAGCGGCTGCAATCCTTCCGCCAAATGATAAGCGTATTGTTGCCAAATGGCCGGGTCATTGATTTCGGCAGCCTTTTTGCCGTACTGCTTGACGATGGCTTGGCCGGAGGCGAACTCCTCCCACTCCTCGAGCTTGCCCTCGTGCTCTAAAACCATGAAGCCAGCCTCGGAGTTGGCGCTGTCTGAGTCAATCACGCCATTTATGATAAGTTTAGCGCCAATTCCTGTACCGATTGTTACATAGAGCACTCGTTTATACTTGTTCTGAACTAGCCGAGCCTCATAAAGCGCGGCCAGGACGGCGTCGTTAGCGACCTTGACCGGCAAACCGCCAAGCAGTTTACTGACGTCGGCTTGAATTGGTACATTGTGCCAGGCGAGATTGCCAAAGCGCAGGCCAACGCCGTCTTTGACCACTGCCGGCACGGCGCAACAAACGGCTCGAATCTGGCTGATTTTGAACTCGCTAAGGTGGCCTTCTAGGTCTTTTAAAAAGGCTTGGTAGCTGGCGTTGGTCGGGAATTTACTCTCTTTACTAACTTGGCCATCCTCTGAAAAAGCCGCTACTAAGGCTTTACTGCCGCCGACATCGATCCCCAAATACATGAGCCAAGTTTAACAACTTGGCAGCGGTTAGTCATTAGCTGGTAGCTATTAGCCTGGCTAATTGCTAACGGCTATCAGCTAACAGCTAACTGTCTGGACAAAAGGGGTCAAACCCCTTACAATAAGAGGGAATCTGCTGACCTCGGGTCGATAGCTCTTTAGGCTCGGCAGCGGGAATATCAGTAAAGGAGATTATTTTTAGCGTGGCTAAAGCGACTGCTAAATCGGAGGTTAAGAAAGCCGTCAAAACCCCTAAGCCGGCGGCGGCTTTGACGATGGATGAGCTGTTGGCGACTAGCTCACTTGAGCGTCTGCAGGTTGGCGACGTCGTCGAAGGCGTTATAACTTCGGTCCGTAAGCACGAAGTCTGGGTCGATTTGGGCCCGCACGGCATTGGCGTGATCCTGCGCCGGGAGATCGGCGGTCAGGCTATGGAGCCTGGCCAGACGATTAGCGCTAGCGTGGTTGATCCGGAGCTCGAGGAGGGCCACGTCTTGCTGAGCATGCGCCGGGCGGCCAAAGACCGCGGCTGGAGCGAGCTGCAGAAGCTGTTTGACGATCAAACGATCATCGACATAACCGCTTACGACGCTAACCGCGGCGGCCTGCTGATTGAGCTGGAGGGCATCCGTGGCTTCTTGCCAGTTTCTCAGCTGAGCGCTGAGCACTACCCGCGGGTGTCTGATGCTGATAAGGACGAAATTTTATCTAAGCTCAACGGACTGGTCGGCCAGCCGCTCAAGGTCCGCATTTTGGACGTCAACCGGGCCGACAACAAGCTGATCTTCTCGGAGAAAGAGGCGGCCCGCGACCGGATGCAGTCGCGGCTGGCCGAGCTGAAGGTCGGCGACGAAGTCGAAGGTGTCGTCACCGGCGTCATCGACTTCGGCGCCTTCGTCAACGTCGACGGCATCGAGGGCCTGGTCCACATCTCCGAAATCTCCTGGGAGCGCGTCGAAGACCCCCGTAAATACGTCAAAGTCGGCGCCAAAATCAAGGCCAAAATCATCGCCATCGATAAAGACCGCCTGAGCCTATCGATCAAGCAAATGAGCGAGGACCCCTGGACGGCCGAGGTCCAAAAGTTCAAGAAGGGCGCCCTGGTCGAGGGCAAAATCACCCGCATTACGCCGTTTGGCGCCTTCGTCCAACTCAGCCCGGCCGTCGAAGCCCTAGTCCACGTTTCAGAGATGAGCGACGACGAGAGTGTCGACCCCGAAAAACTCTTCAAGCTCAACGAGAAGAAGAAGTTCAAGGTGCTCGACATCGATCTGGATAACCGCAAAATTTCATTATCGTTAAAAGCTGCCAAGTAGGCGGGCAAAATGGCTAAAGAATCAGAAGCTGTTGCCCGCAAGATCGCCATCGGTGAGCAAGTTACCGTTGGCCAGCTCGCCGAGCTGCTCAACCTACCAGCCACCAAACTGATCGCCGAGCTGTTTAAAAACGGCGTCATAGCGACCGTTAACGAGAAGATCGATTTTGACACCGCCCAGATTATCGTTAACGAGTTGGGGCTACCGATCGAGCTGGCCAAGGCCGAGCACACAACACCAATGCGGCCCAAGCGGGAACTATCAGATAAGGCCGTCGCCCGGCCGCCGGTGGTGGCCATGATGGGACATGTCGACCACGGTAAGACGAGCCTGCTCGACGCCATCCGCGGCGCCGACATTGCCGCTGGCGAAGCCGGCGGCATCACCCAGCACCTCTCGGCCTATCAGATTGAGCACAATGGTCGGGCAATTACTTTTTTAGACACGCCGGGCCACGAGGCCTTTACATCTTTGCGCGAGCACGGCGCCCGCCTGACCGATGTGGCGGTCATCGTGGTGGCCGCCGACGAAGGTGTTAAGCCCCAAACCATCGAGGCCATCCGCTTTGCCCGCCAGGCCGGTGTTAAGATGCTGATCGCCGCCAACAAGATGGACGCGCCGGGCGCCGATCTTAATAGCTTGAAAGCGCAGTTGGCCGAGCAGGAACTGGTGGCCGAGGATTTTGGCGGCGAAACAGTGGTGGTGCCGGTGTCGGCCAAAACCAAAGAGGGCATTCCCCAGCTGCTGGATATGATTCTGCTGGTGGCCGATGTCGAGGAGCTCAAAGCCGACGCTGACGGCCCGGCCGCCGGGCTAGTCATCGAATCGCATATGGAGCAGGGCCGCGGCCCGGTAGTGATTGGTTTGGTCGAGCACGGCACGCTGCAAAAAGGCGACTTTGTAGTGGCTGGCACAACGTATGCCAAGCTGCGTAATCTGGAGAAACCCGCCGGCGAGGCCCTGGCAGCAGCCGGCCCGTCCAGCCCGGTGATTATGACCGGCTTCAAAGCCCTACCGGAATTTGGCGATAGCTTCAGCGCCGTGGCCAGCGAAAAATTAGCCCGCGACCAGGCCGCCACCGAGGCCACGGCTCGCCGCCAGGGCGGCGCTTCCGGCGCCATGAGCGGCCGCGAGCTGCTACGCATCATCAGCCATAAAACCCAGATCAACGAGCTCAACGTTATCGTCAAAGCCGACGTGCTGGGCTCGGTGACCTCGGTTGTCGATAGCCTCAAAACCCTCGATACCGAAGAGGTAGCCGTGCGAGTGGTCAACTCCGGCGTCGGCGTCATCAACGAAAACGACATTCATCTGGCGGCCTCCACCGGCTC
>Ga0209515_10009960_pt1 | contig 10703 bp, 11 predicted proteins | sample Subgroupgradi54m_FD_187454 | JGI IMG/M metagenome (GOLD analysis project Ga0209515, IMG submission 187454) | Subsurface groundwater microbial communities from S. Glens Falls, New York, USA - GMW60B uncontaminated upgradient, 5.4 m (SPAdes)... ...
GCTCGAAAATGAATCTTCTCATTTATTTTTTCCCGAATTAAGTTTTTATCTCCAGGCTTCAAAGCCATAACCGCTTCTAAAATTATTTCTTGACCATTCTTTCTTTTAAAAATACTGTCGCGATAGCTAAAGGCGCATTCGCTTTTATTTCTTTTAATAATCTTGGGCTCTAGGGAATTTATATCCAAACTCACAACCTCCACAATGCCGTCTTTTATCTCTCCGCCGAACGCGCCGGCGTTACCTCTCACTGCCCCGCCCAATGTTCCCGGCAACCCACCGGCCCACTCTAGGCCCATGAGCCCTTCACTCGCGGCAAATTCCAAAAGATCGCTCATCAGAACCCCTGCCCCGGCGCGAATATTTTCGCCCTCGCGGGAGAGATTTTTAATTGACGGTTTAATTACTAAACCGTCGAAACCGCTGTCGTTTATAAGGATGTTAGTGCCGCCGCCTAAAATAAAAATATCACTGACTCTGTCGCGGCTCTTTACTTTTCCCCAATGATTAAGCGCCTCTAAAATATCATTGACATTCGTAGCTTCAAAAAAATAGCCGGCTGATCCGCCAATTTTATAATTGCTGTGAGAGCTTAATTTTATTCCTTGCTGGAACATGGTTTTTCGATCTGACTCAAAAATAAAATATAAAAAAATTCCTCTTGAAAACCGCGCAAGCACTTAGCCGCGTTGTCCAGCCGCTAGTGGTGACCTCCAATTCAATTTGTGTTAAATGAGTGCGCATCCAGCGACTGGGCGACGAGGCCAAGCCGATTTGCAACGCACGATTTATTAAATAGAAGTTTACGCGGTTTTCAAGGGGAACCCTAGACCCATCGCGCAAATATTTTTCCTGTTAAATCTTTACGCAGTAGGTCTTATAAATTTAATTATAAGACGAAGCTTTCGGGAAAGCAAGGGAACTTTGATTTAACGCGCTAGGCGTTAAAATTGCCTCTTAAAACAAAATCGATTATGACATCTTGTAAATTACTATGGCTTCCCAAGAGATCTGTCCCATGGCCGCCGCGATCATAGACTTTGATTTCTTTATAAGCTTCATCTGAAAGATTATTAAAAATCGATTCAGACTCAACCGTGTTCTCTCCATCGTCTTTGGAGCTGATTATAAAAACCCGCTGGCCTTTTGATAAAACTCTCGCGGCCGGTTCGGCTAGAATTCCTCGATAATTTGCGCCAGCCGATAAAAGTATGGCGGTTTTATATTCCGGATGATCAGCGATATATTTGAGCGACAAATTGGCGCCGATGGAAGCCCCAATAAAAATAATTTGTTCTTGAGTAAAGCCTTTACTCATTAAAAATCTGGCGGCCGCGTCTAAATCTAAAATACTTTTTTGATGATCGGCGTCCTCGAACTTAGAGTAAGACTTGGGGCCGCCGTCAGATTCCCCATGCCCACGCAAATCAATGGCGACACTTGAATAATCTTTATCCAAGAACGCTTTGGAGAGCGAGTCCCAAGAGTCTTTCGTAGCCGGCATCATATGAGCGAAAACAACAGCTCCTCTAGGTTTATCTAAACTATAATAGACCGCCGACAAATTAACTCCGTCTACGGTTTTTATTGATATTCTTTCAATTTTTGGAGGTTCCGGTGTCATGCTTCTAAGACGGTTTATGACAAAAGCGGCTACAGCGATAATCACCGTAGCCGCTATAATCCTAACGAAGCTCATATGTCACTGATACGAAAATATTCACCTCTTCAGTACCCGGCTCAATGGGCGCCGGAGCAAAGTCGGGGCCGCCCTTACCGGCTATTTCAGCCGCGAAATATCTGGGATAGATTCCGCCGCCGCTATTTTCAGAGAAAGTTATAACCCTCCCCAACCTTACATGATTTTGCCTGGCCATGGCATCGGCTTTAGCAAAGGCCTTTTTGAAGGCGTCTTCGCGGGCTTCCACAAGATACTTCTCGGGATTTTCAACTTCAAAATTAACGGAATTGATTTGGTTGATGCCGAGAGATGGAAGCTGCCCCACGATGGTCGCGATTTTGTCAAAATCTTTAATTCTAACCGATACCGACTCGCTCACAGTGTAGCCGGAAATAAATGTCTTTTTCTTTTTCTCATCATATTCGTATCGGGGCGAAAGATTGTAGCCGGTTGTTTTTATATCTTTTTCTTCAATGCCTTGACTCTTTATAAAATCAAGCGAGGCTTTCATCTTTTCGGCGTTTTCTTTTTGAAGCTCTTCCGGCTTATCGCCTTCAGAGACTACCGCAAAACCAACACGGGCCAAATCAGGCTTAATGAACGCCTTACCTTCACCACTTACGTTTATAGTCCTGTTGGCCGGCAAAGAATTGGCGCTTTGTTTTAAATACCATAATGAATAAAGACCTAAGAGAGAGGCGATAATAAGAGCGATGCTTAATACTGAAAATAAAAACTTTTTTTCTTTCATGATATTATCAGCGAATAACGAATTTGTTACGAATTAACGAATGGGAACCGAATTTAATTCGTTTATTCGATTATTCGTAACTTATTCGCTATTCATTGATAGCGACTGCGACTATTTTTTTAATTTCTTCCGGTTTCAGACTGGCGCCTCCTACTAGAACGCCGTCTATTTCTTTGTGTTTCAGAAACTCTCTGACGTTGGCGGAATCAATCGATCCTCCATATATAATCGAAGTTAGTAATTGGTAATTGCCCGCCCGCAACGCCTGGCCTTGCATGGCGGGCGGGGTAATTGGTAATTCTCTTAACACTCCTCTTATATATTGTACCATATTTATCATATCTTGTGGAGTGTCGGGGGATCCGGTGCCAATGGCCCAGATGGGTTCGTAGGCGATTATAATAGGGTTTAGGGTATAGGGTTTAGGGTATAGGGATAAACCAATCTCGAGCTCGCGAGCAATAACTCTTTCTGTTTCGCCATTAGAGCGCTCGTCGGCTGATTCGCCCACGCAAAGGATGGGGGTTATACCCACTTCAACCGCGGCTTTAATTTTTTTGGCAATTATTTCGTCGGTTTCACCCAAGTTTTTTCTTCTCTCCGAATGGCCAATGATAGCATACTTTACGCCCAGAGCTTTAAGCTCTTTGGCTGATACCTCGCCGGTAAAAGCGCCTTTTTCTTCCCAAAATAAATCCTGCGCGCCTAACTCGGCTTTTTTTATATTTTCTTTGACATCTTCAATAAATAAAAAAGGTGGAGCAATAATTAATCCTTCTATATCGGATTGTTTGGCGAGCTCAATCGCCTCGGCAGGAGTTTCAGGGTTCATTTTCCAGTTCGCAATAATGATTTTAGACATATAGTTATTATATAGGGTATAGGGTATAGGGTATAGGGTATAGGGTATAGGATTAGTAACCCCTCACGGCTCATAACAGTTAATTGCCCAGAAATGAGGCTTTTTAGAGCCCGCTCCGGGGCGCTTGCCCAAGTCTTAGTCTCTAAAAAGCCTCATTTCTGGGCAATTTTTTAATGCCTACTTCTGAGTGTGAGTGGTTACTAGGCGTTAAACTTGACTTTTAGCTACTTTTGATATATAATATCAGCATCTTTGATAATTGAGAAAAACCGATACTAGTAAAGGAGCGGGGAAAGATGAAACAAATGATATATGATTCAGCCATAGTTTTTAATCTTCTAGGAATGGCTATTTTGTTTGCCAACCTGATTTTCAGATATGAAAAAAAGTCAGTTAATATACTCGGCAAGTACTGGGGCTTTGCTGTTTACGCGCTCCCGGGGGCCGCAAACATTGTCTGCGGAATGCTCGGATGGCAAATGAATGACTGGTTTATGGTATTTTGGCATCCGCTTTTGGGGTGCGCCCTTCTTTATTTCTGGCTGTTTGTGATTTGCGCGATGGAGAAGAGGAGGGTGTTATGAAGAGAAATATGAGCAATCCGCCGAGAGAGGCGGATTTTTTGTTGACTATGGTTCCTTTCCTCCCCTTTCATAAAGAGAAAAAATCCCTCCCCCCTGCGGGGTACTCCCTTTACGAAAGGGGGAATTTCTCTGATGTCATCAATGGATTTATTCCTCCTTTCCTAAAGGAGGTGGCGAGTCTCCGAGCCGGAGGATTTCTTCTTTTATTTTATTAACCACGCCTTCTAAATATCTCACATCGGCGTCCTTAAATCGAATAACCTTTACTTCGAGTAATTCAAGCGTTTTTTGTCTTGCCTCATCTCTTTCTATTTTATTATCATGACTGGCGACTCCATCAATCTCAATCACTAAATTTAGTAAATGGCAATAAAAATCTACGATGTAGTTTTCTATCGGTCTCTGGCGCAAAAAACGATATCCTAGTTTATTTTGCTTCAACTCATGCCATAAAAGAACTTCCGCTAAATTCCCACTTTGTCGTAATTTTCGCGCGTATGAATTTAGATTTTTTCGATAATAAAGTTTCATAAATACCTTAAATCCCTCGGCCTTCGGCCACTCCTTTACGAAAGGGAGAAAAATATCCCCCACCTTAGTCCTCCCCCTTATGAAGAGGGAGGAAAAAATCTACCCTCCTTCCCTAGCAGCCATCCTATTTTCGTAATACCACTTCAAAACATCCTTCGCTATCGGGATCGTATTTAAACTTCCCTCGCGCGCGTCTTCAACTAAAACTAAAATCGCAATCTCGGGATTTTCGGCCGGAGCGTAGCCCACGAAAAAGGCGTTGGTTTTGGTGTTGCCTAAAATCTGGGCGCTGCCGGTTTTACCGGCTGAAGTCATTGGGAGCTCGCTTAAAGAATGAGCGGTGCCGTCTTTTGACTCAACCGCCGCGCGCAGGCCTTTTTGCACTTCAGAAATGGCTTTGCCCATATTCTCAAAATTCAAGATATCTTTAGGATGAAATTCTTCCAACAAAACGCCGGCGGCATTTCTTATCTCTTTGACTAAAAATGGTTGCTTTGTAACACCACCCGCCCCTATAGCGCCAATAAAGCTAAGGAGTCTTAACGGCACAACCGCCAAGTCGCCCTGGCCTATTGAGATGTTGTAGGTATCACCCACTCTCCATATTCTCCCTGTCTTTTTTTCTCTCTCATCGGGACCAATTAGAGAACCAACCGCCTCTCCTTCTAAATCCACTCCCGTTTTTTGATCAAAGCCAAAAAACTTGAAATATTCCTCAATTTTTTTGACCCCCAAAGGCTTGATGTCTTTATAATCCCTGTGCCCGCCGCCAATCACATAAAAATAAATGTTTGAAGACCTCGCAAGCGCGGAATATAAATTAACCCAGCCGTGAGCTTTCCAATCTAAAAATTTACTGGGCTTTGAGGCGTCATAAGGATTCGCGACTTCTAAAACGCCTGATGAGTAAACAGAAAAGGTGGGGTCTATCAAACTTTCATGGAGCGCGGCCAAGCCCATGACCGGCTTCCAGGTGGAGCCCGGGTTATACACTCCGGAGACGGGACGGTTAAACAACGGCAGTGATTTGGAGCGCAATATTTTCAAACGCTCCTCACTTTTCCCCGGTAAAGTGAAAATATTATTATCATAGCTCGGGAAACTTAAAAGCGACAGAATCTCTCCTGTTTGAGGATTTAAGATGATGCCTGCGCCCGCGTCGCGACCTAAGACGTCTAAACCTTCTTTCATACGCTTATAAAAATATTCCTCAAGCTCCGCGTCGATAGTAATTTTTAAATTGGCCCCAGGGGTCGGCTCTTCGTCAAATCTCGTATAGAGTCGATTGCCTTTGGCGTCTTGCCCTTCTAAAAATTTGCCGTCTTTACCTCTTAGATTTATGTCATAAAAATTTTCCAAGCCCGACTTGCCCTCAATTTTTCTATCGGCTTGGCCCAACCCGGTATAACCCAAAACATGAGCCAAAGACGCGCCATAGACATAGTCTCTGCGATAGTCGTCTTGAATTTGCACAACGGGATCGTTTAAACCTCTAATAGCAATGGCAGTCTCGGTCCCGATGCCTCTCTCAATCGGGATAACGGAGGTATCTTCTAAATTATATTGAGCGATGGCGCCACCTACATTTACTTGATCGTCATCGCCAAGTATATCTTGAAGATTGGAAATTAATTTCTGTTGATCCAGAACGTTTTTCTTTAGAAATTCATTAACGTTTATAAAGACGCTGAAGACGGGCTCGTTCCTCACCAAGAGTCGTCCATTTCTATCATAAATACCCCCTCGTTCCGCTGGCAAAATTATTTCTCTGTTAAAATTGGCCGCCGCTCTGTTTTCGTAGAACTCCCCTTTTTTGAGATTCAGAAACAAAAGACGCGAGAAAGCCGCCACGACAACCAAAGATGCGATAGCTATAACCGATATAAAAATTTGCCTGTGGAGAGGCAATTCGGCATAATCAATGTCGCTTCCTTCTGCGTTCCAGATAGCTTCTTCAAAATGAAGATCATTCTTCTGCTTCATAAAGGTAATAGAAAAAAGAATATAGGGCGCCGACAATAATAAGATTATAAACTATTTCTCTTATTAAAATATTTATGCCGCTTAAAATAAAAGTATAATCAACGGCGGCGTAAAAAATGACTGTCCCCAATGAGACAAAGATCAAATTCCCCAACCCAGCCTTCCATGGAGACACTCTTCTTAATAACCAAAAAATTGGCGCCAAGCTAAGGATGGCAAAAAACTCAATATTTAACACAAAACGCATCTCAAGGAGTAGCGCCCCCAGAGCGGTTAATCCCAAATATATAATAAATGGAAGCTCAACAAAAGCAATGGCCGCTACAGAGGAAAGCACCAAGTTGGGGTTTACGCCGTCTATTTCTAGAATTCGTAATTCCTGAACAAGCGCGAAAATACCGACGATCAGCATGAGGATTGGAATTTTTTTAATAAAGTTTTGATTCATTTTAGTCCAAAATCACAAAAACCTGATAAAGCTCACCCAAAGAGTATGGGGCCAGAACATCGGCTTCTTTAAAAGCCGTCCCGGTGTTGTCCCTTACCATTTTTACATCGCCAATTTTTAATCCGTAAGGAATGTCTTTTGTGGCCGTATAAACCGCATCACCATTAGCCACTATCTTAATCTTATCAATTAACCCGACGACAAGAGAAGCGCCGCCTCGCAACAATCCGGCGGTGCCGCTTAGCCCCACTCGCACCGGAAGCTCCCATGAATTGTCAAAAACCGTTCTAACTTCGCTCCAGTTTTTACCCACTTTAGTAATCTGTCCCAGAAATATCCCGGGAGCCGCCAAAACAGGCATGTCGGGCGCTAAGCCGTCCCCGGCCCCGCCGGCAATTGTAATGGCGCTTTTATTGTTATAAGGATAACTGGCGCTGACCTTGGCGACGAAAAGATTGGCTTTTATCTTGGGCATATCCAACGATCTAGCCAAAAGTTCGGCTCTCAAACTTTGATTTTCCAAATTAAGCTCGGCGAGTGCTTGAGATAAATCATTAACTTTAAAAATATTGTGCACGGTTAGAATCGGCAGAGCAAAGGCGCCCCTTATTTGGTAGAGCAATTTTTCGGAATAATTTTGCATCGAACTTCTGAAAAAAAATATTCCTAGGATCAGGGTTAAAGCTAGAACCATTCTGATGTATAGCATAATTTATAGCTTGATGTCCCTGGGAATAAATGGGTTATCAAGAATAGCCACGTACTTTTCAAAATTTTCAACCGCGACACCGGTGCCGCGAGCCACGCAAGTCAAAGGGTCTTCAACAATAGAAGTCGCAACCGAAAGCTCTCGGCTGATAAGTTCATCAATACCGCGGAGAAGTGAACCCCCACCGCAAATAAAAATACCTGTTTTTAAAATATCCCCCGCTAACTCCGGCGGCGCGGTTTCAATAACCTCTTTGACCGCTTCTCCAATCATTTTTAACGGCTTGGATATCGCGGCTCTAACTTGCGCGTCTTTTACAATAATTTCTTTGGGTAAACCTGTCGCCAAATCACGGCCTCGAACGGTCATCTCGAGCTTTTGTTCTAAAGGCATAGCCGAGCCAATGGCAATCTTCAATTCTTCAGCCGTGGGCTCGCCGATCGCCAAGCGAAACTCCTCGCGTATGAATCTTATAATTTCTTCGTTTAATTTGTCTCCTGCAATTTTTAAACTCTTGGCATTAACAGTGCCGCCCATGGATATGATAGCTATCTCGGTCGTGCCGCCGCCGATGTCAACAATCATATTGGCCGTTGGCTCATGAATGGGGAGTCTAGCGCCCAAAGCCGCCGCTACCGGCTCTTCAATTATATAAGCCTTCCCAACGCCTGCGCCCACAACCGCGTCTTCGACGGACTTTCTTTCAACTTCGGTTAGATTGCTAGGAACACCGATAACCGCCCGCCGAAAACCAAAAGTGAAGGCCGATTTATTGATCCTTTTTAGAAAATGACGGAGCATCTCTTGAGTCATGTCAAAATCAGAAATAATGCCATTAACCAAAGGACGAACGACGTTTATATGGTTAGGGGTGCGCCCCACCATCTTCCGGGCATCATCGCCTACCGCCAAAAGCTGGCCGGTTTTATTGTTGATAGCGACGACTGAAGGCTCATTAATCATAATGCCGGCTCCGGCGACATAAACCAAAGAATTGGCCGTGCCCAGATCAATGCCTAAATTTTTTGAGAAATAATCGAGAAACTTCATGAATCATGAAGCATGAATCATGAAGCATGAATCATGAAGCAAATACGAGGTATTTGTTTCATGTTCCACGCTCCATGTTCCATGATTCGGATGCGCTTAATTATTTTAGAATTTTAAAAATATCCTTTACCGAAACCAACCTCGCCCTATCTTTCGATCGTTCTTTCACTTCAATTTTATTTTCTTTTAATGTTTTTTCACTCACAACCACTCGGAGCGGAGCGCCGATTAAATCGGCGTCTCCGAACTTCTCTCCGGCTCCCGCGTCTCTATCATCCCATAAAACCTCGACATCGGCTTTTAACAAATCGGCGTATATTTTCTTGGCGGTTGATATAACTTTTTTATCTTTACCCAAAGAAATTATATGAGCCTTAAAGGGGGCGACAACTTTAGGCCAAATAATGCCTCTATCATCGTGATTAACCTCAACCAATGTGGCTAGAACCCGCGTCGGGCCAATGCCATAAGAACCCATAACGACTTTTTGCTTTTCGCCTTTTTCGTTTAAAAAATTAAGATCAAAGGCGTCAGAGAATCTCGTGCCCAGGCGAAAAATATTCCCTACCTCTATCGCATTGCCGGATTTAACTTGACCGCCGCATTTGGGGCAAACATCCCCCTCTTTAATTTGAGCAACCTCTTTATTTTGAGCGTAATGACACTTTTCACAATAAAAGATCACATCCTCCCCCGATGGAGCCAAAACTTGAAATTCATGAGTATATTCTTTAGTAAATGCCCCGCCCGAGGCCTCAACAACTAACGTGTTCAAGCCCAAACGTTTGAAAACTTTAGAATAGGCCTTTTTAACTTTTTCATAATAACTATTTAGATCATCAACTGAAGCGTGAAAGCTATATAAATCTTTCATCAAAAATTCTCGGCCGCGAAGCAGGCCGTTTTTGGCGCGCGGTTCGTGACGGAATTTAGTCTGTATCTGATAAACGGCTTTGGGGAGATCTTTATATGACTGAATAAAATGCTTAGCTATTGAGGCGATGACTTCTTCGTGAGTCCAACCCAAACCAAACTCCTCGCCGAAGGAGGTTTTTAACTTATACACCACCTCAACATCCCATCTCTTAGTCTTCTCCCAATATTCTTTCCCAACCAGCGCGGGCATCAATAACTCTTCTCCGCCAATCGCGTTCATTTCTTCTCTTATAACCTTATTAATTTTTTCTAAAACTCTGTGAGCTAAAGGAAGATAGGTAAAAACTCCGGCGGACATTTTACGAATGAATCCTCCGCGAATTAAAAACTTGGCGTTTACCGCCTCTTCGTCTTTAGGAAACGTTCTTTCGCTTTTGCTGAAAAGTTTGGATAATAACATAGGGTTTAGGGTTTAGGGTTTAGGGTTTAGGGTATCTTAAGTTAAAGATACTCAAACTCCAATCACTAAATCCTGCTTAGTAAGATTGTAGCAATAATTTTTAATAAATAAAAGTCTCCCTAGTTAGGGAGATAATTTTCAAAAACTTAGTCAAGTTTCCAAGGGATCGTGTCTTTATCGTTTTCATCAAATGGCTTTGATGCCAAACACATCATTAGCCCCGGACTTTCAAACCTAAAAAGATGCGCGACATAATTAGGAATAACCACTAACGTAGGGGAGTCAATCTTATGAACTATCTTTTTCTGATTAACATCCATAATATCACAAGTTACGAGAGAACAGCTACCGCTTAAAATCACAAAAGATTCTTCGTTCCGCTTGTGATAGTGATTGCCAAGCGAAGCCGATTCATTAATATGAAAAACCTGAATGCGACCAACTCTTGAGTCATATTCCAAATTTTGAGGAAGCGCCGGATTATTAAGCTCAAAGATCGTTCGCCTGCTGTCACTATGAACATGACTGATAGGGAAGACTTTGGCACATCTTTCCATCTTTTGCCCTCCAATTCCTATCCCAAAGCCGGGCCAATGCTGGTTATCAGATTATAAACTATTATCAACGTTTTTGCAAGTTAGTGTATGAGGCCACCCTCGTTTGCACTCCGTTGATAATGTGGATAATGGTAAGGATAGCATAAATTGAATTGGAGTTTTTTTGTTGTGAAACGCATAGTGTACGCGCTTCATGTTGTAGAACAGAAGC
>Ga0209515_10009966_pt1 | contig 10695 bp, 6 predicted proteins | sample Subgroupgradi54m_FD_187454 | JGI IMG/M metagenome (GOLD analysis project Ga0209515, IMG submission 187454) | Subsurface groundwater microbial communities from S. Glens Falls, New York, USA - GMW60B uncontaminated upgradient, 5.4 m (SPAdes)... ...
CCAGGACCGGAAGGAAAAGGCCAACGGAAATGCGGCGGTCCGATATTGGCTCGGCATGGGCCCGCCCCAAGGTCTCCGCAGGTGGTCCCAATATTTCGAGACCTGGGTCGTTACCCAAATCACGCCTGAGCCTGACGGACGTCCAGCGGCGCCCAGACTTGAACTCAACCTTGCCGGTCCGGTCGGATCGGGTCCGCTTCACGGAATGCCTTCGGGCCTGGGCCGGGAATCCGGAATTCCTCGCTACGCCTCTCGGACCCAAGCTCGCGGAGCTCTGCAGCCTGTACGTGGATTTGCAGTGATCCGAAAACCCGCCTGTCGGAGCGCAGGATCCGCTGCCGTGGGTGCAGCGGTTTCTCGGTTGGCAAGTGGCGCTTGCCGCCCTACGGTACATCGTTGGGATACATTTAGAGATGGTTCCAAAGTGAGGCACATGGCGAAGTACATTCCCGCCGTTCGGGCGGCATCGATAGCGGCTCTGGTCGGCCTCCTCGCCTCCATCGGCCCCGCAGGCGTCCTGACCTGCCTGGAGCCTCCCAACCGCTTCCGCAAAGAGGTGTTCCCGTCCCCTAAGGAAACGCCGAATATCCAGTTCGGACAGAACAAGAATCCCTTGTTCGCAAATCGCATCGAAAACCTGATGATGGACGTCTATCAGCCCGCCCCCGATGCCTGCGCCAAACGCCCCTTGATCATTTTCATGCACGGAGGCTGGTTCCAGACCGGTGATCGTAAAGCCGAAGCCGGCACCTGCCGGCAATTCGCCCGGCGGGGATTCGTTTCGGCCTCCATCGAGTATCGCATGGGAAAGGTCGGCCAATTCACGCCGGAGAATTTCGGGACGCCGGCGTTGATGGCCGCTCAGGATGCCCGCTCCGCGGTCCGCTTTTTCCGGAAACACGCCGCCGAATTCGGCATCGATACGGCCCTGATTTATGTCGGAGGCTGCTCGGCCGGGGCCTATGCCGCCCTTTCCACGGCGTATCTCGACCAGGCGGGGGAAGTCCCCGGCTTCATCAATCCGGCCGCCCTGGAGGGTGGCATGGAGGGTAACAGCGGCAATACGGGATTCAGTTCGAAGGTCGCCGGAGCCCTGTCCCTTTCCGGAGGCCTGTATGATACGGCTTGGATAGTCAAAGGGGATCCGGCCGTCGTATCGGTGCAATGTTCCGAGGACCCGATAGTACCGCCCGGGGGCGGATCCCTGCGTGACCCCAACACGAATGCGCCCTTCATCGCGTCCTTCGGCGCCACCGCGATCAAGGCCCGGGCCGACCATATGGGCGTATCCAATGCCCTGCTGACCTACCATAATAGCTGCCATTGCCCGCATCCCTACGGCCCCGACGGAGTCGATTCGACCGTGGATTTTTTAAGCAAATCCCTCTATGCCCAAATGTCGATTCCACCCACGGCCTCCGGTCGATCCGGGACGGCGCGATGGCCCCGGGAACCGGCCGGCATCTACAGGTTCGCATGGCCCTATGACTTGAAAGGAAAATGGAAATGAGACGGGTTGTCATACTGGCCGCAATGTTTTGGACGCATTCGATTTCCCAGGACAAGGTCATAGTCATCCTGGGATCCTCCACCGCCTCCGGGACCGGAGCCTCCACCTATGACAGCTCATTCGCGGGCCGCTATACCCGCTACGCGGGCGGCCTCAAGCCGGCATTCAAGGTCGTCAATCTCGCCATCGGCGGCTACTCAACCTACGATTTGATGCCCACCGGCTTCAAGCCGCCCTCCAATCGGCACAATCCCGATACGGCGCATAATATGACCAAGGCCATCTCCCTCAAGCCCAGCGCAATCCTTTTCGCCCTGGGCTCCAATGATATCGGGTACAATTACGCGGCTTCCGAATACGAGGCCAACTACGATACCTTGCGGAACATCGCCACGCGCGCCGGCGTCCCCATCTGGATCACCACGCCCATGCCGCGCACCAACCTCGATTCGACGGGGCACATGAAGATCCTCGCCTTCCGCAAGCGCGTCCTGGAACGGTATGCTCCCCGCGCCATCGATTTTTTCGATAGCTTGGGCGCCCCGGATGCGCAATATATCCCCGCCTTTAATTCCGGGGACGGCACCCATACCAATGACCGCGGGCATAAAATCCTTTTCCAAAGGGTGGTTGCCGCCAACCTCACCGGAATTTCCACGGCGGTGGCATTCAACGGGGATGCATCGGAGACGATGGGATGGGGCGGCGCGACGGGCGCTTTGCCCCGTTTGATTTTGGACGCGCGGCATGGCCGCCTGTTGCTCGCGCCGACCCGTGATGGCCGTCTTGTGGATCTGCGGGGGCGAGCGCTGTCCATCCGCATGCGGTGATAATGCAGCGGTAGAGAATCCCAAGCGCCTGACGAAGTCCGTCGGTTGCGTCTTTTGACCTGCGCCGTCCGATCGCTGCCATCGGTGCAGCGATTACTTGGGTGCGGGGGCTTTCCTTCCTCCGAAAATACGGACGCGGAAGTAGAATTTGAAACGGTTCCGAGGGTGCGGGCACCACCTGCTTAAGGTGGACTGCCCAGGGTAGCGGTTGGATCCGATCACGGGTGCAGGGGGGTAACCGCATCCGATTCAAAGTTCAGCGCCTCAATGGTCCATAGCGTCTTGGCGTGACCCGCCCGCCAATCGGAAGCGACGTCCGGTCCGGGCCGTTGTTGCGCCGCGCCCAAAATGATTTCGCAGGTTTGTTAGGGAGGATTCATGAGCCGTTTATTCAATGCAAAAAATTCTTTACGGTGTCTGCTTTTTGGGCGCGCTCGCCGGGGCGGTTCATGCCCAACCCACCATCCGCGTGGCCAAGTCCTATGAAGACACGGTCCGCGTCCTTATCCTCTACAACAGCACCGCCACGGGCTGGAGCTGGTGCTCCCCCGCGACCACGCCCGTGGGGCCGCTCACCAAGGATTTCACGGTGGGCGCCATCGCCGGGCTCACCAATGTAAAGGTCCTGAAGGCGGAAACCACCCAATGGACGGATGTGCAAAGCGCTTTCCCGGGCGGGAAGCTTCCCCACGTCATCGTGCACGTCAACGCGGGCTGGTACACTTACAGCGGGCCTTATATCGGGGACGTGCTCAACACCGCGGCCGACAAGGCCATCGGCGTGGTCTCCATAGGAGACGATGCGGCCCAATTCGCGGAAAAGGTGTTCGGATTCACCAGCGTCAACAATACGCCCGCCCCCATGGGAGATGCCACCCAGTATAAGGCCGCCAACACCAATTTGTGGATCGACCTGAACGGCAAGGCCGACAGCCTGCCCAGTCCCGGCGTCATCCGCAACACCGTGGACAGCCTGAAGGTGGGACGGCTCGAATTCAAGCCTTTCGGAACCGGCGCGGGGGATTTCCGCTGCCAGGCCGATGCCGACAAATACACGGTGCTTCCCACCTATCTGGACAAGCTGAATTTCCTCGGATTCCAACGCGCGTTCGATGGCAAGGACACCATCGCCGGCCCCAAGGAATTGCAGACCATCGTGGCGTTCCAGGAAGAGCAACGCCGCGGCGTGGCGCTTTCATTCCAACCCCAGTTCCTCAAAGACGCCAAAGCCGCCTCCCAGATCATCTACGACGCCGTGGTCTACGCCTCCTACGCCCACTTCTACTACAACACGGTGACCACGCCCGTGGCCACGCCGGGATCGTCCTCCTTCCTTTCGCAGATCTCGGTGGCTTTGTCCACGGTCACTCCGGGCGCCGCCATCTATTATACCCTGGACGGCAAAACCCCCGACTCCGCCGGCACCCTCTACAATCCCGCCAAGCCCATCCTCATCATCGGCAACGCCACCCTCAAAGCCATCGCATACAAGCCGGGCTGGCTGGAAAGCGGCATCATGACCGAGGTCTACTCCAAAACCTTCACCCCGTCCAGCCTGCAGATATTCGATCAGTCGGGGAATCCGCCGGCCGGAGGCTATTTGAGCGGACTGAACACGGCCTATACCCTCCGGCTCACCACCACGCAGGCAGGACTCGCGCAGGTTACCCTACCCGCCTCCACCTTGAACTCCAAGGATAAGGAATCCTTCACCCTGGCCAATCCCGCGACCCCGGGATCCGGTTTCATTTTTTCCGAGACGCGCAACTTCTCGATCGCGGCGAACGGAACCTCCGGGAACAACAAAACGGAGGCGGCCGTGTACGACACCTTGACCGTCCGCTGGACCAATCCCAAGGATCCCAAGGACACGGCCGTGGCCAAAGTGCCGGTGCGTCCCGCTCCCAAGCAGGCCATCGCCTACTTCAGCACCAAGCCGGACGGCTCGGACACCACCGATCAATACCTGGGCACCGAGACCCGGATCTACCTCGTGGTCCTCGATCAGGTTCTGCCCGCCGGCAAGGTACCCACGGTGACCCTGGAGACCACGCCCAGGCTCGGTTCGGGAAGGGGCAAGGATACGGAGATCCTGAACCTCGCCGTAAATCCGGCCGCGCCCGGCAAATACATCGTGGCCATCGACGTGGACATCAATCCGGCCGCCGTCCCCGGCGACAAAAAGCTGCAACTGGCCCTGGAAGATCTGATCAAAGCCACCTACAGCGATCCCATGGATGCGGAGCCTCCCGCCGTCGCCAACGCCGGTTTCGGCATCGCCCCGGAAATCTCCGCCTCCTTGTTGTTCACCGACAAGAACGGAAATGCCCTGCCCGCCGGCCTCTATTACAGCCCCGCGGAAGGCGCCCTGTACCTCTCTTACAAGGACGATTGGGTCAACGGCGGAATCGCTTCCAAAACCGTCCTTCTGACCATCGAGAACAACGGCGGCAAGGCGCCTTCCGATGTCGAGAGTTTCGCGATCAAACTGGTCCTCTCCAAGCGCAAAGGATCCACGGGCGTCTGGGAGGGTTCCCTGACCTTGAAGGATCCGCCCAATCCGGTTTCCGGCAATGGCATCGCGGAGACCTACATACTGGGCAAGGTCAATGCCAAGGTAAACTCCCATGACAAGGGCGGGACGGAAACCGGAACCGTCTTCGCCGACCTGCTGGTGGCCTATCCCAACCAGGACGCGCAGATAGGGCTGGAGGGCCCCAAGGGGCCCGGCGCGCAAATCGATCGCGATGACGCCTCGGTCAAGATCACCATCAAGGACCAGAGCTTCTCCTCCGGGACGGACACCCTGTACGCGACCTTGTCCTGTTCGGAGAGCAAGGATTTGCTCAACGTGATGCTGATCGAGAAAAGCGGAACGCCGGGGACCTACGAATCCGCCGTCATCCCGAAGTCGGAAGGCGCCTCCGTCGCGGACGCGAAACTGCAATGCCTTTCCCGCGACTACCTCAAGGTGAGCTACCGGGATCCGGTTTACGGCGACTTAGCGAGCATCCAGGTTTTGCTGGACAATCCCGTGACCACGCGGTTACTGTACTCCAGGTCTCCCAGTGACAGTTCGCAAATCGGTTCCGTCTCCGAAAACGAGGCCTCCTTTTTCTACGCCATCGTGAGCGCGCACAGCCCCAGCCTGGACAAGGCGGATTCCCTCGCGGTCGTCTTCACCACCGCTCAGGGCGAAAAGGAAACCTTTTGGGCCGTGGAAACCGGGATCTATTCCCAGAAATTCATCGTGAAGGTGCCTTATGCCTTTGGGACGGTGGCGGCGGACAATGGGACCCTGGAAGGGATCATCATCCCTTCCAACCTGGGCAACCAGGTGACCGCGTCGGGCCTGGTGACGGTGGAGGGGATCGAGACCCGGGCGGATATCAAGCTCGTCGCCGCCTACGTGCCGGTGGTGAAAGCGTACATCCAGGATGCCGACTTCGACGGAGCCGCGGACAAGGTGTATGTCGTGTTCGCGAAGCCGTTGCCGCGCCTGCCTTCCTCCCTGGAGGCGCAATGGAACACCACCGCCGGCGCTTTCAAAGGGGGAGCCAAACTCTCCTTCCTGGGCGGCGATTCCTCCATCGTGGTGGCCGATTATTCCGGCAGCCCTTTCGGCGCGGGCCTCACATCCATTCCCACGGGCGAGGAGCCGAAGGCCAAGCTGCCCTCCGATCCGCTTTTCGCGGGGCAGACGCCCCTGCTCCAGGATTCCATCGGGCCCGTCATCATGGAAGCCGTCAAGCACCCGGCCGATGTCAATACCTTGAAGGCCGGCGATCCCTCGTTCAATATGGATACCCTGATCATCACGCTCTCCGAGCCCATCAAGGCCACCACCGACTTCAAACAGATGCTCAAGTTCTCCACCAACTGCGCGGACTATGCCAATGCCAGGACCATCAAGGCCGTCAACACTCCCGAGGCGGATGGGCCCGGAGGCGACCGCTATATCATCATCGTGGACAACTCCAGCTCGACGGCGCCGCAGACGGGGAATTGCGTGTTCCTGAACGCCGATGGCCTATATACCGATTTGCCCGGCAATCTGCCGCCCAAGACCGGCTTCAAGCTCGACGGCGGAGACCGCGATCGCATCCTCCAGCTCTTCCGCGGCTACCCGCCCGTCGCCGGCCTGGATCCGTCCCTTCCCGGTTACCAGGTGGCCGTGCAGGATTCGCGGGATCCGGAAAAGGGCGGCTATTCCGTGAACGGCGTGGCGTCCTGGAATGTGAATTGGATCCCGCCGGTGGGCTTCAATGAGGATGCGGCCAAATACGGTTCCGCCGACCACGGCCCCATCCCCGCCAACGTGAAAGATGCGGCCACGGGGGAAACGGACCTCACCCGTGACGTGCCCTTACCCGCCTTCCTCAGCACCGTACAGGTGGTGACCACCGCCGCTTATGTGGCCGAAGTGAGCCTTTTCGACAACCTTGGCAACTTCGTGGTTTCCTTCCGGCAGGCCTTCGGTTACCGGGGCGAATTGGGCAACGTGCAGCGCGTAGTGCCCAGGGGGCTGGCGAGCTTCCTATGGTGGGACATGCGCGACAGACACGGCCAGTTGGCCGGGCAGGGTGTGTACGTGTGGAAAGTGGTCTTCCGCTTCCAAAACGGCAAGCAGGAAATCCGATACATCCGCACGGGCTTGATGCGTTCGGGGAAGAACTGAATACCAGACTTTCATAAGAGGAGGCAATCACCATGTCCGCTATCCATCGCATGCCCTTGGCAACCGGTCTTCCGGCCTTGGCCGCTATTTCTTTTCCCGTCCTGGCCATCCTGGCCGCCCTGCCCGCCCCCGCGCGGGCGGACGTGACCCTGGCCGCCCCCTTTTCCGATCACATGGTCCTGCAAAGAGGCATCGCGGTTCCGGTCTGGGGCAATGCGGGCGCCGGAGAACAGGTAACCGTTACGTTTCGGGGCCAGAGCAGGAACGTCGCCGCGGGGACGGACGGGAAATGGCTGGTGCGGCTCGACGCCACCGCTCAGGGCGGTCCCTTCGAACTGGTCGTGGCCGATCAGGGAAAGAACACGGTGACCCTCACGGACGTGCTGGTGGGCGAAGTCTGGCTCGCCGGCGGCCAATCCAATATGGAATATACCATGGGGCCATTGGGGGGACCCAACGCCGATTCCGTCAAGGTCGCCGATTTCCCCAATCTGCGGATCATGAATTACCGCGGCAACGGAAAATGGAGCGCGTGCACGCCCACCACCGTGAAGGACTTCTCCACCACCGCCTATTACTTCGGCAGGGACTTGCAGCAAGCCTTGAATATCCCCGTGGGCATCGTGGCCAGCGCCGTGGGCGGCACTCCGGTCGAGGGCTGGATGGACCCGGCGACCCTCGCCGTCGATCCCCTCCTCTCCACGGATACCGCCGCAGGCAACTTGTATAAGAAATGGACCGCGCCCTTGGTGCCCATGGCCATGAAAGGCGTCATCTGGTACCAGGGAGAAGCCAATACCGGTACGCCTCCCTATCCGACCTACCCCCATTACCGGGGCCGAATCCAATCCATGATCGAAGGATGGCGCAAGGTCTGGGGCCAGGGGGACTTCCCGTTCTATTTCGTCCAGCTCGCCAATTACCAGGCCGCGCAAACCGACCCGGGCGAAGGCGGCGGCTGGGCCGAGGTGCGCGAATCCCAACGCCTGGATCTGTCGGTGAAGAACACCGCCATGGCCGTCACCATCGATATCGGCGAAGCCGCCGACATCCATCCCAAAAACAAATGGGACGTGGGCAAACGCCTGGCCCTGCCCGCCCTCGCCTTGCTGTACGGCCAAAGCAATCTCGTCTGGTCCGGCCCGCTGTACAAGTCCATGCGCATCCAGGGCAATACCGTCCGCCTCGGCTTCGGATATGCGGAAGGCCTCATGGCCAAGGGCGGAGGGAAGCTCACCGGCTTCGCCATCGCGGGAGCGGACAATAAGTGGAGCTGGGCGGACGCGAGCATCGACAAGGATACCATCCTCGTCACGAGCGCTTCCGTGGCCGAGCCCACCCAGGTTCGCTACGGCTACGCCAACAACCCGGCCTGCAACCTCTACAACGCCGCGGGCCTGCCGGCCTCGCCCTTCCAAACTGACGGCGCCCAGTGGCCTGGGCCACAAGCGCCGCTCCCGGTTTCCGTGGCGGAAAACGGATCGACCGGGATACTGCCGGATGCCCGCGCCGGCGGGGCCAAATGGCGGTTCAGCACAACCGGCTCCATCGCCTCCGATTGGAACCTGGCCTCATTCGACGATGGGTCCTGGCTCTACGGCCGGGGCGGTTTCGGTACGGAAGCCGGCAACATCGACTGGTCCTCCCAGGACATCTGGATGCGCAAGGCTTTCACCCTGGACAAGGCGGATTTCGATTCGTTGCTCCTCAGCGTCCGCCATGACGACGACGTGGAAGTCTATCTGAACGGGACCTTGGTCTTTTCGGAATCCGCGTGGGCCGGTTATGCGGACAAGGTGCTTCCCAACGAATTCAAATCCGTCCTGAAAACGGGCGTCAACCTCATCGCCCTCCATTGCCGCAACAACGGCGGACCGGGAGTCGTCGACGCGGGCCTGACCGGGTTCCATAGTCCCATTCCCACGCGCCTTCACCCCGGCATCGCCGCCGACGCGCCCTCGGCCTTTCCCCGCGCCCTCTTCGCGGGCCGGGATCTGACGCTGGACCTGCGGGGATACCGCATTCCATCGGGCTCCCGACTCGACGTGTTCGGTTGGGACGGGACCTTGCGGGCAACGGTGTTTCCCGAGGCCGGAAAACACCTGACGCTGCCTTCCCGTCTGGGAACCGGCGTGTTACGGTACCTTTGGCGTTTCCCACACGGATCGGCGCGAGGGATTTTAATCCATGCGCCGTAGTGGACTCGCCTTGCAGGTTCTCACCGCGGAAATCCCTACCGCAGCGGCCCGATGAAGACGCCGTTGGTCGGAGGGACGGGCACCGGCGCGGGCAACACGGTGGGCGCCGATGGTTTTGAGGCTTTTCCCTTTTAGATCCCCTCACGTAGGGTAACATATCGATTACCCTACACATAGGGATTGGGTATGAATAATTACCTGATCCATTTGCAATTTCCCATTCCCATTTCCCTTTTTATCTTTCCCGAATGAAAGCCATCGGCAACGGTGCGAATGCTGCATAATAAGCAGCGGACTTTTCCGGTTCTCACCTTGTTAAGCGGAATCCCGCTCTTATTATTAACCAGGTTTTATGCATTGGTGATAAGATGAAGATAGTCGTTGAGTTTGGGGTAGCTTATCTCGAGGAGAAAGGTGATAGAGTCGCCCTTACAATTTCCGACTTGCTGCTATTGAAACGAATGACCCCAATGGGAAGAAAAGTAACGTTAAGAAAAAGGGCGATCGAAAAAAAGGCCGTCAATCCTGATGATCCGGAGGCGAGGCTGATCCAAACCCTTCTCCTGCTCCCAGCCGGGGAATGGCGGTTCATAGTGCCTGACTAGATTTTAGCGAGGACCTATTTGCCATATACCGCATCCTTGGTTGTGGAAATAATAGTTGGGACTCAATCCGCAAAAGAGTGAGGCGGCGATCGCTCATAAGATGATCGACCTTGCCTGACCAGGCCTTATTTGAAAGGCGTTTCGCCGTTCCTCATGATATCGTTGCAAGACGGAAACAGGTACCCGGAGGTCAACTCCGGGGACGGCAGCCATTACAACGACAAAGGCTATGCCATTGCCTATCGGAGGTTAGTGGCCGCCAATCTGACGGACCTGGCCACCGTGGCGGTCCTGTACATCAAGCAGCGGTGGAACGGTGGGGCCGCGTGCTATCCGTCCCCATCCGGTGAACCGATAAAAGGGAAGGTTGAAATGAAATCCGGTTCCAGGACCGTGATTTCATTCGTCCATTCCTCATGCCTTCACCCCGGCTTCGCCGGGGACGGGACCTTGCGGGAAACGGTGCATGCCGCTGCCGGAAAAAGCCTGACGCCGCCTTCCCGGTTGGGAACCGGCGCGTTACGGTATCTTTGGAGTTTCCCACTCGGATCGGCGCAAGGATTATTAATCCGTGCGCCGTAGCGGCCTCGCCTTGCGATTTCCTACCGCGGAAATCCCGAGGGCAGCGGCCCGGTGAAGACGCTGTTGGTCGGAGGGACAGGCACCGGCTGCGACGGCCGAGCGCAGTCGGGTTTAACCGCTTGGTTACGGCATATTATTCATATCTAAATTTTGCCGATTAATCGAGTCCCGGGTTCAATGTTAAAGTGCAGCACTTAGACGGCAAGCTCCCCAAGGAGCTAGTCTGTGCGCATGAAAAAAGGGTATCTGCATTTGGCTCCCGAGGAACGTGAAAGAATCAACCTTTACCGAG
>Ga0209515_10009967_pt1 | contig 10693 bp, 8 predicted proteins | sample Subgroupgradi54m_FD_187454 | JGI IMG/M metagenome (GOLD analysis project Ga0209515, IMG submission 187454) | Subsurface groundwater microbial communities from S. Glens Falls, New York, USA - GMW60B uncontaminated upgradient, 5.4 m (SPAdes)... ...
AAAAGACATGTTCTTGAAACGGTTGATTTTAATTCAATTTCATCAAAGGGCTTTATCGTTCTCACCGAAATCGCATATCAAATTTCTAAAAAAGGTTTTACCTTTGGAGAAATTCCAATCGATTTTATACCAGTTGACTTAAATCAATCGAATCTTAATTTAAAAGAAATAAAAGAAGCATTCTTTACTGTTTTGAGATTAAGACTGTTCAAATAATTTCGACTTTTGGGAGAGGAAAAATGAAGTGCCCCCCGGCTGCTAAATATGCCTTCTCACGCTCTAAAAATTCGTCCTTAAAAAACCATGGAAGAACCAGCATATAATCAGGTTTTTCGCGTCTTGCCTGTTCTTCGGAAATAATGGGAATATCTAAAGAGGAGATATTCTTCCCCCACTTCTCTGGATTACGCTCTACCGCAGCTTTGATGAGTTTGTTGTTTAAATGGTAAAATTGCAATAGAGTATTCCCTCTTGTGGATGCGCCATAGACAAATATAGTTTTATTTTTATTCATAAGATTAACTATTAAATTATAAAGCTCTCTTTTATTTTTCATAACTCTTTTTGCAAAATCGCTGTAAATTTTTACTTGATCAAGCTTTAGGGCTTTTTCATATTCTCTCCATCGAAAAACCGATTCCTGAATTGATTTAGTTTTTTTGCGTGAAATAAAAGTGATAAAACTTCCCCCATTTATTGCGCTCTCCTCTACATGAAAAATTTCTAATCCATGACGAGACAATAATGTTTCTAAAGACAAAAGAGAATAATACTCAAGATGTTCATGGACAATGTTGTCAAAAGCATTATTCATTAACATTCCAACTAAATAGTTTTGCTGGATTACAAATACGCCATCCTTTCGTAGCATTTTTTTAACATCTCTCACGAAGGCATTAGGATTGTCTATATCATAGAAACAAGAAATGGCAGTTATTATATCAGCTTTCTTCTTTAGTTTATGTGCATATAAATTAAAATTAAAAAAATCATTAATAACAACATCAGCACGCGTCTTGCATTCATTTGCAAATTTCTTAATGGGTTCGAAGGCAATTTTGAAAACGTTCTTAGGATAATAACTTAACAGAGTCCCGTCGTTTGCTCCAATATCAACCGCAGTAATTTTTCCACGATTACTAATTTTCTTCTGTGATGCATTAACAATTTTTTGCAATTCCTCTTTCATCGTATTGTTAATTCCGGATTTATATCCGTAGCGCTCTGTATAAAGAAGTGTTGGGGAAACTGTATTTTTAAGCTGTAGTAAATTACAGCCTCTGCACAATACTAAATCAAGAGGAGATTTCTCCGGCTTATAATTCTCTTTTGAAAAGTCGGATAAATATTGTTCTCCCAAAGAAAGAATATTGATTAATTGTCCGGAAAAACACGAACGGCATTTTTTTATAGTTTTTTTGTTCATCAAAGGTAAGTCAGATACCTAATATACTAAAAAAAACGCTATTTTTAAAGTAGCATCTCATTTAAGCTTGTAAACGGTTGCCAGGATTGCCTCATCTGCTTTTACGAAATATACACTGTTATAGTTGTTCTTGATAAATGAGTCATCAAAGCCTTCACGAAGAACATTATAGGTATTAACGATTACGTAATCATATTTCTTATGGCTATTATACTTTTGAACATTTAGCATTGGCATCGGAGAAGAAACGTGAATAGGAGAAATCGCAAGACCAACAGAAGATCCTCTTGGGGCATTTTTAATTACATACATGCCTGCTTCCCTTACCCCATCTCCCCACCACCCTATTTGAAATAATTTATGCTTGTAAACAGTATTTACTCCTCCAACCAACTCATTAAAATAATCAAGATAATAAGGCTTTATGTTCCACAGATTTAAAAACAAATAGAAAATGACCGATATAAACAACAATAATTTATAAATTAACTTTTTTGTGAATTTTTGTACAATGAAGTCAAATCCAATGGCTGAAATTATAGCTATTGCAGGATAAATTTCAATGATATAACGTAAGCCATGCTGTCTCCAAGAATATATCGAAAGGCTGTAGGGTAGAAGAAACCATAGTAAAATTGAAAATAAATATATGCTCCTTTTTTTAAAAATCCCCCTTACTCCTGCAAAAAACAAACACAAAATAAGTAAAGGTGTAGTAATAAAAAAGTACACAGGGTAATAAAAAATTGGAGTTAGTATCAATCTTCCAAAGAATATCTCGGGAGGAGAAAGCGTAATTTGCCAAATTTTGGGCGAAAAATGCACGTTCCAAAGTCTCTGATGGATTGCATAAATTTCTTTAAAATGAAATAGAACCTGCGGCCAAATAAGTATAAAAACAACAATGCCAATTAGGGAAACAAAAATAATTGCCTTAATCCTGGACGTTAAAAATTTCGCTTTTTGTTTTACTTTTAATTGTTTGTATTGAAAGAAAAACATAGCGCCAAGCATTGGAATTACAAGAAAATTTGATTGTTTAGTTTGTAAAGCTAATCCAGTTACTATTCCTGCAGCTAAAATTTTTTCCCAGGAAAACTTTTCAACCAACAAGATATAAACATAAACTGTCAAAGGGTAAATAAATATTTTCAAACTTTCAGTTGTTACCAACTGAGAAAGCCCTAATGAAAAAGGCAACATAGCAAGAATTATTCCCGACAAGATTCCAACCACAGGATTTGATATTTTCCACCCAATCATAACAACTATTGCAACACCTAGGCTGAATAAAATTGCAGATTGGAGTCTTGAATATGTATAGTCATATCGAAAAATTGGATTTCCGTCTTTGCTTATGGATTCTACGTCCAAGTGCGCAGTTAATCCATAAAGATACTTTACCAAAGGAGGGTGGTTATAAGTCGTGTAAAAATAGCTGTTATTAAAATCTCCTTTTTTTAATAGTTCGACAAGTTTATATCCTGGTTCTATATATTCCGCTTCATCCCACGTTCTTCCCATTTCATTCAAATTCCATATTCTTAATAAAACTGAAAAAATGAAAATGAGTAAAACAACTATCCACTTATTCATTTTCCGACAAAAAAACTCCTTTCTCATTTTCGTAAATAGCATATTTTAGTTTTTGAGGAGATTTTGTTGGAGAATGCCCTAACCACCACGTTAAATACTCATAGTTCATAGTAAAACTCTCAAACTGACTGCCATTTCCAATACCTACAAGGTTATAATCAGCCCCTTTAGATTTTTTTATAATCTCCTTGGCAACCGACAGTCTTTTAGTAAAATTCAATCTATTATCTGTAAAATACTCTTTCGAGATAATAAAATAACTATTTGCTAAAGAGATCATAATAACCAGAAAAACAACCGGAATAAGAAACATTTTTATCTTCATGACTTTATCAAAAGAAAAAGCAACTAAATAAATTATACCTGGAAAAAAAATTGGCAAATACGCTTCAGAAGAAGTTTTATTCACAAAATACCCTATAAAAGAAATTAATATCCATAAAAATAAAAGTATAAATCCGATCTGGTATATCTTTTTTTTGAATTGATGATAAATATTAATAAATAATGCACCAAAACTTAATACCAAAATCACAAAAGCTATTATGCTGCTTGCGGCAAATATTAAATATTGGTAGAAATGAAAAGAAAACGTAATCATTGAATTTAAACTTATCGATTCGCTTTCTCCATGAATGCTAGCTAAACCAAAAAATTTCAATATTCTATATCCAATCCAAATAACAAATTTGATAGTTTGAGGAAAATTATTATAAAAATCATAAATTAAAATTGGAATCATAGGAATTACAAATGCCAAAATTGAATATATTAAAATTTTTTGACTTATTATTTTTTTAACCCATTCTGTTTTTTTCCATACTCCGTAGATTAAAACAATAAATAAAATAAACCATAAAATAGCAGTAGATAACTCCAAGTTATATAAAATTGATAAAAATAATATAGATAAGGGGAAAAAATTACTATTACCCTTAATAAATTTATATAACGAAAAAATAAAAAGAAGAGTAAACAAAGGAATAGGACTTGTATGGTAAGGAGTACGGGAGGCAATGACAACAAGCGGGGATGTCGCATACAAAATCGCAGACATTAAACCCACTCTTCTTGAAAACATTTCTGATCCAACAATATACACTACTAAAATTGAAAGTATTCCTAATGTAATTGTTAAATATGCTCCGTTTAGGGGATTGAAACCAAAGAGCCAAAAAATACCGGCAAGCATATATGTCCATAATGGGCCTTGATGAAGCCAAGGATGGCTTGAAGAGATACCTACTAGCGGAATTTGACCATCTAAAACCATGCCTTTTGCAGATAAATAAAACCACCCCTGATCTCCTATAAAAGGCATAAAATTTTCTATGTTGTAAAGTCTTAAAAAAGCTCCTATTGTAAATATTAAGATTACCAGCAAATTGATCTTGCCTATGAATGCAAATAGTTCTACGAGAAAAGCAGAAACTAAACCATAATGTTTCTTAAAATAGTAAAATCTACTTTTTTTAAATATATTTTTTATATTTAAGTCTGACTTCTTCGTACTCGCTCCCCAATTGTGTGTAATTTTCAAGATAGGATTAATATACAATTTATAACCCAATTTCTTTATTCTTTTACATAAATCAAATTCTTCAAAAAATAAAAAAAACTTTTCGTCAAATCCTTTAACTTGCTCAAATAAGGTTTTTTTTATAATAAAAGCTGTGCCCGGTACTACGTCCACTTCTTTCAGGCTGGATTTATTCCAATTCGACAAAAAATATTTTTCAGATATTTTGTTTTTTGGGAAAATTTTATTTATAAATGACAGTGCTATAATTCCTTCTTTAACGCCCAAATTTTTATTACCCTGAGGATAGGCAATACCCCTGTTATTTAACAATAAGGGGGCAACAATACCGATACTACTGTTAGACTCTATAAACTTAATTAATTTATCTATTTTATTATCCAATATAAGGGTATCTGGGTTAAGAAAAAATAAATAATTTCCAAGGGCATATTTTGCACCAAGATTATTTCCCCCACCATATCCCAAATTTCTTTGACTTTTAATATATCTAACTTGCTTAAACTTTTCTATTAACTTAGTTTTTAAGTTGCTCTTCCTATCGTTGTCTACAACTATTATTTCTATTGAGACTTTGGATTTTGATTTTAAAATAGAAGAAATACAAGCTATCAGCTCCTTTTCAACTCTATAATTAACGATTATAATCGATACTTCAATTCTCTTATTTTGCATATTTAATTATTTGTAAAAATCGATCAGTACTTTTATCCCATGTCCATTTTTCTTCTACATGTTTTCGCGCATCTTCGCCCATATCAATCCTTAATTTGTCATTATTTAATAATCGTAAGATTAAATCCCTTAACGCCTTGGTGTTCCTTTCTGTTAAATATCCTGTTTTCCCATTAATTATAGATTCCCTATATCCCCCCTCATTTACTGCAATAACAGGAATCCCGCACGCCATTGCCTCTAACGGTATTAGGCCAAAAGGCTCGTTCTGATTTAAAGCAACTAACACCTTTGATTTATTGTAAATGATTACTAATTCTTTATCAGAAACGTTCTTTTTTTTGTTCTTCCTAAATATTGTATAAACTTTAGGTTTTGTTTTAAAAAATTTCAATGATTTATTTAACAGATCGTATCCTTTATTTTTATTTCCTATAAAAAGGACGTCTATAGTTTTGGCAATATCAAGTGGCTTAAAAAGACTTGTTTCAACTCCCAGATAACAAACTTCTGCTTTTTTTCCATAGGATTTTTCTATAAATTCTTTTGAAAAATTTGAATTAGCTAAAATGGTTTTTGTATTTTTTAAATTATATATATCTATCCATTTCCTTATTTTACGAATTAAGAATTCATAAAAAAATTTAGGAAATTTTATTGAAGAAATATTAGATAAATAAGGATCGTAAACCATTCTTAATGGTTCCTGACAATAATAAATACATTTGTTGCTTAAAAACCTAAGCAAAAAGGGTGCCTGAGTAAATTTTGAAGGATGAACCAAGATATAATCGTAGTTTTTTAACTCAATATTGTGAGCGATCTTCTTGTGTAAATTATAAAGCTTAAAAAGCTCAATTGTATCTTTGTATAATCTTATTTTCCAATTCTTGCCCTTCCAAGATTTGGGATGAAATGGATAATAAAATACATTTTTATAATTTTTTCTTAAGCCCCTCTCTTTTTTGTCATCAATGTAATATAGATCTACATCAAGAATCTTATTAAGTCTTTTTGCAAATTCACTAACTGTTCTTCTTGCTCCACCAAAATCAAGTTCATGAAAAACAGCAATTCTCATACGTGGATAATGTTGGATCTTAGGCTAGGCATGGTTAGTAAATTATAGTATAATCCTCTATAACAAACAATGAAGCCAATTAACGTCTACAAGACAATTGGGGGGTACAGGAATTATGATAAATGCAGATTTTGTCAGCATAATATCTTTTCCGTAATAAACCTGGGGAATGTTCCGCTTGCAGGAGGGTTTATAAAAAAAATTGATGACAATAGTATTATAAGTGAAAAATTCTACCCTCTAGAACTTTTCTTTTGTCCCAAATGCTATCTACTGCAAACAAATAACGTTATTGATAAAGAAACATTATTTAAAGATTACTACTACCATTCTTCAGCTATCACGACATTAGTTAAACACTTTAAGTCAAACGCAGATTCTTTAATAAAGTTATTTCCTGATACAGATAAAAAATTTATAGTAGAAATTGGATGTAATGACGGCGAGCTGATTTCAATTTTATCAAAAAAAGGCTTCAGGTCTCTAGGCATTGATCCTGCATCAAATATCGTAAAGCCCCTCATCAAAAAAGGCTTACCCATCATAAATGACTATTTTTCGGAATCTCTTGCTGCCAAAATAAGTAAGCGGCACGGAAAAGCAGATGCAATTGTAAGCTTTCATACCCTTGCGCACATCGAAGATATGCATGATGTAGTACGAGGAATAAAAATGTTACTTAAGGATGATGGATTTTTAGCATTTGAAGTTCATTATCTCGGAAATCTTATAAACGAACTTCAGTATGACATGATTTATCATGAACATCAATTTTACTACTCGCTACATGCAATCATAAACCTCTTCAAAATGCACGAAATGGAAGTATTTGATGTTCAAAGAACTCCAATCAGGGCAGGATCAATTATGTATTATATACAAAATATCAAGACAGGAAAAAGAAATATATCTAAAAATGTTAAAAAACTTTTATTAACGGAGAAAAATCTAGGTTTGGAAAAAGCTGAAACATTTTCGAAATATAATAAAAAAATTATGAAAACAAAAAAAGATCTAATGGAATTACTTAGTTTACTCAAGAAGAATAAAAAGACCATTGCGGGATATGGCGCATCAGGAAGAGGAACGATAATTATGACTTATTGTGGAATTGGGAAAAATTTTCTAGATTATGTTATCGATGATGCACCCGCAAAGCATGGGGCATATACACCTGGAACGCATCTACTGATTAAGTCTTCTTCTATTCTAAAAACTAAAAATAGACCTGATTACATACTCCTTTTCGCGTGGGCATTTTTTGATGAAGTCATAAAGAAGAACGCTGAATATTTAAAAAGAGGCGGTAAATTTATAATTCCTCTTCCGAAAGTAAAAATTATATGAAATTGATATCTCCAAAAGTTGTAATTCTGGGCGCAACAGGAACGTTAGGTCAAACTGTGTATAAATATTTATCCACTAGGCACGAGAACGTCATGGGAAGCTCAAGGAACAAATCGGACAATAATTTTCTGTATTTTAAATTTACAAGCTCACATGACGTAGAAAAACTCTTAAAAGGTAAAAATTTTACTTTTGTCATTAATTGTATAGGAGCGTTAAAAGGATCATCAGAAAAAGAACTAAAGTTGCTTAATATAAATCTTCCTAAAATACTTCTTAAATTTTCAAAAAAATACTCCTACAGAATGGTACATATTTCTAGCGATGCTGTGTTTGATAATTTATCTAAAAAAGTTAATGAACAATCCTCTCCAAATCCAACCGATTCATACGGAAAAACGAAGCTTGCAGGAGAACTTTATGAAAATGCCCTAAATATTCGAACATCTATAATTGGTTTTGACCCAAATGAGCACAAAGGATTACTTGAGCACGCATTGGAAAATAAAAAAATGATCGGTTTTATGAATCAAGAGTGGTCTGGAGCCACAACTCTCCAACTTGCTAAGTTTATTGAATGGTTAATCTTTAAAAGAATGTTTGAATCAATTTACAACAAAACTCGTACAGTTCACTTTGCTCCAATCGGGCCCACTACAAAATATAAAATAATTAAAACTTTTTCTGAATTAGTTAGTAACGCTAAAGTCAAAAAAAAAGTAGGAAAAAAAATCACGAGAGTTCTCGTAACAAAATATTTTGACGTACTTAAGATTAAAACGTATAATGTTAGTCTTAAAAAAGCACTTATTGAATTGATTGAATTTGATAAGAAATATGTCAAAACTTACAAAAAAAAATAAAAAACTAGTCTTCGTTCTTGGAATAAGACCGGATATTATTCGAGCTATCCTTATAATGAGATATTTGGAGCATGCAAAAGACATAAAAGTTATTTTTGTGTGGTCTGGACAGCATTATTCAGATAATTTGAAAGGGATTTTTTTTAGAGAATTCGAGCTACGAAAAGCTGACTATGAACTTGGTTGCAAGGGAAATACAGACGTTGAAATCGCAGGAGAATTAATAAAAAAACTCTATCCCTTGCTTGAGAAAATAAAACCAGATGCTGTTGCGTTCTTAGGCGATACCAACACAACTGCAGGGTGCATTGCTCCTGCAATGCTAAATATCCCAATAATCCATATTGAGGGTTGTTGGCATTCGTATGACTGGAGAATGCCTGAAGAAAAATACAGAACTATGATCGACCATCTTTCCGATGTTATATATACCTACGAAGAAGAATATAAAGAGCGAGGCATTGCAGAAGGATTAAATCCCAGAAACATTGTAGTTACCAGAAACCCAATTGTCGATATTTTGAATGAGTTTTACTTTAAGCAAAAGGACAAACTAGAAAAAATTGCAGTTCCCTCTTTTTTTACAAAAAGGGGTATAAAAGATGGGAAATATTACCTTATTACCTGTCATAGACGTGAAAATGTACATATTGACAAATCTTTCGATGCAATATTAAAGTTTATTTCAGAATCACCTTATCCTGTTTATTTTCCCGCAAGCTACCGTACTCAAAAGGTTATTAAACAACGAAAAATTAAACTACCAAAAAATCTTATTATGGTAAACCCAATAGGTTACAATGAAATACTTATTTTAATGACGCATGCAAAAGGAGTATTCACTGACTCAGGGACGATAATTGAGGAAGCAAGTGTTTTAAATATACCTGCTGTGCAGATTAGAAAATCAACAGAACGCCCTCAAGTTTACGACGTGAAAGGAGCAGTTAAATTTGACCCTGATCAACCAAAGAAATATACTCCGGAGATCGTGTATAAAAAGCTTAAGAAAATTACCGGCACTAAATGGCAACATACCCTTGGAGACGGACACGCATCCGAAAGAATTGCGAAAGATATTGTTAAAAGATTAAGAAGTGGAAATATACGCGGCCACCTTCCAGAAAACAGTCATCTTCCAATCAAAAGGTCTTTTATGGAAGACGGGATAAAAATTTAATTCCATACATCCCAGTATTTGGCATCGAAGCGAATGTCGTCTTTTTTTGATTGGCCTAAAGTTTTTGTTGAAAAGAACAGTAATCTTGCATCTTGCGTTAATGACTTAAAGCCATTAACATAACCTTTAGGAATATATAGAATTGCCGGTTTCTTGAATGACAATAAAAAACTATGGACTTTTGCTCTTTTTGAAGGCTTTTCCCAGTTATCAATTTGTACAGCCCCAACCAATGCATCCCCCGAAACAACAAAAATATATTTTGCCTCATGTTTATGTCCATGCCAGGCTCTGACTGCTCCTTTTTTGCCATTATCAACCACATAGAATCTTTTTATTTTGGCTAAATTAAAGTCGTTTACAAAACTTACTTTGCCTCTTTTATCTACCGACACACCGCCTTGGATTAAATATGGAACTATACTCATACCAAGTATTTACTAAATTTTGTTAAAAATGTTTGATTTCCATAACGCGGATTATTTACATCTACGATACGGTTCTCTTCCAATAATTGTTTCAGTTCTTCAATTCCTTGATCAATGGTATATTTGGCCTGAAAATCTAGCACTTTTTTCGCTTTTGCGTTTTGTACCCGATAATTTCTGGCATCCTCAAATTTCATCTTCTCCGTAAACATTTTAACTTTGGGAAAGTGTTTTTTTATTTTTATTGATAAATCTAAAATATTTATATTTTCGCTGTTTAAATTAAAAATCCCTGTATGTTGGTTGTCTAAGTTTTCAAAAATAGCGCGGGCCGAATCTTTCACATGCAGTAAAGGACGATACTGCTTTCCCCCAAAAACCCTCAGAATGCCGTCTTTGTATGCACGAACGGTCAAGGTATTTACCACCAGATCTAAACGAATGCGCGAGAATTGATCTCCCACTCCAAATAACGTACCCAAACGGAAAATAAGAGCATTTTTGTCTTTAAGATGCTGCTCTGCTTTCAACTTTGATGAAGCGTACACCGAAAGCGG
>Ga0209515_10009968_pt1 | contig 10692 bp, 10 predicted proteins | sample Subgroupgradi54m_FD_187454 | JGI IMG/M metagenome (GOLD analysis project Ga0209515, IMG submission 187454) | Subsurface groundwater microbial communities from S. Glens Falls, New York, USA - GMW60B uncontaminated upgradient, 5.4 m (SPAdes)... ...
AAGAGCCTCCCGTTTTTATTGACAACCGTATTGATCGCGCCGACACAGCGGTCGAGGTCTTCGGGGATCTCATCGACAAAATCAAGCGCTTCTTCTTTAAAGGGAATTGTGAGATTGACGCCTTTGAGATGAAGCGACCGGATTGCTTCAAACGCGAGCCCGAGATTTTTCGGTTCCACCGGAAACGCCAGATACACCGCGTTCATTCCGAGCTTTTGGAACAGCGCGTTATGAATGAGCGGCGAAAGCGAATGCGCCACCGGATAGCCAAAAAGACCATAAACCTCAGTAGATGCGTTGATTTTCTTATCGGCATTCATCGCTTGATTTCCTTTAAAACAGCAAGAGCGTATAGGGGAATCTATACGCTGCCGCTCCACAAAACCGATTTAAGGAAAAGGGAATAAGTTTAGACGTTACACACCATGTGACGGCTGTTTTGTTAAAACCCGCGGGCGGTGCGCGATTTTGTTGATCGCGTCCAAATACGCCTTCACACTGGCTTCCATAACATCGGTGCTGAGTCCCTGCCCCAGGATCATCCTACCGCCTTTCCCTTCCACTTTGACGGTGACTTCGCCCTGCGCGTCTTTGCCGACCGTGACAGAGCGGATCTGATAATCCAGAAGCTTTGTTTTCCTCTTAATCATTTTATCGATCAGTTTATAGGCCGCGTCCACGGGACCGCTGCCGGTGCCCGTAGCCGAAACTGTTTTTCCTTTGGTCTTGATCTTCAGCGTCACTTTCGGATTTTTGTCGCTCTCGGTTAATATACTCAAGTAAACCAGCTCGTAAGTCCTCGGCGTTCGCGTGATTTCCTGATCAATGAGCGCGATCAAGTCCTCATCAAAGACTTCCTTTTTTTTATCCGCGAGTTTTTTAAAATTTTCAAACACAAGCGCCAGCTCTTTCGCGGCCAGTTTGTATCCTAGTTTTATAAGACGATTTTCGAGCGCGTGGCGGCCGGAGTGTTTGCCGAGCACAAGCTGTGTTTCCCCGAAACCCACGTCTTCGGGCCGCATGATTTCGTAAGTTTTTCTTAATTTTAAAAGCCCGTCCTGATGAATTCCCGACTCGTGCGTGAAAGCGTTCCGGCCTACCACCGCTTTGTTGGCCTGAACCATCATGCCGGTGAGTGAACTCACCAAACGGCTTGTCTTGCAAATCTGGTCCTGTTTAATATTCGTGTATTTGCCGCCAAAAATATCCTTGCGCGTATCGAGAGCCATCACGATCTCCTCGAGCGCCGCGTTGCCGGCGCGTTCGCCGATGCCGTTGACCGTGCACTCCACCTGGCGCGCGCCGGAGCGGACCGCGGCCAAGGAATTGGAAACCGCCAGCCCCAAATCATTGTGACAGTGGACGCTGATGATGGCTTTGTGAATATTGGGCACGTTTTCAAAAATGCCCTTGATGAGATCGCCGAACTCGAACGGCGTCGTATAACCCACCGTGTCGGGAATATTTAAAATCGTGGCCCCCGCGTCAATCACCGCCTCAAGCACCTGATACAAAAACGGCGGTTCGGTGCGCGAAGCATCTTCCGGCGAGAACTCCACTTCGCCTATTCTCTGCCGCGCATGACGGACCATCGAAGCGGCGATCTTCACGATCTCGTCTTTGGCTTTATTCAATTTATACCGGCGGTGAATCTCCGACGTTGCGATGAACACATGCAGCCTGCTGTTTTGAGCGGGCTTTAAACAATCCAGGGCCACGTCGATATCTTTTTGCACCGCGCGCGCCAAGGCGCAGATCCTGGGGCCTTTGACCTCTCTGGCGATCCGTTTGACCGCCGCCGCGTCACCGGGCGACGTGATCGGAAAACCGGCCTCGATGATGTCCACGCGAAGCTCGGCCAATTGCTTGGCGATTTCCAATTTTCCTTTTTCGTCAAGGCTGGCACCCGGCGACTGCTCGCCGTCACGGAGCGTAGTGTCAAATATGTAAATTCTATTTTTATCGTCCATTTAGATCCATTTCATCATGCTGCGCAATCTTGCCCCCACCACTTCGATAGGATGCTTGTCATCCGCGTGGCGGAGTTTTTCGAATTTCTTTTTGCCTTTGTGATAATCTCCGATGAATTCTTTCGCAAATTTTCCGGATTGGATTTCTTTCAAAATTTTCTGCATTTCTTTCCGCGTACTTTGGTTGATAATTCTCGGACCTCGCGTCAAGTCGCCGAATTCGGCGGTATCAGAAACGCGTTTGCGCATTCCCTGGACGCCCGTCGCGTAAATCATGTCCGTGATGAGTTTGAGCTCATGCAGGCATTCAAAATACGCGATCTCCGGCTGGTAGCCCGCTTTCACCAGCGTTTCAAAACCGGCCTTGATAAGGGCGCTCGTGCCGCCGCAAAGAACGGACTGCTCTCCGAAAAGATCCGTTTCGGTTTCTTCTTTGAAAGTCGTTTCGATCACTCCCGCACGCGTGCCGCCCAAGCCTTTCGCGTAAGCTAAAGCCACCTGTTTGCACTGTTTCGAGGCGTCCTGATAAATCGCCACAAGGCAAGGCACGCCCTTGCCTTCTTCATAAAGCCGCCTCACAAGACTGCCCGGTCCTTTGGGCGCCACCATAAAAACGTCGACAAACTTCGGTGGAACAATCTGTTTAAAATGAATGTTGAACCCGTGCGAAAAAGCCAGCGCCTTGCCTTGCTTGAGATGCGGCGCCACAGATTTTTTGTAAATCTCAGCCTGTAAAGGATCCTGCGCGAGAATGATGATGATGTCTGACTGCCTGGCCGCCTCCGCCGCTTCGACCGGTGTAAACCCGTCTTTTTTGGCCATTTCAAAATTCGGCCCGCCGGGCCTTTGTGAAACAACCACCTTCACGCCGCTGTCACGCAGGTTGAGCGCCTGTCCGCGGCCCTGAATACCGTAACCAATCACGCCAACGGTTTTATTTTTGATGAAGTTTAAATCCGCGTCATTGTCATAATAAATTTTAGCCATGCTATTTTCTCCATTTTGTCATTGCGAGGTCGCTGCAGGCGACCGAAGCAATCTCGCTTTGAGATCGCCACGCCCACCTTCGGCGGGCTCGCGATGACAGTTAAACCTTTTTCGACAACGCCACTGTTCCCGTCCGTGCAATCTCGACAATCCCCAATTCCTTAAACAATCCGAAAAGTTTCTGCGTATTCTCCCGCGATTCGGTGGACTCCACAACAGTGATGCTTCCATCCTCGTCGATAACACTCATGCGGTATTTTGTCAAAAGCGGCTTCAAGGCGTCTTTCACGCGGGGCGATGTCTTGAATTTAACCAACATCAATTCTTTGTCCACAAACTCTTCGTCGGTCAAATCCTGAATCTTAATCACATCGATCAGTTTGTTGAGCTGTTTCTTGATCTGCTCAAGCGTTCGTGCGTCACCCTTCACGACGAGCGTGATGCGGGACATCGTCGGGTCTTCTGTCTCGCCAACCGCCAGCGAATCGATGTTAAAACCTCTCGCCGAAAAAAGCCCCACAACGTGTGAGAGAACGCCGGCGCGATTCTCAACGAGTACGGACAAAACACGCTGCTGAATGGGTGTGGGATCGTGAACAGCCATCGTCTAGGCCATATCCATCAACTGGTCGAGCGATTTGCCCGAAGGAATCATCGGAAACACGTTTTCCTCTTCGGTCACGATAAAATCGAGAACACAGGGCCGGTCTTTGATCGTCATCGACCAACGAATTGCCTCCTCTACCTCTTCTTTTTTATCGATCCGCCTTCCGGTTGCGCCATACGCTCCGGCCAGTTTCACAAAATCAGGGTTGCCGTTCATTTCAGAGCTGGAGTAACGATGCTTGTAAAATATCTCCTGCCACTGGCGCACCATGCCGAGATAATTGTTGTTGATGACGGCGATCTTCACGGGCAGTTTGCTATAAACGGCCGTGGCCATCTCCTGGATATTCATCTGAAAAGAACCGTCTCCTGTGATGCACAAAACGGTACGCTCCGGAAACGCAAACTGCGCGCCGATCGCCGCCGGAAAACCGTAACCCATCGTCCCCAAACCGCCGCTTGTCAAAAATTGGTTGGGGCCGTTCAATTTGTAATACTGCGCCGCCCACATCTGGTGCTGGCCCACGTCCGTCGAAACAATAGCACCGCCGCCCATGATCTCAGAAAGTTTTTGGATCGCATACTGGGGCCGTACAGCCTTTCCGTCGTCATGATAACGAAGCGGGCTTTCTTTCTTCCAAACCTCAATCTGAGCGAACCATTCCTTGGTGTCAACCGGCTCCACCAGTTTATTGAGCTCCGTCAAGACTTGTTTCACGTCACCGACTATCGGCACATCGACTTTCACGTTTTTTGAAATGGCTGAAGGATCGACATCGATGTGAATTATTTTGGCCTTGGGCGCAAATTTGGTGAGGTCGCCAGTCACGCGGTCGTCAAAACGCGCACCGATTGCGATCAAAAGATCGCAATCATTGACGGCCTTATTGGCATAAACCGTACCGTGCATGCCAAGCATTCCTAAAAAAAGCGGATGAGTGCCCGAGACGCCGCCCAAGCCCATCAAGGTGTTGGTGCAAGGCACATTCGTTTTTTCAACAAATTTTATCAGCTCCTTCGCAGCGCCGGCGATAATGACGCCGCCGCCCGTATAGATCACGGGACGTTTGGACTGTTGGATCAACTTTGCCGCTTTTTTAATCTGTCCCGGGTGACCTTCCACGGTCGGCTTGAAGCCGCGGATGTTCACCGTTTCCGGATAGACAAAATCAAACTCCGCCAAACTCACGTCCGAAGGAAAATCAATCAGCACCGGCCCCGGCCGGCCGTGCGAAGCGATATAAAACGCCTCCTTCAAAACCCGCGGAAGCTCTTTCGCGTCTTTCACAAGATAATTGTGCTTGGTGATCGGACGCGTGATGCCGGTCACATCCGCTTCTTGAAAGGCGTCATTGCCGATTAAAAATGTTTTCACCTGTCCTGTAACCACCACCAGCGGTATCGAATCCATGTATGCGTCCGCAATCCCCGTCACGGTATTGGTCGCGCCGGGTCCCGAAGTCACCACCACAACGCCATGTTTCCCGGTCGCCCGCGCATAACCTTCTGCCATATGAACCGCACCCTGCTCATGGCGGACAAGGATCACTTTAAATTTTGCGTCGTAGAGCGCGTCGAAAAGCGGCAGACACGCTCCACCGGGAAGGCCAAAAACGTACTCCACACCTTCCTTAGTGAAGGCTTCGACTACGGCTTGAGCGCCGGTCATTTTAGGCATAAAAAATTCCTTAACCCAAAGTTAATATTAGATCGTTTAAGTAAATTTTGTATTATAACACGAATAAAAATCGTGTCCAAATAAATTCCGGGTTACTTCTTTAAGCCTTTATAGATTCGGGGGATGCGAGGGTGAATGGCGCAAAGAATCTCATAAGGAATGGTGTCCACAAGGGCCGCAAGATTTTCAGCGGTTATACTGTTTTTTCCATCCCGCCCAATCAGTGTAACTTTATTCCATCGGTGGATGCTGGAATTTTTACCGACATCAACCAGTGTCTGGTCCATCGTAACCCGCCCAACCACCGGACACCGCCGGCCTCGGACCAAAACATGGGCTTTATTGGAAAATCCGGCAAGATAGCCATGGCTATACCCGATTGGCAAAGTCGCGATGCGGGTTCTGGACTTTGAATGATAAGACGCGCCATAACTGATCGGACGGCCTTTTTCGACTTCTTTCAAAAATGAGATGCGGGCCTTGAGTGACAAAAGCGGCTTAATTTTCAGCCTCGGCGCAAGCATCTCTGCCGGATGAACGCCGTAAAGAACGATGCCCGGCCGCGCCAGATTAAAATGGGCTTCCTTAAATCGCGCGAAACCCATGCTATTGGCCGCATGAAGATACCGCGGATAAAAACCCAGAGCTCTTATTTTTGAAACGGCCCGGTTAAAAACACGCAATTGATGCTCCGTAAAACTTTTATCCGGCTTATCAGCGCTTGAAAAGTGAGTGTAGACTCCTTCCGCTTTAATAAGTTTCATCTTCTTAAGCGCCTTAAACAGGCCTTCCACGGCCTCATGCCAGACGCCCAAGCGGCTCATACCGGTATCAATTTTTACATGCGCCGGAAAAGGCGTTTTTTTATTTAGCAAAAATCTATTCAAAATCTTCGCGTCCTCAAGGCATGAGAGCGTCGGAATGATTTTATGGATAAAAAAATCCTCAAGCTGGCTTTTATGAAAACTTCCCATCACAAGGATCTTTTGTGACGGACAAACTTTTCTAAGCTCGATTGCTTCGTCAACGTTGGCCACACCAAAGAAATGGACACCTTCGCCGGCCAGCACGGATGCAATGGGCTTCATGCCATGGCCGTAAGCGTCGGCTTTGACGACCGCAAGTATGTCGGGAGCCCTCCGGCCCGGGAATGATCGCACGACCCTTAAGTTTTGCCTTAAAACATCCAGGTCTACTTCCGCCCAAAGGAGAGGTTTTCTTTTATCTTTTTGTGACATTGCAGTCCCTCGGATAAAGATAAAGCGGTTCGAGTCTGAATGGGTCAATAAATTCTTTCTTCTTTATCTGTTCCATTCCCAAACGCGCGACACATTCGGCGTTGGGATGAAACGGCGTACCATCTCCGGCCCGGATAACATTTTTTTCATCCAGAAACTCGCCGCCTTTGTTCAATCTCAATTTGCGCACAACGGAAAACCCGCCGTTTTTTTTTTCATAAGCGGCCGTATACCATTTTCCCCTTCTCGCGTCTACCGCGAGCGTGAAAACGCCTTCGACATCCGGCATTCCGAATGCGATCGCATCGAGGCTCGAAACACCCACGACTTTTTTCTTGAGCGCATAACCCAATATTTTTGCGGCCGTGACCCCCACGCGCAAACCCGTGAAGGATCCAGGCCCGAGCCCGACCGCCATCACATCAATTTCATCCGGTTTAATTTTATTTTCCTTTAAAAGCTTTTCGATGCTTGGAAGTAAAATAGACGAATGCCTCACGAAACCGGATGACTCAAACGCGGCTATTTTCCTTTCGCCGTCAAAAATCGCTATACTTAAAATTTCACTCGAGGTATCAAATGCAAGAAGCTTGTTCGTCATCGCGAGCCCGCCAAAGGCGGGCGTGGCGATCTCCTCTCGGGGATTGCTTCGTCATCGCCTGCGGCGATTCCTCGCAATGACCGAATAAAATCGTCTTCCGCCTTAATCAAAATCTGCCTCGCATCACCGCCTTTATGTTTCAGCAAAATTTCGATTCTATTTTTCGGCAAAATATTGGGCGCGCGGTCTGCCCATTCGATAAGCGTAACCGCTTGTGGATCGAAACATTCCTCAATAAGCCGTTCATCAATTCCCAAAATTCCATTCAGACGATACCAGTCCAGATGATAAATCTTTACCCGGCCGTGATATTCATGGATCAAAACATACGTCGGGCTGGCGACTTCCGCCTCATTTTTGACACCGAGGCCTCTGGCTATCCCTTTCACCAGCGTCGTTTTTCCGGCGCCAAGCTCCCCGAAAAGCGCCACCACATCGCCGGCTTTGAGATGACGCCCGAGCTTAATTCCTATCTTTTTTGTTTCACTTGCGGAATGGCTTATTATTCTCATATTGGGATCTATTTTCGATAATGATCAAAACCTTTTTCCTCAAGAATCCGAAGCCGGCCATGCCTATCCATGATTTTGATGCCCATTTTGCGGGAGACAATTTTCCCAATCTCATGAAATTTCACGAGCGCTTTGGGTTTTCGTCTTTTTTTAAACCACTCCGCTTCTTGGGACGGCATCGTAAAAAGAAGTTCAAAATCCTCACCGTCCGTAAGCGCGCGAGCTGCGTTTTTGGCTGACTTTGATAAGGGTATCAAGGGTTCGCGCAACAGCGCCCCAACAGCGCTTTCTTTCGCGAGACGCCGGATGTCCGAAGAAAGCCCGTCGGAAATATCGATCATGGAGTGGACCTTAAAATTTTTCACCAGATACTGCGACTCTTTAATTCGCGGCGTAAAGTTGAGGTGGTTCCGGGATTCATAAGAGCCGCCGAGTGAGCCTGTCACAAAAACAATGTCCCCGGGCTTAGCGCCGGACCGAGTGACATAAGCGCCGCGGTTCACTTTTCCCAACATTGCGACTGAAATCACGAGTTTATCAGAACAGTTCGTATCACCGCCCACAATATTAATTTTGAAAGAGCGGGCCGCCGAGGCAAGACCGCGGTACAACCCCTCCGCAAAATCAAGCCCAAGGCTTCCCGGGAGCCCGACTGCGATCACCGCATGCGTCGGCACGCCGCCCATTGCGGCGATGTCGCTGATATTAACGCACATCGCCTTCCAACCAATCTCCCACGGCGTCACCTGACTCAACCGAAAATGCCTGTCTTCAATTAACATATCGGTTGTAAAAAGAATTTGTTCTTGAGATTTCACTTTTATTACGGCCGCGTCGTCTCCGATGCCGAGCGCGACACTGGCATCAGTATGCACCGCTCTTCTTATTTTTTCGATGAAGCCAAATTCCCCGATCTCTTCCAAGGTTTGAACCATAGCGAGCGCTTATCCTTTAGGTGGAAAGCGATTTGAAAATTAAAGTAGCGCCTACCATGACAAAATTGTGGATCACGTGCGCCGTGATGGACGGCACGAGCGATCCGGTCCGCTCATAGAGATACACCAAAAAAAGCCCCAGGAAAAATATCGGCAGAAAAATAAAACAATTCATGTGAAGCGCGCTAAAAAGCGCCGCCGAACAAACGGCCGCCCAACGCACCCCAAATCGGCCTCGGAACGCCTTGTATACAAACCCCCTGAAAAAAATTTCTTCAGCCAAAGGCCCTGCCACCGCTACAAAAAAAGTGAAAAATAAAAGATGTTCGTTCGCCGATTTTTTAAGATAGATTTCCACTACCGGCTGTGGCGGAGGTTCGTACGAAAATGCCTGGGCCGCGAGCATCAAACACAAAAGTAGAACGCTTAAAACCGGTATCACCGCGATATACCCGGCAATACCTGTTACAATATTTTTAAACAGATTTTTAGCCGTAAGCCCGATCTCTGAAAGCGGCCTTCCAAATCTTTTTTTAACAATAAAAAACAAAAACCCCAAAAGGCTGGTGTCTCGAACCAAGTTATTGATAAAAAGCAAAAGATCCTTATCCGCGTGTTTCAGATTGATAAAAAGGTTTAAGACCACCTCGAGAAAAACAACGAGTGTATCGACAAAAAATAAAAATACAAAAACCTCGAGGGTATCTTTCGGGCCCCATGGCACGCCGTTTTGCGGAAGGCTTTGAGAAATAATTGGGAGGCCACCCATTTTTCTCATGATCATGTAAATACAAATAAAAATTCCTGAGCAAAATGCCAATAAAAAAAACGAGGCTAGCGCGATAAGAAGCCTGGGGTGCATTTGGATATTCTGCTCAAAGGTCTCTTCTTTTTGTTTTATTTCGTAGGCGGTCATGCGGGCCACCTTTTTTGCTTCTGCGGGCACAGCATTTTTTTCAGCCGCTGAATGTGAAATCAAAAAAATAAAGAAATAGAAACCGCCGATAAAAACGAGCGTCCAAAAGATGCTCCGATTGTTTCGAATAAACCGTTCTAAAATATTCATGAGGCGGAAGCGGCTGCGGGAAGCCCGAAAAACCGGATGGCCGTGTCGGAGGTGATGCGTCCCAATGTCTCCGGGTCAATACTTCTCTTTTTGGAAAGAAACTCCGCCAAATGCACCAGGCATGACGGCTCGTTTCGCCGGCCGCGATAAATCTGGGGAGCCAGATACGGCGAGTCGGTTTCCAGCATCACGCGGTCCAGCGGCGCGAAACACGCGACATCCAAAATCGCTCCCGCGTTTTTAAAAGTCAAGTTGCACGTGAACGAGGCGAGAAATCCCAGATCCAGGAGTTCTTCCAATGACGCTTTGTCATACGAAAAACAATGCATGACGCCCTTTATTTTCCCGCCGGTTTCGGACTTGATAATGTCGATCGTGTCCCGGAACGCGTTCCGTGAGTGGACGATCACCGGGAGATCATTTTTCATGGCGACATGAAGCATTTTCTGGAAAATTTTCTTCTGAATATCGGGATTGGCTTCACTTTTAAAATAATCCAGCCCTATCTCTCCTATCGCTACGGGTTTTTTCTCAGTGATAAATTTTTCAAGCTCTCCAAGCTGTTGTTCCGATACTTCATGGGAATGATGAGGATGAAGCCCCGCGGTGAACGAAATAAAATCATATTTCTTCGCAAGCTCGTAAGCCTGCCGGTTTGTTACGGGGTCAGTCCCAACGTTAACCATGTATTGGACGCCAAACTCGCGTGCGCGGTTGATCACGGCTTCGCGGTCAGTGTCAAACGCGTCAAAATATAAATGACAATGTGTGTCTATAAGCATATTGCTAAGCAAATCCTAAAATCTATTTTGATTGGCATATCGCGCTCATGCGTTTTTCGTCAAGTCCGCCGGGAAACGGCAAAACGGCAACTGTTCGAAGCGCGACCCAGCGCGAGTTTTGCCGTTTATGCCGAGGCTCCCAGGACTTACGAAAAACGCATGCGATCCGGTCAAGCAAAATAGATTTTGGGATTTGTTTTCGTTTCATTTTGCAGTAACACTATGTTTCCTTAAACGTTCGACAATCGGCGGAAGCTCTTTAAGAACGTAATCAATTTCTTCTTCTGTCGTAAAGCGCCCGAGCGAAAAACGGATCG
>Ga0209515_10009969_pt1 | contig 10692 bp, 10 predicted proteins | sample Subgroupgradi54m_FD_187454 | JGI IMG/M metagenome (GOLD analysis project Ga0209515, IMG submission 187454) | Subsurface groundwater microbial communities from S. Glens Falls, New York, USA - GMW60B uncontaminated upgradient, 5.4 m (SPAdes)... ...
AATCCCTCGCAAAAACAAATTACGCTCGCGGATGTCTTCCCGCAAAATCTTTGCCACGCGGCGCGATATGAGCCGAAAGTCCGCGGCGTTGCCGCTTATGCGCACGTCGGAAATCTTATTCAAGAACCAATAAAATATATCCGAACTCCATTTTCGGTAAAAGCTCTGGTCCGAAGGCTTTTCCCTAACGGTATAAACGACATCATTTCCTTTCTCAAACTCGGCCAAGAGTTTGGGAATTACGGAAGGCGGGTGTTGCAAATCCGAATCCATCATAATAACCGCGTCGGTATCCGCATGGTCAATGCCGGCAAGAAGCTGCATCTGGTGCCCGAAGCGGGACGAGAGATACAGCACGCGCACCGCCCTATCCTTTTCCGCCACTTCCTTCAAAAGCTGGAGCGTCTTATCCGTACCTCGGCCGACCGAAAAAAGTATGGTGGTCCTGTATCCGGAGAGGCTCTCCAACTCTTTTTTGAGTTCACGATAAAAATCAAGGATGACCTCCTCTTCATTGTAGACCGGCGCGATAACGGTAAGCGTGCGCATGGTTAAGAAATTTCTAATTCACCTAATTACCTAATTCACCTAGTAAAAGGTCAAAAAACAAGCCGACTGACCCACGCGGGGACTTTTGCTTTGTGTACCAAATCGTAGTTGGGAGTGTAGGGTTTGATATCCAAAATGGGAGTGCCGTTCAAAATATCCAGTCCTTTCACCTTGATGATGTTTCGTTTCCTGGAAAGTAGCTTTACGGTAGAAATCGCAATTCGGTTTGGCCTCTGCGGGCAACGACAGGAAAAAATCCCTCCATATGGCACGTCCACTCTCCCTTGCGGATGATGTCTAAGATGACATTCTGTCTCTGCCCCCATCCAATACACAATAATCACATGTGAGTAATCTTTTATACCATCCAGTCCCTTGGTATATCGCTTGTCAACCGCAATCTCGGTTACAAGATTCTTCCAGCCGACAAGTGTTGGTTTCTTAACTCTGTTTTTTGCCTTTCCAATTGGCTTTAAATGAATTCTGCCTTCTTTATCAATGAAGTCGGGAAACCTGCAAAATTCTACTTTGGTTTTTGAATTGTTCATAGAGGAGTTGTGCCGTCAGTAGAATAACTAAGTTAATTGTTTTAGTTTGCTTATATCAGCGAAAATCTTCGGCACCACCATTTTCCCGGGAACATGGTGGGTGCTTTCTCGCACGATATCCATGGAAAGGCCTTCTTTGGCCAGCATATTCTTCAGCACCTTGAAAAGTGAGATGGGCTTGCCGTTTCCCACATTGTATATTTCGCCTGTTTCCCCTTTTTCCATAACCACACGATAGTACTTGATTGCTTCCTCAATATCAATGTAATCGCGCTCTACCGAAAGGTCGCCGGTAATAATCTCTTTTATTTCACCGCGCTTATACTTCGCGATTTCCTGCTCCATTTTTCCCACGAAAAGCGTGGGTGATATGCCTTTTCCGGAAAGATTAAAGGGCCTCACAGCGACGATGTCCATACCGTAGAGCCGTGTATACGTCCCCATAAGCTCGGTCTGGAATAGCTTCATCAGTCCGTAGACCGAAACCGGTTTGCAGGGATGATCTTCGGTAACCGCGATGCTTGCCTTCTGTGGAAATCCATACTCCGCGGAGCTTCCGACCAAAAGTATTCTGGTTTTCATTCCTGATTCCCGAACGGCATCCAGAATATTTTTTGTGGTAACGACATTTGACGTGTAATCGGTCTCGTATTCATTGGTGTAACTTCCCACCAAATGATAGACGGCATCGGGCGCGGTGGCCTTCAAAAGCTTTGCTGTGAGAGAAGCGTCGGATAGGTCGCATGCTCGAAAACGCGGGTCGGGCGCTTTCGCTGTATGGTCCGCAAGAGTGAGCTCCAAAGAGGCGTTGGGAGTTAAGAGATTGGTGAGGTATCTTCCGGTAAACCCAGCACTTCCCGTAATCAAGATCTTTTTCTTCTTATGTTTTTGAGTCATACTCGCAAAATACCAGTCAAATTTAGTACGTCCGATGGAAAGTGCTGGGTAAAACCATTCGAGCCGGTGATGAGGACTTTTTTACTATTCATACAGCTAATTATACACCGAGATTAAGGAATCATAATTCGCGTATCTCGCGAAGCTTCGCGGCTACGGTCCGCATCCTTGCATCCCAGGTGAAGGCCTCCACTTTCTTCCGCGCGTTTTGTGAAAGCGACTCGGCAAGTGTCTCGTCCTCAAGCACGCGGCGTATCGCACGGGAAAGGTCGTCCGTGTTATTCGGGTCGAAAAACACCACTTCCTTGTCGCTGACAACTTCTTCTAGAGACGGGAGCCGTGAAGCGACGATAGGCCGCCTCGCCGCCATATACTCGAAGAGCTTGAGCGGAGACGTGTAGTGCTCCGAAGCCGTAGACCCTTTTTTGTTGGGAATGACAAGCGCGTCAGCCGTTTTAAGATACATGGGAATACTTTTGGGCGGTTGATAACCGAGAAAGAGGACATTGCTCCTCCCCCACTTCGCCCTAGCTTCACTTACCTCTTTCTCGCTTCCTCCAAGAAGTACGAAAAGGCAGTTTTCTCCAAATTGCTTCGCGGCGTCAAGAAAGACATCCACTCCCTTCCAGTCGTACAGAAAAAAACTGCCGGCGTAGAGAACGATTTTTTTGTCGGAAGGAAGTTTCATCTCTGTGCGCGCCGCCGCCTTCGATACGGAGAGGTCAAACAGGGAAAGGTCAACCGCGTCGGGAGCAATGGCGATACGGTTTTCCGATATGCCCATTTTGATAAACTTTGTTTTGATAAAACTGGTGAGTACAAAATGCATTTTCGCTCTCCGAAAAAGCGCGCGCCGAAAAAAACCTGGAGATTGCGGAAAAATGTGCGTTTCGAGGGCAAATGTTTTGAAAAACAATCCTACCGCTTCTTCCCGTGTGTATATCGTTCCTTTCTTCCCTCGAAGATGCAGCCGCACCGCGATAAGGAAACTTAAGAGTTCAAGCAGAAAACCAAATCGTCCGAACCGCACCGTATCGATTACCGGAAGTGAGGTAATGGTAAAATTTTTCTCCACCGAATAATACTCATACGGGTCAGCTTCCATCGGATTCCTTCTCCGCGGAACGATAAGTTCGACCGAAAGCCCCGCGCGCGCGAGGGCCTCGCAGGACTTCATAATCTGCATACCATGCGCCTTCTCCGTTGGAAGACGCACATTCGCGATGTAAAACAGTTTGGCCATGTCGTTTCTTCCCTCCCCTCCCATCCCTCCTTTCCAAGGAGGGACTGCCTTGAGGGTGGTAGCAAGGAGGGGATGTGAGGGGTGGTTAGGCATCATACAATATATGCTTATAGGGGCTTCGCTTTCGGTCAAACACCAGTTCGAAATACCGGTCGAGCCGAAGATAGGTTTGGAATAGCGTTTTTGCTTCCCTCTCCGCTTCAAGAAATGACGCGGCGGTCCGCGCAGAGTGCCACGCGGCGGCGCGCTCCGGAAGGAAGGCCGCTTCGGTATGCGGCACGCGAATGACGCACCTCTCATAGGGAGCGATGCCCTCAAGCGGAAGCACCGAATCGGTATCGAGAAGGAGCGGCACCCTTCCGCACGAGAGTGCTTCATAAAACCTCTGGGAGGCGTTGGCGTCCCCCCGGATACAGAGCGCGAAGGTTGAGTCTTTCATATTTTCGCGATAGTCGGCTCGGACACGCTCCGGGTCGCCGGAAACAGACCCTCGATGGAGAGAGTAGGATGCTCGTTCAATGATGTTCCCCTCTATCGCATTCGAGCGACGAAGCGCACGCAAGGCGTCCCCGCGCCAAAAAATTCCCGGCGCGTGAACGCGCGGAAGCGGGTCACCACGAAGTATCAAAAGCAACCGAAAGCCTTGGCGCTTTACCCAAGCTTTCAGTGCCCGCATCCCGCTCCTATACCGCGAGAGCCCGCAGAAGCCAACGACGGCCTTTGCGGATTTTTCCGTGTGCAAAGAAATGGTCTTCCCGAAATCCTCAACGAAGTACGGCATAACAATCTCTTGCGGCGCAAGGTGGTGCCGATACGCCGACACTCGAAAAAATACCGCGTGCGGCGGAAGTTTCGGCGTACGGTCGACATAGTCGGTATAATCAAACAGCAGGACCTTCTTTCCCAAAGCTTTCGCCGCTTCGTACACGCATGTGAGGTACGCGGGAGCGTGCTCTTCGACAAAAAAGTATTCAAAAGGAATCGCGAAAAAATCCGCTTCTTCGGGACGCTGTACAACCTGTAAAAAAGGTTGCGTGTACTGTTCCATAATCTCCCGCAAAAACAGCCGCTTCGGCGAAATTTCAAATCTGAAATTAGGCCAAAAGACCAGCGACATGGGCAGCTCTGTTGGAGCGCCCTGTTGTTCTATATAAACTTTAATCATGAGCGCTAACTATAACTCTCCCGTACCCTTTTTTGTAGCGTGAATGCATTTCCGTGCGAAAGCAATCCGAATGCGTGACCCAAGGACTATCCTATGTAACTACATAGGATAGTCCTTGGTGTGATATAGTTATCGAATGCAACGTCCCTTCTCTTTTGCCGTTGGTGAATATTACCATCTCTATAATCGCGGAACGGAAAAGCGAGTCATATTCAATGAATCCCGAGATTATGAGCGCTTTGTGAGTTTATTGTATCTTTGCAACGGTAAAATTCCGATTGTCTACCGCGAGCTTCCCCGCGAGGAACTTTTCACTATCGAACGAGGAGAGACGCTTGCCGCTATCGGTGCGTATTGCCTCATGCCCAATCATTTTCATATACTTGTCCGAGAGAAAATCGAAAATGGCATAAGCGCCTTTATGAAAAAACTTTTAACGGCGTATTCAATGTATTTCAATAAAAAGTACGAGCGTACCGGCAGCCTTTTTGAGGGTACGTTTAAGGCAAAACATGCGGATACCGACCCGTACCTCAAATATCTGTTCTCATACATTCACCTTAATCCGGCAAAAAGAATAGATGCGAACTGGAAAACAAATCTGAAAGCAGATTACAAAAAGATATTCAAGTATGTGAACGCCTATGCATATTCCAGCTTTCCGGATTACAGAAAACAAACGAGAAAAGAGGGCGTTGTTCTTGAGAGAAAAACTTTTCCTGACTATTTTGAATCAAAGGGTGATGTGAAGGCTTCTCTTGTAGACTGGCTTTCCTATGTTCCCAAGGACTAACCTATGTAGCTACGTAGGTTAGTCCTTGGGGTGGTTCATCCCTTAACTTTAAACCTTCTTGCCCAGATTTGCAGGGTGAGTATCGCCCAGAGCTCGGTTAGGTGGTACTCGCCCAGAAGATGCGCCTCAAGGAGCGAGCGGACTTTTGTCCAATCGAAGATGTCTTTGGTCGCTTCCGTATAGTTGGGAGAGAGGACTTCGCGCGCATATTCTGCAATATGCGGATAACGAAGCCATTTGGCTCCGGGGGAGAACCAGCCGCGTTTGGGTTGATTAAAGAGTTCTTCGGGAAGGAACTCTCGGAACGCATCTTTCAGAATAATCTTGGTCCTCCGAAGCGAGACTTTGTGCCGAAGCGGAATGGTATCGGCAAAATCAATAAGCGGTAAGTCAAGGAGTGGTACCCGTGCTTCCAGTCCCGAAGCCATCGAGAGCTTATCGCTTCGCATAAGCGACTCGTCGGGAAGCCAGCTTCTTCGGTCCGTCCTCATAAATTGCGTCTCAAACGGTTCCTTTTTATCTGCGTTCATCCGCGCATCTCCAAATCCGAGTTCATCCGCGCTTCGAGAAAAGAAACGTTCAGCGAAAAAGTTCTGCGCAGTAGTGGCATGATACGCGGACGGCGTAAAGAGCGGCGAGAGTATATCTTCCTTCAAAAAGTGGAAGCGCGCGTAGCGTGGAATCCCCGGAGCCGTGTCGAGCTTCTTTAAGCGAGGAAGCAGAGAGTCTAGAGAGCCTCGTATCGTCGTTGGCAGAGAACGGTAGTATGAGGAAAGAAGCGACCACCGATAACGCTCATACCCGCCAAACAGCTCATCCCCTCCGTCTCCGCCGAGAACCACCGCGACGCGAGTCTTGGCGAAGCGCGCGAGCTTCAGCATCGGGATGATGGTGGCATTGGATATTGGTTCGTCGAGATGATATACAGCCTCTTCAAAAAGCGGGATAATCTCCTCCGGGGAGACGAGCACCTCGTGATGTGTCGCGCCAAAATGCTTCGCGGTTCTTCTCGCGAGAAGAAAATCCGCGTTGAACTTTTCCCCCTGCTCCCCTTCCCGAAGCTCAAACCCAACCGAAAATGTCTCGACCTTCCCTTTCGCGCGAGCCATCGATTCGAGCACCGCGCTCGAATCCACGCCTCCCGAAAGATAGAGTCCAACGGGCCTGTCGGAAACAAGCTGTGCCTGTACGCTCATATGCACTCTTTCCCGAAGCTCCTGCGCCAAGACACTTTTGGGTTCTGAGGAAAGTACCGGCTTTTTTCCTATTGCATAGTCGGAGATTTCAAATTTTCCGCTCTGGTATCGGAGCAGTTGCCCCGGAAGGAGCTTCTTGATGCCGGCAAACATCGTGAGTGGAGCTGGCACATAGTTCACCCGAAGGTAACAATCGAGCGCGAGAGGGTCTATGTGGCGCACGACTTCCGGATGTTCAAGGAGCGCTTTAATCTCGGAAGCGAATATAAGGCGCGCTCCGAGAGCATGATAGTAGAGTGGCTTTATACCAACCGGGTCGCGGGCAAGGTAAAGTTCTTTTTCCCGTTCGTCCCAGAGCGCAATCGCGAACATACCGTTTAAGCGCGCGAGCGCTTCCTCACCCCACGTTTTGAAGGCCGCGAGAATTACTTCAGTATCGCTTTCGCTCTTGAACGGGTACGAGGAAAGTTCTGCCCGAAGTTCGCGGTAGTTATAGATTTCTCCGTTGAAGGAAATGACATAGCGGCCATCGTCGCTTTTCATGGGCTGGGCGCCGGCGTTCGAAAGGTCAAGTATGGAGAGGCGATTATGTCCGAGGGTGATATTTGCGCTGCAAAAAATGCCGGTGCCGTCGGGACCTCGGTGCGCCAAACGCGCGTTCATTTTTTTCGCAAGTGCTTCGTCTCGCCAAGTGAATCCGCTGATGCTACACATGGTTGATTTTGTTAATCGAATCGAGCTTGCGAAGATGAGAGGTTATGGAATAGTCGTAGACTACAAAATCACCACCCAGCACCATTTTAGTTGCTCATCTATGCCATCATTCAAGGATGGCTATACGTCGCTCGCCCGTTTATAACTTAAACGCCAAGAAAATGGTGCTGGGTCGTGAGAAACATATTCGCTCGCTCATTGTTTCTCTACGACAAAATTATACGCCAACGGAAAGATGGCGGGAAAATCTCGATGGGGACGGAGGAACATCACCACAGCGTCGGCGAGCCAAATACAGGGCAAAAAGACGGCGTGAATCATGCTTGGAATAAGCGAATCAAGCTGTTCATAGGCGGCGAGAAAAGGGCCGCGTCCGATGGGCCGAATGGCGAGCACCGCAAAACCGTTTCGTGTAAAAAGCTCACGAAGCGCTTCACCGGTAAAACGCACGAAGTCGTGCGGGTCGGGATGGACATTCACCAAAAACGGGATGGTGCCTATGAGTCTTCCTCCTCGCCGCAAGAGACGGCGGACTTCAGCGAGCACCCTATCATGCGCGTTCACATGCTCAAGGATATTGAAAAGAAACACCGCGTCCTGCGAATCATTCGGGAGCGGTACGCTTTCTTTGGTGATATCAAGGACGAAATCAGTGTTCGGACGCGAGACGACATCTACCGTCCGAAGCGTCGCCCCTTTTTCGATTGGAAGAAACCGATAATGACTGGCGCGTCCGCCTCCTCCTCCTATGTCGAGGATGTTGCCGGAAATCGCCGGAAGGTCGCACCAAAATAAATTGGTCATGGTCCGGCTGACCGCTTTTCCCCGTAGTGCCTCGCGAAGCACCGGAGCGAGTGCGGGATGAAAAGAAGAAGTGCTAGGCATAATAGTTGAGTATCTTAGGGATGAGCGCCTGCAAGCTGTGGTCGCGAAGGATGCGTTCCCGATACGAAACCGCGGAAGATTGGGAGAGGACCTCCTGTATTTTCTCCGCGAACACCCTTGGGTCCTCTTGCACTATTGCCGTATCGGGAAGTATCCCGCGATATGATTCGTTTGAGGTAACCACCGGAAGATTCATACTCATCGCCTGGAGCACGGTCTTATTGAGCGCGCCGACATTCGCCTGATTGATAAAGATATCGGCCTTTCCATAATAGTCCGGAACGCGCGCAAAGGAAACACCTCCGATAAACGAGACGGGCAGACGCTCCTTTTGAACATGCTCGCGGAGCCGTTTTTCATACGCCCTATCCCCCGTTGTAATCGCAGCGCCGATTATTTGTATGGTATGCGCCACTCCAGACACCCTAAGTTCTTTTGATATTTCAAGCGTTTGCTCCACGTGCTTTGAAGGTGCGAGCCGAGTGTCCGAGAGGATAAGGGGTACATGAGGAGGTAGGTTTTGCTTTCGTGGCGCGAAAAGTTCGGTGTCGACGCCGTGTCCCACGATTCTCGCTTTCCTCGTTTGAATAGGAAAGCTCTCCTTAGAAGGCGTGAAGACATGGTCCACAAAAAGAAGCGCGCTTTGAAGGAAACGCTCGGACTGATGCGTGTACCAAAAGCCGACCTTCTTTCTAAAGAGCCGCCACAGCACTCCGCCAAGAAGCACATATTCCGGATTCATGTGGATAAACACTTCGTCATAATTCTTGCGCTCACTCACGATATATCGTAAGAACTGCAACGTATATTGTAATTTTGGCAAAATCCTTAATCTTCTGTCGTTAATCTTTAACTCTTCTTTACCAAGAGAAAAGACTTGGACGTTACCGGGCAGATGGTAGCTTCCCTTTTCAAGACAGATAACCGTAACCAAAGGGACGTGCTTCGCGAACTCCTCTATCCAGCGCGCGAAAAAGCCGAGGTTGTTGTCGGACTCGTCGACTTTTTGCGTAACGATAAGAAGTCTTTTGGCCATAGCGGCTATGTTTTCGCCGATTGCTTTTTAAAAATAACGGAACGGAACATAAAAAAGCTTTCGAACGCAAGAATGATACCGGCGAATATTTGCGCGGCCATATACCAGAGATGGAATGTTTCTACAAAAACATACATGAGCGCGGTATTCAGGCCAAGATTGATGACGGCAATCACAAATGAAAGCGATACCTGAACATGCACTCGTTCCGTGGAAGAATCCTCGAATGTCCAGAATTTTTGGAGCGTAAAACTCACGAAAAAGGCGGCGATAAAGGCAAGCCCCGCGGAGAGGAGATAATGCGAACCGAACCATTCCGTAATCAAGTAGAGTAGCCCGAGGTCAACGACTGCCGCCGTGCCTCCCGAAATGACAAAGCGACCAACGCGCGCGTACCTACGAAAATAAGGAGCAACTTTCGGGAAATGCCTATCCGCACCTAAGAGGAATTTTTCTTCCCATTCCCGTAAATGATGAATCATAGATAGTAAGTATCAATTTTCAAAGTTCAATTTTCAATCAGTGATTAATTCTTTAATTTCCAAATTTCGGGACTTGATTGAAAATTGTAAATTGATAATTGAAAATTTTACTTCTTCCCGTACACTCCCTCCAAGAGGTCCCTGTCCTTTCCGCTCTCCATGAGAAGCTGCCTATTCTTCACCTCAAGCGCCTTGAGTATAGCGGTGCCGGAGCGGTCCTTAACCTTTGTCGCATACAGCCTTGAAAAAGCGGCAAAGTCTTTGATAAAGCAGTGCCCGCCGGCTCCGCGCCCCGGTTTTCCGCCGTGTCCGCTTTTGTGTATCGGCTCCATGTGCGACGAGCCGATGCGCGGGTCCGCGGCAATGGCCTCTTTGACATCGTTCCACCGAAGTCCGGTTTTCGCGGCAAGGTCATAAAGCAAATTGCTAAAAATTACCTTAAAATAAAGAAAACAATTCCCGCCATACTTCACGAGCTCCGCGTCCCGCACGTGCATGATGCGTTCAAAAGGCGCTTTGGGGAGCACGCGCATCACTTCTTTTGCTTTCTTTCGATAGAGCGCCGTGTACTTCGGAATGCCTACGATGTTGCGGTCTGGATGCGCGGCGTCAAGGCGGGCGGTCCTCTCACGCAAAAACTCTGGAGAATGAAACACAAAAATTTGCGGGAACTGTTTTTGTAATTTCTCGGTCGTGCCGGGCAAAACCGTCGATTTAATGACCGCGGTTTTTCCCTTCCCCACAAGATGAAGCACTTCCCGCACAATGGAATAATCAAAACCTTTCGGCGTTGATGGAGTCGGCACCGCGATAAACACGATAGCGCACTCTTTAAGCTTCTCCTTATTTTTAACAAACTCCGCTCCGCGCGCGTATCGCACTACGGTATAGCCGCGATTCTCAAAATCATCGGCATAGTTCTTGCCGATGAATCCTTGCCCGATGAAGCCGATGAGCGGTTTCTCTTTTTTCTCCATTCCTCCTTTCTTAAAGGAGGTATCCCCCGCTTTTTCTGAAAAGCGGGAGACGGAGGATTTTATTTTTCCATTTATCTTTCGCATATGCGTCGCCTATTGTAACCCCAAACATCGCAGTAACAATGTATTGACATACACTTGAACAAGTGGTATCCTCTTTTTGGAACAGCCACCTACATTAAACCCCGAATCGAACGAAAGGAAAAA
>Ga0209515_10009970_pt1 | contig 10690 bp, 4 predicted proteins | sample Subgroupgradi54m_FD_187454 | JGI IMG/M metagenome (GOLD analysis project Ga0209515, IMG submission 187454) | Subsurface groundwater microbial communities from S. Glens Falls, New York, USA - GMW60B uncontaminated upgradient, 5.4 m (SPAdes)... ...
CCCGCCGCCAAGCCGGCGCCGGTCGCGGCAGGTCCCATGGCAAAGAATCCCAACGCCGTCCTTCTCAACCAGAAGGATATCCACGCCGCCTACAACGAAGGCGACTTCGACAAGGTGACCGCCCTGATCGATGCTTTCAACAAGGCCAACAAGACCTACTCCCGCGCGGACAGCATCTTCATCGCCAAGCATCTGGCCGTGGTCTATTCCGCCAATCCCCAGTCCCGGGAAAAAGGCCGCTACTTCATGTACCGCCTTTTGGAGATGATGCCCTCCGCCGAACTGGTCGACATGTTCGTGAGCGACGAGATCGATCGCATCTTCGACAAGGTCCGCAAAGAGTTCATCGCGCGTCAGAAGGGATTCGGCGTCGACAGCACCCAGATCTCCATGCCGGAAAAGGCCTCCACCGGTTCCGCCGCCTCCACCTCCACGGCCCAATCCGGGAACGCGGGACCGTCCAACGAATATCTCGCCGCCTCCAAGGAGGACAAGCAGCCGTACTGGAAGCGGAACGGCTTCTGGATCGCGGGCGGCCTGGGACTCGTCGTCGCCGGCACCGCCGCCTACTTCATCTACACCCAGGATCAACCCACCGGCAAGACCATCGTGATTCCCAACGGTACCACGGCGCAGGCTCCTTAACCGCATGCGCAAACTCCTTTCAGCCGCCGCGCTTCTCGCGCTGACCGTCTTCTGGGCCTGCCATCTCTCGCCCACGGACAACCAGGATCATTTCGACATCATTGGCGATACGACCTGGACGCAATGCGATACGGTGCTGGTGGTGCTCCTGGATTCCAAGGGCAAGGAGATCGACACGATTTTCAACGGCGTGCTGCATGCCATCTCGCAGCTCAAGGGCCTCTCCGCCGACAAATACGACGGCACCTCGGGCAGCCTCGTCATCACCGGCAAGAAGGCCGGCGGACTCTGCTTCGAGGAGAAGCGCAGCTTCGAAGGCGACGGCCAGTCGCTGAAGGTGGACACGGTGAAGAGCCTCACCGTCAAGCCCGATGCCGTCCTCCTGGATCCGGAAAGCCTTTCCGTTTCCCTGGACGGCGCGGCCATGCCCGTCCGCGCTTCGATCAAGCCCTCTTATGCCGAACAGGCCGTCACCTGGACCTTATCCCCGGACGGGATCGTCTCCCTGACCAAACTCACCGGCGGCGACGGCACCCAGGTCAAGATCCAGGCGCAGAAGATCGGCACCACCACCATCCTGGTCACGAGCGTCAAGGATCCGAGCAAGACCGCCGTGCTCAAGGTCAAGGTCACACCGCCTTCCGGCAACAAGGTCACCCTCGATCGCGATTCGGTCCTGCTCTACGCGGGCGGCGGCGGGGATTCCCTGGTCTCGAAGGTCGAACCGGCCACGGTGGATCAGCAAGTCACCTGGCGCTCCATGAACCCGGACGTTGTGCGCGTGGATTCCGCCGGCCGCATCGTTCCGATCGGGGTGGGGGAGACCTATGTGAACGCCAAGTCCGTCGCCACTTCCGAAAACGCCTCGGCCCTGGTCATCGTCAAGCGGGACGTGCCCGTCCTGACCATCGCCTCCAAGTCGGGCGCGCCCGTCAACTCCCGCATCACGTTCTCCCCGCATTCCAGACAGGCCTACGGGATCATCGTGATGTACAAATGGGATCTGGCCGGCGACGGGGTTTGGGACGACTCCAGCAGCGTTCCCGGAATCGGCAAGGACGTCGATCTCCAGCCCCAGTCGACCTCCTATACCAAGGAAGGCGTCTACAACGCCAAGTTCTATGTCCGCGACGGTGAAGGCAACGAAGCCACGGCCAACGTCTCCGTCGACATCGGCAATCAGGCTCCCGAAATCCTCGCCATCCGCGCGGATACGGCCATCTCCATCAAGGATTCCATCGCCATGACCGTTTCGGTGCGGGATGTGGACGGCAAGGTGGCCTGGTGCGGTTGGGACTACGACGGCGACGGCGTGTATGACGATTCCGTGATGCCGGGCACGGCCACGGCGGAAATCAAGCTCGGCCATCGCTATCCGGATGCGGGACCGCAATTGGCCATCTTCAAGGCCATGGATGAAACCGGCAAACCCCGGCTGGACACGGTCCGCATCAAGGTGGAGCTGGATCGCCCCGTCGCCAACCTGGGCGCGGATACCACCGTCGTGGTGGGCACGGCGGTCAACATCCATGCCCGCGCCACCGACAAGTACGGCAAAATCGAAAAGTGGGAAATCCGCTTGAACGGATCGGGAACCGGATTCCACGAGCTCAAGAATCCGGACACGACGTTCGCCGCGCCCGCCGAACCCGGCACCTACCTGGTGGTCCTCAAGGTCACCGATGACGACGGGCTCATCGACCTCGACTCCATGAACGTCACCGTGATCCTTTCCGCGAACGCCGATCTCGCCAACCTGGTCTTCTCCGCCGGCCCGCTGGATCCCGTGTTCAAGCCGAGCATCCTCTTCTTCTCCGCCCATGCCAACTTCGCCGACAGCGCGGTGACGGTGACGCCGACGGTCAAGGACGCTTCGTCCAAGATCTCCGTGAACGCCAAGCCGGTCGCCTCGGGCTCGCCTTCCGATCCGGTCAAGCTCGTGGTGGGATCGAATCTCAACGTCTTCCAAATCATCGTCACCGCAGCGGATGGGACCCAGCGGGTCTATAGCCTCTCCGTGGCCCGGGATCCCAGCGTCGACGCGACCTTAGCCAAGCTGGACGTTTCCGGCTTCGTGCTGAAGCCGGTCTTCGCAAGCAACACCGTTGCCTATGCCGATACGGTCCCATCCACGGTCGCCTCCGTCACCCTCAAGCCCACCTTGACGGTTTCCACGGCCTCGCTCACCGTCAACGACAGCGCCATGGCTTCCGGCACGGCCACCTTCCCCATGCCCCTTTCCATCGGCGAGAATCTGTTCAAGATTGCGGTGACCTCGCAAAGCGGAACCACCAAGACCGTCTACCAGGTCAAGGTCATCCGCCGCGCCCAACTGCTGCTGCTCCGCAGCCTCGGCGGCAAGCCGGCCACCCAGACCGACTCCTCCGAAGTGGTCCCGGGCGCGCCTCAGAACATCCTGAGCGCTCCCTTCACCGGCTATCATTTCGTGAAATGGACCGTGCTGGAAGGCCTGGCCGTGCTCGCGGACTCCAACGCCAATCCCACCGCCCTCACCCTCAAGGCCGCCAAGGTCCGGGCCCAGGCGGAATTCGTCATCAACAAATACACCATCAACGCCGGCGGCGGCGTGGGCGGCGGCATCGCGCCTTCCGGAGCCATTTCCGTGGACCACGGCAGTGACGCCTCCTTCACCATCACCATCAACAACGGCTTTCGCATCAAGTCCGTCACCGTGGACGGCGCGGACGCCACCGCCGCCGTATCCGGCGGAGTGTATGCCTTCAAGAACGTCACTGCCGACCATGCCATCGCCGTCGCCTTCGCCAAGGTCGACACTTTGACGACCAAGTTCCTCGCGGGCGGAAAAATCACCCCACCCAAGATCACGGTCGATGACGGCGCCGACACGGCTTTCATCGTCACGCCTGACGCGGGCTATAGGATCAAGACCTTCACGGACAATAACGTCGACAAGCTGAGCGCCATCGGCGCCGGCGGCCGTTATGCCATCAAGGCGGACGGCACCCACGTGGTCGAGGCCACCTGGATCAAAGGCATCTTGCTGACGGGCTCGGCCGGAGACGGCGGCGGGGACATCACTCCCAAGTCCATTACCGTGGATGAAGGCGCCAACCAGGACTTCGCCATCACCGCCAACCCGAATTACCGCATCTACAAGTTGCTGGACAACGGCGCGGACAGCACCGTGTATGTCTCCCCGTTCCCATTCAAGTACACCATCGCCAAGGTCGACAAGCCGCATGATGTGGGCGTTTCCTTCTGGCGCTTGTACAACATCTCCATGTCCTTCTCGGGACCGGGACAGGTCTCCCCGGCGGGTGCCGTGATCGACTCTTTGGCCAGCCGCTCCTTCGACATCAAGCCGAACGGCGGAGCGCATTTCGATACGATGTGGGTCGACGGGGTTCCTACCGCAGGCACGGGTACGGTCTCCTTCGACAAGGTGACCGCCAACCATTCTCTGGTGGTGAAATTTATCAAGAGCTTCGCCGTCACCACCACATGGGGAATCACGACCACGACCAACGGCCTGGGCGGATCGATTTCCCCGGCCAATCCCACGGTGGACTCCTTGAAGAGCCAGGACTTCCTGTTTACGGCCAATGCCGGCTACAAGCTCCAGACCCTAAGCCTGGATGGCAATCCGCTGCCGCTGGCAGCGGGCTACACGCTGCCTTCGGTGACGTCGATCCACACCTTGAACGCCGGGTTCTGGAAAACCTTCAACATGACCGCTTCCGTTTCCCTGGGCCTCGGTTCGATCACCCCGGCCTCGCTCGATGTGGATTCCCTTGCGGACTACGCCGTCGACATCAAACCCGCGGCGAGCTACCGGTTCATGATGCTCCAGGACAACGGAAAGACGGTGACTTCGGATTCGAACACCACCCAATACGGGTTTACCAAGGTTCTCATCAAGCATGACTTGAAAGCCTTCTTCTGGCGCAAGCATACCCTTACTTCCATCCCCACCGATTCCGGGAAGATCACTATTCCCAATCCCGTCATCGATTCGATGGGATCCGAATCCATTACCATTTCTCCGAATCCAGGTTATCGCGTGGATGTCGTCTATGATTACGACACACCCATCGCGACCTCCGGATTTACGCAATGGAGCGACCAGTTCGTGGATCTCAAATCCATCACCGCCAATCATCAGTTCCGCGCCACTTTCAAGAGGTACTTCACGCTCACGTCCACGACAAATGATCCGAATATGGGAAGCATCGGTCCCGCTTCGATAAACGTGGATACCCTGGGTAGCGTCGATTTTACCCTTACCCCGGTCGCCGGTTTCCACCTTTCCCAGTTGATCGATAACGACCTTACCGTGGCGCCGGCCGGTAACCTGTACAGCCTTCCCGTGGTGGTGGAGGACCACAAGATTTCCGCGACGTTCATCGCCAATCCGGTGTACAAATTGGTGGTTGGGGATTCCGCGGACGGGTTGATCAAAGGTGAAACGAGCACCCATCCGAAGATTTGCGTGACGATAGGGGAATCCGCTACACCCGTATGCCAGGTTTCACCGCTTTCGGTGGATATCGTCGGCGGAACGGGATATCTCCTCCAGGCCGATCTGAATGTGCATCCTTGCAATGTCGATGGTTGTTTGAAGACGAACCTCGGCTGGTTCGAGTGGGTGCAGGTGAATCTCAAGGGCGGTGGAGTCAAGGTACTGACCGAACCGAACCCGATGACCAAACCTCTGACTATCAACGCAAATACCACCTTGAAGGCAGTCTATAAGTAATCCCCGCAGGTCCCTTGTCCCGCGGGCCGAATTCGCCGAATCGGCGCCGAAGTGAGGCAGATCCCCGGGACAGGATAAAAATCTCTTTTTATGGGTGGGTACCATCACCGATCGGGTCGGAGGATGGAAACAATGGCGGGTACAATGAGCGAACGCACGTCCCTAGGCCGGAAACTGTGGAAATGGAATAAAAGTGGGACTCCTGGCGGCCCTGGGAGCGCTCACCCTCTTCTGGGCCTGCCATCTCAATAAGATGTGATCTCGATCCGATTTAATCTTCAAACTACCTTGGATAATCAATACAGGTTCACCTTCTCCTAGTATTGATTCGATTTGCCCGTGGAACAGGCCGAGCACCGCGGACTTAATACCATCGCTATCCCGGTTCCTTTCCGCTTGGTCATCCCCGAAGCGCAAAGTCTCTGTTTCAGCCTAACTGCCGCGTACGCCTTTTGCGCGAGCGGGCTGATCTGTGCGCTCCATCACATTCCCCTCAGGTTCCGTATTTCTTACCTTTGACCCCTTACGAAATGGAAACCCAGCAGCGTCTAACGCGTGGCTCCGACACACCTTCGTCTCGGTTAATTTCTTAGGATCCCCAATGAGCAAGACATCCCACGCAGGTCCAGGCGATAAGGAGCTGATGAAGCTGGGATCGTCAAGTCCGACACATCACAAATCTCCTGACCATGCGCTGGTCAAAAGCAAGGGAGGCGGACATGGCGGAGCGGGGAAGAAAACCCAGGATGACCGGGCACGTTCCGCGCACGAACAAGCCGCCAAGGAAGACGACACCACCCCGGAAATGATCAAGGCGAATACGCCTGGACCGGAAACCACGAAGACAAAACCCAAAGCCGTCCTTAAGAAAATCGATTGGGTGAAATCCGAAACCCAATTCAACACCGACGCCGAGGTTTCCGCCGAGTTCGAGATCCCCGACTCCGAAAAAGATCGCACCCTGGTGGACTTCCAACTTTTGGAAAACATGGACGGAGAGTACGTCATTCGGGAACGTGCGCAAGGCCACGTCGATGCCGCGGGCCGCGCCACGACATCCTTTTCGATCAAGAAGGGCGACAAGCCCGAATCCACCTTCGCCCTCAAGGCCAAACACTGCTCGGCCGATGACTTCGGAAGCCCGCGGGCCGACCGTGTGGTCACCGAAACCGCCACGATCAGTTTCGAGCATACGCAGGTATCCGGCCTCCACTTCCCCAAGAACAGCAGTTTCATCGGGGACGAATCCCTGGAAACACTGTGCGAACTGAAGAAAACCTATCTCGATTGGAAGAAGACCCACGACAAGGCGCAGATCATCGTTTTCGGCCATGCCGAGGCCGACCAGGACGGCGAACCTCACCCGGTCAGCAAAAGCCGCGCGCAGTCGGCATTCCTGTTCATCATTGGAGACGTGGACGGCTGGGCCGCTCTTGCCGAAAAGGAACGCTGGGGCGTGTGGGAGCAACAATGCATGCTGCGGGCGCTTGGACACTTCGACAAGAAAGTGAAGCCGACCGGTACGCGCGGACCCAAGACGCGCGCGGCCACTGAGAAGTTTTTCGCCTTCTTGGAAAAGGATCGCGGCAAGAAGTTCAACCCGATGCTGGGCTTCACCGAATCCTATATCCGCAAGGAGTTGTACCGCGAGTACATGAATGTGAAACGGAGCGAAATCGAACTCCCCAGCTCCGCGTTCCGACTCGTCTCCGGCTTCCCGTATGTCGGGTGTTCCGGCTTCAACCGCTACATGGGCGGTACGGAATTGCATGATGAAAACCGCCGCGTCGTCTTCGAGATCCTGCAAGATAACCCGAACTTTCCGATGGACTTTCCCTGCCGCAGCGGCAGCGTCGGGCCGTGCGAAGACGAATGTAAGAAGGCGGGCGACCGGGCAATCCAAGGGTTCCGCTGCAAGTTTTATGATGAGATGGTGAAGCAGGAGAAGGTGGGCCAAGTCGTAACCTCGGGAGACGCGCAAGAAATCACGGAAGACTTCGCGATCTTTGCCTCCACTATTTACGGCGAAGCTGCTGCTTCAAGTGAAGCGGCTTGGCGCTGCATCGCACATGTAATCATGAACAGAGTCGGCAATCTTGAGTGGCGGAAAAAGAAGACTCCATCAGAAGTAATTTCATGGCGGGGTTTCGATGCATTTACATTCAAGAATCATCCATACACGAAATGCAACGAGTACCTGACAGGAAAAAGGAATGGAAGTGAAAAGAGGATCGAAAGGATGGTGGAAGTCATAACACCCATTTATCAGCGCAAGGAAATGGACCTGACGGGCGGATGCACGCTCTACTTTAGTCCGCAAGCCCAGGCACAGCTACATGAAGAACAACCAAAAAAGTACAGCAAATCTGTCCCAGCAGACTGGGACTTTTCTCTGCTGGAAGAGGCAGACATACATGAACTTCTCCCAACTGATGATTTCAAGTTCTACCGGTACAAGTAGGCTTTTCTTCTTTCTGGCTGCTATCTGCTTTTGTGGATGCAACAAGCCTTCTCAAGCCAAGGAGGTACCCTCGCCCGGAAAGTCCGTCTCAACGGGTCGGGACACTTTGTATGAACGCTGCACCGTTTCAGCCTGCTCGGTTTTTGCTGTCGATCGGACCGGTAAGGAGAAATTCCTTCTCGATGGTTCGCAATCCACCTTCGTCCAACACCTTAAAGGTTCGCTTTATAAAGTCCGAATCAGTTGCGGCAATCCTTGCTCCGGGACTACCTACATGGAGTTGGCATCCGGCCGGAAAACGGGTCCATTCACGGATGTGGTTGCAGAAGACCCGGAACACTTCCTTGTCGCGTACATGCTGAAGAAAGGCATTGGATTTGATTGCATGCTCCCTTGTAAGGCAAAGGCGGCGGAATTCAATCTGCCTCTTAGTCCAGTAGCCGCGCCAATTCTCGCCCTCGATACGGCTTTTTTCGAATCAGGCCGCTTAGTTGTCCACTATTCCACAGGCCGCAATTTCGATCCTGCCGTCGATACGCTTGAAATACCGGGCGAGCTTGGCGGAGAAGGCAATAAATGAGGGCTTAAAAATTTATCTCTTAGTGTCATTAGAATCCGAAAAACGCGAGGAAGTTCCGCGGCGAGAAGGTGGACAGATCTTCAGGTTTCAGGAATTTGACCCGTTGCGGGTATACCGTCCATTGCCCAGTACTTTCGCATTTGAGATTCCCGGAAACTCGACTTACATTCTGTCACGGTGGGGGGAGCCCGATCTTCGCCGCCATACCATACTCCGGTTAGGGATAGTGAATGGGCCTGTTCAGGAACTCTAGTGTCTTTTCCATTGTTATTGCCGTAGGCTTGGCAATCGGCCCCGGTAACGCCGCGACCACCCCCAAGCCACCCGTTACGCCCATCACGCAGGGGTTGGATCAGAAACGGATTCATGACATGTACAATGAGGGCGATTTCGATCCGGTCCTCGAGATGTTGGATCAGTTCCAGAAGCAGAATCCGAGGTACAACCACTCCGATAGTATTTTCATCGCCAAGCATCTGGCCGTGATCTACACCGCCAATCCCGCCACTCGGGAAAAAGGCAAATACTACATGATGCGCCTGCTTGAGTTACTCCCTTCCGCGAAACTGGTCGACATGTTCGTAAGCGACGAGGTGGATCGGATTTTCGAAAAGATGAAGGAGGAGTACGCCGTGCGCGCTCGGGCTTTCGGGAGGGAAACCGAGGTGGCCGTTCCCACGTCTCCCAAGCAGGATACCTTGCCTGCCCGACCCGGTCCGGAAGCTCCCCGGAGTAGCTGGGTGCAACCGACACTATGGGTAGTGGGAGGGGTCGCATTGGCCGCGGCCGGCGGCTTGACCTACTACATGAATTCGCCCGATCCAAAAAAGTCTCCTCCCAAGGAGATCGTGGTACCGAACCACAGCGAATGAGGACGATACCCCTCGCACGGAATCTCGTGTTCCTGGCATCCTTCGCCTTTTTCCTCGGCATCCTTTTCCAATGCCAGAAAATCGAGGAGCCGGATACCGTTCTGATCACGATTGAACCAGATTCGGTTTACTCAACGTTCGGTAAGTTGTGGATTGGATATACGGATTCGGCGGGCAGGGACACGATCACTCTCTTCGCTCCGGATAGTTTGGACTCCTTCGAAAGGCTGAAAAAGATCGAAGTGAAATCCCCAGCGGCGCCCGATATCCGGATCATCATACGCGGTTTCGAATCTGGAACGGGGAAGCTGGTTTACGAGCAAACGCGGAACGTGAACCTGCACACCGGGGATTTGGCGTCGTTGCATACCGATCTCGACCTGACCAAGCCGGATCCCGATACTACCAAGCCCGGGAAGCGAATCCCTAGGGTCCAGTTCTTGTCGGGTGACACAGTAATCTCGATCAAAGACAGCTTGTCTTTCTCCGCCACTGTGTCGGATACGGATAGTGTGGTCAAATCCTATTCATTGCAGCCGGATCCCAATGGACTGTTCGGGGCCGAGTTCGCGTTCGAAATGAGCGCGGGGCCCCTCCGTTTCGGGCACAAATACGATGTCCCTGGCGAATATCCCTTCGTGATCCGGATAAAGGATTTTTCCAAACGGGAATACTTCGATACCCTTTTGGTTTCTGTCATTCAGGATCCCCCTACCGCGACGACCGGCAAGAAGCTCACTGTGACCGCGCGCGATTCGGTGCGCCTGCACGGGGTGGGCAAGGACAGCCTCGGAACTGTCGTATCCTATGCTTGGCGTTTGGGGAACGGGGCCTTCGGTATGGTGGCCGCGGGAGATACGGCTTTCATCGCGCCGGATTCCGCCGGCAACCAGATTTGGGTTTTCCGGGTGACTGATGATGATGGCAACGAAACCTTGGACACGCTTACGCTTACAATCGTGTTGGCATCAGATACCCGCCTCAGTCTGCTTAGGGTGACCGGCTTCGAGCTATCGCCCCCGTTCAGTGCTACGGAATCCTTCTTCGCGCTGGAGGTCCCCAACCCCCAGGATTCGGTGGAGATCACGGCAACCCCTGCAGACTCCATCGCGCGCGTAATGATAAATGGCGTCGAGCCGCCCGGGCGGGGGCGTTCCGCAAAGGTCAAACTGGAATTCGGCAACAACTTCATACCCATCACGGTTACCGCTGAGAACGGGAAGAAGAAAAACCTAAGCCTTTTGGTGCATCGGAAGAGGAATTCCGACGCGCGGTTGAAGGATATTCGGATCTCCGCGGGATCGCTCGAGCCGAAGTTCGACTCGACCCGCTTCGAGTATCAGGTGAGGTTGGAAAACAGCCAAGGCGAAATGGGGATCGCGGCGGGCCCCGCC
>Ga0209515_10009971_pt1 | contig 10690 bp, 11 predicted proteins | sample Subgroupgradi54m_FD_187454 | JGI IMG/M metagenome (GOLD analysis project Ga0209515, IMG submission 187454) | Subsurface groundwater microbial communities from S. Glens Falls, New York, USA - GMW60B uncontaminated upgradient, 5.4 m (SPAdes)... ...
TTAATTTTAAGATTTTGACCGTGGCATCGTTGCAATCGGTGATGCCGCCCTCCATGAAAATAAAATGCGGGTCGGAAGAACGATCGAAAAGAATACGGAACCGGTCCGATTCTCTCACGTCAACGCACTCCCCAAATTTTATGGAGTTGAGGAATAACACGGACATCTAAAAGGCGAGCCTTAGCTAGACCAAAAAACTTACTCTCAATAAGCTCAAGCGCTTTCATATTGATCCCTAGAGGATCACTCAAAGGCTGAAAGATAAAAGGGATCTTTGGATTGATATTTTTGACAATTTCGATGCATTTTTCAATTTCTTCAGTTGATGTGTCCGGTGTCACGACGACTTTTATAAATACGTCTTTCGCGATCGCTATTTTAAGAAATTCTCGATGCTCTTTCCAAAATGTCCGGTCGCCGGTGCTCGACGCGGGCTTCATGTCCATCGCGATGATGTCGCACCACTTGATCACTTTTGACAGTTCGCGCGGCAGTGTTCCGTTTGTTTCAAGATAAACCGCAAGACCTTTTTCCTTCATTTTCGGAAGAAAATTCAAAAGAAACGGGGTGTAAAAAAGCGGCTCGCCGCCGGTGAGTGAGACCGAATGATGACCGCCATCTTTCTTGTCGAGTGCTTCGATCTCACCCAAAAGACGTTCGAGTGAATAAACTTCAAAATTTTCCTCTTTCATCTTCTCGAGCTCATCACAGTAGCCGCAGTGCATGTTGCACCGCCCAAAGCGCACAAAGACCTGCTTCACGCCCAGGTACGGTCCCTCTCCCTGGAGCGACGAGAATATTTCGCTGATTTCTGTTTGAGTTTTTTTATCGATTAGTTTCATATCCATCCGTCTCTGCTTTGCTTGCTTCTCAGCTAAGCCGCGTGGCTTCCCCGTAAACAGCGGGAACCCTTGTCTCTGGCAACGACAAGCCACTCAGAAAATAGGGTCATTGCCATTGACGTTCCCTTGCTGTTTACGTCGAAGCCACAACCGCGGCGATAGCCTCGAAGTAAGCAAAGCATCGACGTTAATGCTCCTGTCACACAATTCATGAAAACGCAAAAACGTGATATGCCATCAGAAAGCGGGCAATCGCCAGTAATTCTATGATAGCAAGGCAAGTATCCTTCCTCGAGGGAATATTGGGTGGACGGGGAGAAATAATCCGGCACTGCGAGTTCCGCAGTCCGCTGTAGGCGGACGAAGACTGTCCGAGCAGGCAGGATTATTTTCCCCGTCCAGTGACCGAGCTTGATTAATCCGAGAGGAAGGATGCTTGCCGAGCAGTTATGCATAGTAGCTTGCGCTCGCATCCGGTGTTTCCCAAACGGTGACTTTGACAATTTTTGCGTTTCCGGATTTTAAATTAGCTACCAAACGATCATGTATTAGCTTGGCGATATTTTCCGTGGAAGGGTTGAGTTTTTCGTCCTTGAAAACTGGATTTTCGTTGAAAGACGTTTCATTGAACTCGCTCAATACTTTTTTAAGCGAAGGCTTAAGCGCCTCAAAATCCACCACAACACCCATTGAATCCAGTTTCTCGGAGCGCATCACCACCGATACTTTCCAGTTATGTCCGTGGCGGTGTTCCCAGGAACCGTCATAGAGTTTTAGAAAATGGGCCGCAGAGAATTCATCCTGGACTTCCACTTCATACATGGACGCTGACCTCTTGGTTCGCAACGGCGTCGCCCACCTTGGCCACGGACTGTATCGGCCTTCCCAGAAATCTTTCCCCAAGAACGCGGAAATTTTCGGGCTCGTCCGAAACAAAAAAACGGATAGCCGGCTCTTTTTTTTGCGGCATCCCGGAAATCTTTAATTTTTCAAGAAGCTGTTTCGCCTCTTTCGCGGTCTCCTCAGCGGAATTGATGAGCGTCACCTGCCCGCCCATTGTTTTCTGAATCACTTCCTTTAACAGCGGGTAATGCGTGCAGCCCAGGATCAGCGTATCCATCTTGAAAGATTTGAGCGGCTCGAGGTACGTGCGCGCAACCTTTTCTACAATTTCCCCGCCCAGCCAGCCTTCCTCGACAAACGGCACAAAAAGCGGACAAGCCTGGCTGTACACTTTTATGGAAGGGTCCAGTTTTTTAATGACGGCTTCGTAAGAACCACTGCCGATCGTGGCCCTCGTGCCGATGATACCGACGCGGCCGTTTTTGGTTTTAGCGAGCGCCTGTTTGGCGCCCGGCTCAATCACGCCGATGATGGGCACAGAAAATTGTTTTTTTAAAGCGTCCAGGCTTAGCGACGAGGCGGTGTTGCAGGCCACCACCACCATTTTTACGCCGAGCGCCAAAAGAAAATCAACGATGTTCAGTGAAAATTTCGTGATCGTTTCTTTCGACTTGGACCCGTACGGTACGTGTGCGGTGTCGCCGAAGTAGACCACCTCTTCCAAAGGAAGCCGGCGGCCTATTTCTTTTAATACGGTAAGCCCTCCGATTCCTGAATCGAACAGGCCGATCGGCCCGAAATCAGTCCCGTTTTTTTTCATTGTAATCCAAAATCCCCCGCGCCACTGCCGCCATCATTTTTTCCCGGTAAGCGGAATCCTTGATTTTTTCTTTGTCTTCCGGATTCGAAAGATAGGCCGTTTCCACAAGCACCGCCGGGCAGTCGGTCCACTTGAGTACATAAAATCCGGCCGCCTTCACGCGCTTGTGCGCAACCGTGACAGACTTTTCCACTTCGCCGGCGATGCGGCCCGCGAGCTTTTCGGATTCCTTGGCGACGTCATCGGAGGCGTCCGCCAGGGAATACACCTCAAAACCGTTCATGGTGGGTGTAGTGGCAGCGTTCACATGAACACTCACGAACAAATCGGCCGATTTTTCGTTCACGAGCCTCGCGCGTTCGGGGAGCGGCACAAAAACGTCCTTGTCGCGCGTCATAAGGACTTCTATCCCATGCTTCTGGAGTTCATCGCGAAGGAGTGTTGCCATTTCAAGCGTCAGGTCTTTCTCCTTAAATCCCTCCGGGCTCATCGCTCCGAAATCCTGCCCGCCGTGCCCGGCATCGACCGCTATTTTCCGGATTCGCCGGACACCAAGCGGTTTTTTGAGTTCGAGTCTTTTGATATATTTTAAAATCATCGGCGGCGCCCAAAGGGCGTCGTTCGATAAAATGATTTTATCCTCGAGCCTCACCACCTTTCCTTGGATCAGGATATATTCGCTGCCCGCGTGCAATTTCATAAAATCTCCGGAAAAATTTTTCACCACCCTATTCTTGAGAAGCGGGTCCCGGTTGCAACGGAGCCCTTTGGTGCGGCAAACGGCATCGACCGACACATAAGCCGCCCGGCCCGTGAAGAAGGGAGAAGAGCCAGAGTCGGCCAGCGTGGCGGAATTCGATAAAAAAAATACACCCCCGGCAAATAAAACGGCTGAAAATCCAATTTTCGAAATCATCATGACCTTATTTTTATACCATACGCGAAGCAATCCAGAAACCATTTTCTATTGTATAATAATACGGATGAAATATGATCCTTTTCAACTCAAGTCCATCGAGGCGATCGACGCCGAAAAATCGGTCCTCGTCTCGGCTCCCACCGGTTCCGGCAAAACAGCGATCGCCGAATACGCGATTGAAAAAGCGCTCGAGCGAAACGAACGCGTCATCTACACGGCCCCCATCAAGGCGTTGAGCAACCAAAAATACCGGGACTTTTCGGCCCGCTATCCCGACAAAGTAGGTCTCCTGACCGGCGACGTGACGCTCTATCCCCACTCGCCAGTGGTCATCATGACGACAGAAATTTACCGCAACCAGCTTTTTGAAGACCCGGAACGGCTGAAAAATACCTCCTGGGTCATCTTTGATGAAGTGCATTATCTCGACGACCTGGAGCGCGGCACCGTTTGGGAAGAGGCCATTATGTTTTCGCCGGAACATGTCCGGTTTCTGGCGCTTTCGGCGACGGCGCCCAACATCCAGGAGGTTGCAGACTGGATCCAAAATATCCTGAAGCATCCCATCGAAGTCATCATCGAAACACACCGGCCAGTGCCGCTGGTGAACCTGTTTCAATGCCAGGGCCGCATTTACGACGACCCCAGGACACTCAAAAAAGAAGGTTATTTAAATCGTGAATTTTGGCCTTCGGGGTTCGGTCGGGAAGAGCGGCATGCGCGGCGCGACCGGTTTCAGCGGGGAAACTTTGACCGCTTCCTGCGCACCAAGCCCAACCGCACGGACGATCTCGTCCGTGAGCTTGTAAAAGACGGGCGGCTTCCCTGCCTTTACTTCGCGTTTGGGAGAAAACGCACGGAGGAGCTTGCATGGGAACAGGGTAAATTTGATTTCTTAAGCGCCGAGGAAAAATCAAAGATCGAGGAGCTGTACAAAAAACTTTGCGAGCGTTTTGACCTCTCGCATGAGACAAGCGCAATTGACATGAAACGGCTCATTTTAAAAGGCATCGCGTTTCATCACGCCGGCATGCTCCCCACGCTCAAAGAAGTGATTGAGCAGCTTTTCACATCGAAACTCATCAAGCTCATTTTCACGACGGAAACTTTCGCGCTCGGCATCAACATGCCGGCCAAAACGGTCGTGTTCGACGAATTGAGAAAATTTTATGGCACGCACTTCGCGCCGCTCCGGACCCGGGATTTTTTCCAGATGGCCGGGCGCGCGGGCCGGCGCGGCATGGATTCCGCCGGCTTCGTCTACACACGGGTCAATCCCCACCAGCTTCCTTACCCGGTTCTTAACCGGATTCTTTACGGAAAACCGGAACCGATCGAGAGCCAATTCAACTCGTGCTACGCGACGCTGCTTAATCTTTATTCGCAATTCGGCTCAAAGTTGCTTAAGATCTATCCGCGTTCGTTCCATTATTTTCAATCCAACAAAAAGGGCCGCCAGAAAGGCGTGGCTGTCATCGAAAGAAAACTTGGACTTCTCAGGGAACTCGGGCACCTCGACAAGGAGACGTTGACGGTCAAAGGCCAATTTGCCTCATGGATGTACGGCTACGAGCTTCTCTTGTCTGAAATGCTGCAGGACGGCACGCTCGAAACTTTAAACGACGTGCGCCTCTCCTGTCTTTTGTCGGCGCTGGTGTTTGAGCCCAGAAAAAATCAAAGAATGGATGAGCTGCCGCACCCTTTGGCGGGGATAGAAAAAAAAGCTTTGCAATGTTTAAGACGGGTCCACGCCAAAGAAGCGGCGCACAAAATTTACCCGCCGACCAAGCTTCCCCATTTTCACCTTGGCGCCGCGCTCGAGGCGTGGATGGGCGGAGCGCCCTTTCATGAGCTGGGACGGCACACCGATGTCGACGAAGGCGAGATCATCCGCTATTTCCGGATGGTGATTCAGCTTTTACGCCAGCTCAAGCAGGCCCCGCAGGTCAGTGATAAGCTAAGAGAGATCGCGAAGGAAGCTATTACGAAAATTAATAGAGACTTGGTGGATGCGGAGAAGCAATTAAGAAACATGTAACCGTCATTGCGAGGAGCGCAGCGACGACGCAATCTAAGCAATCTGTCATCCCCGAAACCTTTTGTCGGGGATCATCCGAGGACTCGGCAAATTATTGTCTTTCCTGTTTTTTAATGCTTGTCACTTTCCGGTCCACAAAAACGATCGTACAAGTCTCTTTGGCAGGCGGCGCTGAAGCACGGGCCATTTCCGCCTGACCTTGAGGCGTGTTGTAATAAGCCTGTTCGATCCTCGCCGACTGACCGGGATCTTCGCCTATCAGTCCGCCGGCCAGGCTTCCCTGATGATAGAGCCCATGTTCGTCGATCCGCGGAGGCTTGTAAATGAAGCCGCCGAGCGCGCTGAAGGGATTTCCGGTCCGCGGCCGCGAAGGCGCGATTTCATAACGCCAGGTGACTTGCTCCTGACCGTTCGGCGTGAGCTCTTTTGAAACGACTTCTTGAGGCTCGCCGAGCGCTTTCGTGACTTTCTTCATCGAATCACCAAGATTGATCTTCGCAGCATCCGAAGACCGAATGACCCCGGCGGCCATCGAAGGAACCGCCAGCCCGATACCGATCGCAAAAGACAGCATGAAAATAATTTTGTTCATGGCTTCATAGCTCCTTTTACTGTATGAATAACAAATTAAACCCACAGTGCCTGTCATCCGATAGCTCGGCAAGACTCATTCCTCTCGTGGCCGTTAATCCCGGTCTTTGGACGTGGAAAATAATCCTGCCTGCTCAGACAGTCCTCGGCGAAGGTGTGAAATCCACGCCTGCGGAACTCGCAGTGCCGGATTATTTCTCCCCGTCCACCCAAAACGCCCCTCGCGGAATGAGTCTTGCCTCGTCACCAATTGTCATTACGAACGTGGGCCGCAGGCCGTGGTGAAGTAATCTCAGCGTTGTGCTTTCAGCGGCGAAGGAATGGAATCTTCACGTCCATTCAACATTAGAACCCGCTAACACGACACAAAACCAGTCTTCCACGACAGGAGAAGTGTTTGTGTCTAATTGAGATCTGAGAACCTGCGTATCCATAAACGTTAGTTTGGAAATATACCAATAGCCGTCCCGCTTCTTATAATCAACTCGTATAGTCCCCGGTCCTTGGAGTTTCTTGAAAGTATGTTCATCAATTCTCTCGTACCATTCCCAACTAAAAGTTTTGGTGTTCGACTTTTCTAGCCATAAACCAAAACCGAAAATTTCTTTCGCTTTATAACCATACAAACTGTACCCTACAATAAAATCATCATAAAGATTAAAATAATATTTTCCGAGATATACTTCATTGAGTTCGCCGCCTAACTTCTTATCTTCCCTATGAATTTCACTGATCTCTTTTTGGCCTTCATCCAGAACAATATTTTTTTTAACATCTAATAATTTATATTTAATAAAACCGTGCGTTCCTTTATTGCTATCACTTTGTTGTGAAATATTTTTACTACTTTTCTCCGCTTCGATCTCATGCAAGATCGCGTTCAATCTTTCTTTTACGGATCCATCCGAACTTATAGCTTCAGACTTTATGATCTCATGAACTTTTTCATGCTGCACTCCGTTCGATAAGAGTGACCACTGCGCCGCGGAAATCATTCCTATCATTTCCATGTTGTGCTTAGGATCTAATTTCAAAAGATCTATTATTTTTCGTACAGAAACGTCATCCCCCGTCGCCATAAATTCACTCCACAGATAATCCAGATCTTTGAGGGATCTAGGTTCAGGCGAGATAAAACTTTCTGATTCCTGAATGATCTCAGAAATTATCTTTGCCGGTAGTCCTGAATATTTTCCTTTGAGTCCTTTTATCTGTTCCAAAACCGCCGGGTCTTCGTGCCCGATCGCCGCAAAAAAATGCTGTGAAGGCTTTAGGTGTGTATTGTCCTCCTTCATAAAATCATTCAGATTGATAAGGTATTCAAGGGCGGGAACCACCAGCACCACGTTCTTTTTCTGATAATAAAAAGTCATAAAAGATGCCGGATCCTGCATGGAAGTGATGCTTTCCGGCTGTGCCGATTTATTAGAAGTATCCATTTCTGCAAAAACCGCATGAGCGGACGCTACCAACGCTATTACCAAAAACACTATATTTTTTTTCATATTATTCCTCTTCGCTCAAATTTACCGAACCAGGCTCCCATTCGACTATCAGAGACACGTTAGCCCTCATAATAAACACCACCGCCCCGCCTCCACACTGGAAGCGAGGCGCAAATATCGACTATCATACCGCTCGGTTTTTGGGATGTCTACGTGCCAGGTCCTCAGGATGACGGTATGAGATTGCTTCACCACGTCCCCGCTTCTTGCTTTCGCAAGAAAGCAGCGGGGACCACGTTCGCAATGACAGGTTATTATTTTAAGAGAGGTTCGAGCTCGCCGTTTTCGTGCATCTCGTGCACGATGTCACAGCCGCCGATCAATTGGCCGTTGATGAACACTTGCGGAAAAGTCGGCCATTTGGAATATTCGGGAAGTGCGGCACGAATGTCGGGATTGGAAAGAATGTCGACGGAATGAAATTCCGCGCCCAGTTTGCTAAAAAGTTCCATCGTCGCGGCTGAAAATCCGCACTGCGGCGCTTGCGGCGTGCCCTTCACAAACAGGACGACCTTGTGGGACTTGATTTCTTTTTCGATGCGATCAATGACGGGGCTTGACATGTCTTCCGCTCCATTCCTGCTTATTTAGTTTTGGATCAACGGGATTTTTCTGAGAAGGCACCCGTGTCTTGATTTTCACGGCGTGGATGCTCTTGTCTATTTCCTTTTCAAGAATGCCCATCACCATCTGGTGCTGCTCAATCAAAGGCTTGCCCGCAAACTTTTCTGAAATCACCAAAATATCAAAATGGTCGCCGGTGCCGGTCATGTCCGCCACTTCAACCTGGGCGCCCGGCAAACCCGCCAAAATCATTTCTTTGACGGCAGATGGGCTGGTCATGCCAGACGCTGTTTAAGCTTAGCTTGCTCTTCGCGAATTTCTTTGGGAAGTTTCGAGCCGACTTTGTCGAAAAATTCGGAATGGCTTTCCACCTCGGCACACCATTCGTCCCGATTCACATCCAAGAGGCTTGTGAGCGCCTCCGGGGAAAGATCAAGACCCGAAATATTCAAAGATTCGGGCTTCGGCGTATAACCGATCGGTGTTTCGCGCGCGTCCACTTTTCCCTGAATGCGGTCCAGTATCCACAAAATAACGCGCAAATTCTCGCCATAACCCGGCCAGATAAATTTGCCGTTTGAATCCATCCTAAACCAGTTCACATGAAATATCCGCGGAGGCTTCGCAATTCTTTTGCCCATCGAGAGCCAATGCGCAAAATAATCCCCGATGTGGTAACCGCAAAAAGGCAGCATCGCCATCGGGTCGCGCCTCACCACGCCGACCGCGCCGGTCGCGGCGGCCGTTGTTTCGGAAGCCACCGTCGCGCCGGCATAAACGCCGTGCTGCCAATTAAAAGGTTCATAAACCAGCGGCGCCACTTTAGCGCGGCGGCCGCCAAACACGATAGCTGAAATCGGAACACCGGCCGGATTTTCCCACTGGTGAGAAATCGTGGGACACTGCGAAGCCGGAGCGGTAAAACGGCTGTTGGGATGGGCGCCTTTTTCTCCGGACGCGGGCGTCCAGGGTTTTCCTCTCCAGTCCGTCCCCTCGCTCGGCGTGCCCTCCAAGCCTTCCCACCAAACGGTTTTATCGGGCTTTAAAAGCACATTGGTAAAAATGGTGTTTTTCTGGATCGTGGCCAGCGCGTTGGGATTGGATTTTTGATTGGTCCCGGGAGCCACGCCGAAAAATCCGGCTTCGGGATTGATCGCCCATAGCCTTCCATCCGGCCCGATTCGAAGCCATGCGATATCGTCGCCGACCGTCCAAATCTTATAGCCTTTCAGGGCCGCGGGAGGAATGAGCATCGCGAGGTTTGTCTTTCCGCACTGGCTCGGAAAGGCCGCCGCGATATAATGGATTTCGCCTTTCGGATTTTCAATGCCAAGAATCAGCATGTGCTCCGCAAGCCATCCTTCTTTTTGCCCGAGATAACTTCCGATTCTAAGCGCCAGACATTTTTTTCCGAGAAGCGCGTTTCCGCCGTAACCGGAACCGACACTCCAGATCGTATTGTCTTCGGGGAAATGACAGATAAAACGGCGGTTGATATCCAGATCCGCTTTGCCGTGGAGGCAGCGTGAAAAATCATTGCTCGGGCCAAGCTGTTTCAAAGCCACCCGGCCCATGCGCGTCATGATGCGCATGTTCAAAACGACGTAAATACTGTCCGTCAGCTGAACACCGACTTTGCTGGACGGCGAGCCCGCGGGACCCATGATAAACGGGATCACATACATCGTCCGGCCCTTCATCGAGCCGCTGAAAATATCCGACAATTTCTTGTAAGCTTCCTTGGGATCCATCCAGTTATTGGTAGGCCCCGCATTCTCTTTATTCCGGGAACAAATAAAGGTAAGGTGTTCCGTCCTAGCCACATCGTTTTCGGCGGAGCGGTGGTAATAACAGCCAGGCAGTTTTTGCTGGTCGAGTTCCACGAGCTCGTCCGTCGATACGGCCTCGGCGGTCAGGCGGTTTTTCTCGGCTTCGCTGCCATCGCACCACGCGACACGGTCCGGCTTGCATAGCTCCGCCATTTCCTGAACCCAGTTTATGACCTGCTTGTTTTCCGTTAATTTTTGTTCCATAGTTCCCAGCATAAATACTCCGAATTTTTGAAATAGATTCTACACTACAAAAAACCAAATGGCAATGGGGAGTTTTTGTGCTATCTTACCTTGCTAAGACGCATGAATACCGTGGATCGCTACAAAAAATGCCGTTTTTATTTATTTGTTTTCATTTGGGTGGGTACTGTGTTGTGTCTGGCCATGCAACCCGCTTCAGCCGATGGAAAAGCGCTGAAAACAAACCGCCTGATGCTCGCGCGCTTCAAGGGGGATTACGCCAAACTTATGGAACAGCAGATCCTGCATCCCACGTCTTACCGCGAACGCCAGCTCACAAATCTCAACATTAAAATAAAGGCGCTTAACGACGACATCGAAAGGCTTCTGGCTCCCCCTTCCGAAAAAGAGGCCCGGTCGTTCTTGAGGGAACTCCTGTCCAAAGAGACGCCGGTTTCAAAAGGCGCCCCCGTGTTCATAAATAAAACCGCCATAGCCGAGTCCACCATCAAACTGCACGAAAAAGCGCTGGAATGTGTCTCGAACAACAATCTCG
>Ga0209515_10009973_pt1 | contig 10690 bp, 10 predicted proteins | sample Subgroupgradi54m_FD_187454 | JGI IMG/M metagenome (GOLD analysis project Ga0209515, IMG submission 187454) | Subsurface groundwater microbial communities from S. Glens Falls, New York, USA - GMW60B uncontaminated upgradient, 5.4 m (SPAdes)... ...
TGTTCGAGCAGGTGGTCGAGCCGACCCTCATCCAGCGGACGTTCATCACGGACTTCCCGGTCGAGACCTCGCCGCTGGCCAAGCGCAAGGCGAACGACCCGGAGCTGACCGACCGCTTCGAGCTCTACATCGCCACGCGCGAGATCGCCAACGCCTTCTCGGAGCTGAACGATCCCCTCGACCAGCGCCGGCGCTTCGAGGCGCAGATGGCGGAGCGCGCGAAAGGAAACCTGGAGGCGCAGCCCCTCGACGAGGACTTCCTCCGCGCCCTCGAACACGGCATGCCGCCGACGGCCGGCGAGGGCATCGGCATCGACCGCCTCGTGATGCTCCTCACCAACCAGACCTCCATCCGCGACGTGATTCTCTTTCCGCAGCTCCGTCCGGAAAAATAACGGTGAATCTCCCGTACGAAGTCTTCATCGGCCTCCGGTACTTGAAAGCCAAGCGCCGCAACCGCACGATCTCGTTCAACACGCTCATCTCCGTCGCGGGCGTAACCATCGGCGTGGCGGCCCTGATCGCCACGCTGGGCATCATGACCGGCTTCAAGGAAGACTTGCAGGCCAAAATCCTGGGCACAAACTCCCATATCATCGTCACGTCCCGGACCGGCGAGGTCATCAAGGCCTATGACGCGCTGACGGACAAGGTCGCGGGCGTTCCCGAAGTAGTCGCCGCCACGCCGTTCGTCTTCAAGCAGGTCCTGCTGACCTCGGACACGGGCTCGCACGGCGTTGTGCTGCGCGGCATCGACGTCCGCCGTGAACCGACGGTGACGGACATCGCCAAGAATCTCAAGTCGGGGTCGCTGGAGGAGCTCGAACGCGTGGGGCCCGCCGGGAAGGCGCCGCCCGCCCAGGCCGATCAGGCAGCGGAACCGCCGCCGCAACTGCCCGGCATCGTCATCGGCAAGGAACTGTCACTGCGGCTGGGGGTCCTCCTGGGCGACCGGCTGAACGTCGTCTCGCCGGTGGGCCCCGTCAGCGCGCTGGGCATGATCCCCAAGGTACGCGGCTACCGCGTCGTGGGCGTCTTCGAGGCCGGCATGTTCGAGTACGACTCCTCGCTCGCGTACGTGTCCATCAAGCAGGCGCAGGAGTTCTTCAACATGGGCGACACGGTGACCGGCATCGAAGTGAAGGTCGCGGACGTCTTCGCGGCGGACCGCATCGCGAAGGCGATCGAGGGCGCGATCGGCTTCCCCTACTGGGCGCGGGACTGGATGAAGCTCAATAAGAACCTGTTCTCGGCGCTCAAGATGGAGAAGTTCATGATGTTCGTGCTGCTGGCCCTGGTCGTCGTCGTCGCCTCGTTCAACATCGTCAGCACGCTGACCATGATCGTCGTGGAGAAGCACCGGGAGATCGCGATCCTCAAGGCGATGGGCGCGACCGGCAAGGCCGTCACGCGCATTTTCATGCTGAACGGGCTCGTCATCGGCGTCGTCGGCACGGCGATCGGCATTCCCCTGGGGTACGGCTTCTGCTGGGCGATCCAGGAGTTCTACACGCTGCCCGGCGACGTGTACTACCTCAGCCGGATCCCGGTGAACATCAAGATCGTGGACGTGCTCACGGTGGCCGTGTCGGCGATCACCATCGCCTTCCTGGCCACGATCCATCCCTGCCGGCAGGCGGCCCGCCTCGACCCGGCCGAGGCAATACGGTACGAGTAAAATATGATCGCGGCCGTTGACCTCCACAAATCCTTCCACCTGGACCAGACGGAGGTCCACGTCCTGAACGGCGTGAGCCTGGAGATCAAACGCGGCGAGATGGTGGCGATCGTGGGCGCGTCCGGCGTCGGCAAGACGACCCTGCTCCACATCCTCGGTACGCTCGACCGGCCCACCAGCGGCACCGTGCGCTTCGACGGCGACGACGTCTTCGCCAAGGACGAGCTGGCGCTGGCGGACTTCCGCAACCGGAAGATCGGGTTCGCCTTCCAGTTCCATCACCTGCTGCCGGAGTTCACGGCGCTGGAGAACGTCATGATGCCGGCCCTGATCCGGCGGCAAGGACAGGAGGAAGCGCGCGCCGCGGCGGAGGCCGTGCTGAAAGAAGTCGGCCTGGAGCATCGGCTGGAGCACCGCACGGGGGAGCTGTCAGGCGGCGAGCAGCAGCGCGTCGCCGTGGCGCGCGCGTTGGTGCTGCGACCGGACCTCGTGCTCGCCGACGAGCCGACCGGCAACCTGGACTCACACACCGGTGAAGAAGTGTTTAAATTGCTGCGGGACCTGAACCGCGCAAGGGAAATCACGTTCGTGATCGTGACCCACAACGAGGCGCTCTCCAATCAGGCCGACCGCATCATCCGCATGGTGGACGGACGGATCGCGTAATTAAGACCTGCTTCAGAAGTTTCGATGACAGGGTATCGAGAAAGGATGTCTAAAGCATACCGCGACTATGAAAAAACAAAGTAAAGTAGTCAAAAAGATTTATTCGCAAGAGTATGCACTTTTCAGTCGCGCCTGTAAGAAGAGCCATGATCCTGCATATATGATCATTCGCGTTCATTTGCTCACTGAATATTATTTGGAGCGTCTCATTGGTTTATTGCTATCGCGTGGCGATAGGGTCATTGACGATGGCAGTCTTACGTACTACCAGAAATTGATCCTGGCAAACTCTTTTGACATACTTAGCGACAAAACCATTCAGTGCCTTAAGGGTCTCAACAAGATAAGGAATCGTTGTGCACATGAAATTGACAAGGCAATTTCAATGTCTGAAGTCGAGCTAATCGGCAGACCGCTAGGCAGGACCTGCACAGAATATCGGCATTAAAGCAATCAGTCTGTTCGCTTCTTTCTCTACCAAGTACTCAGCTACGTATGTGGTCTTCTTGCTAGACAAGTCGCAACTTTTGAGGTGTACAAGCTGACAAGTTCGAAGAAAGTGACGCAACGCCTAGGAGAGAAAGAAAAAGAAGTAGAGAACAGCAAGTTAGCCACGCAACATCCAAGGGACAAGCCTAACTAACCTTCTGTCTCAAGAGGAGACTAAGCCGGTAGGGTCGCGGCTTTGAGGGAGCGGGTGAAGGAGGAGAGGCGGTCGGCGACGGAGGAAGCGCCGCCCTCGGCGATGAGCTTGACCATCGCCGTGCCGACGATCACCCCATCGGCGGTGCGCGCGATCTCGCGAACGTCGTCGGGCGTCTTGATACCGAAACCGACCGCGACCGGCGTCTTCGTGTGGCGGCGGATCTCCTGGACCTTCTTCCCGACCTCCGCACGATCCGCGATCTTCGCACCGGTGATCCCCGTCAGCGAGACGTAATAGACGAAACCGCGAGAGGCCCGCGCCACGCTCGCCTGGCGCTTGGCCGTGCTCGTCGGGGCCAGCAGGAAAATCACATCGAGCCCCGCCTTTTCAGCCAACGGCCGCAACGTCCCCGCCTCGTCCGGCGGCATATCGGGCACGATGAGCCCGTCCACGCCGGCTGCCACCGCATCGAGGCAGAAGGCCGCCTCCCCGTACCGGAAGATTGAGTTGTAGTAGGCCATAAACACGAGCGGAACCTGCGTCTTCGTCCGGAGCGACCGGACCGTCGCCAGGATTTTTTTCAGCGAGGTGCCTGAGCGCAGCGCCCGCTCCGCCGCCTGCTGGATGACCGGACCATCCGCGATCGGATCGGAGAACGGTACACCCAACTCGATGACGTCGGCCCCCGCCTCCGCTAACTGCCGAACGTAGGTTTCTGTCTCATCAAGCGACGGATCGCCCGCCATGATATACGCGATCAAGGCCTTCTCGCCTCGCCCCGCCAGCCGCTGAAACGTCGCCTGAATCCGGTTCATAAGGACACGCCTTTGATCCGAGCGACTTGGTGCACATCCTTGTCGCCCCGGCCGGAAAGATTCACCATGATGATCTGGCTGCGCTTGAGCTTCGGCGCCAGCTTGGTCACATAGGCGATGGCATGGGCGGACTCGAGCGCGGGCATGAGGCCTTCGGTCTGGCACAGCAGGTCGAACGCCGCCATGGCCTCTTCATCCGTGGCGTAGGTGTAGGCAATGCGCTCCCGCTCCTTGTAATAGGAATGCTCCGGCCCCACCGCGGCGTAATCGAGGCCAGCCGAGACGGAATGGGTCAGCTGGATCTGCCCGTCGTCGTCCTGCAGGAGATAGGTCATCGTCCCGTGCAGGACGCCGACCAATCCGGTGGCAAAGCGCGCGGCGTGCTTGCCGCTCTCGATCCCGAGCCCGCCCGCCTCGACCCCGACCATCTTGACCTTCTTGTCCTTCAGAAACGCAGTGAACAACCCGATCGCGTTGCTGCCTCCGCCCACGCAGGCGACGAGATAGTCCGGCAGCTTGCCCTCGGCCTGCATGATCTGCTTGCGCGCTTCGCGACCGATGACGGCCTGGAAGTCCCGGATCATCATCGGATACGGATGCGCGCCGAGGACCGACCCGAGGATGTAGTGGGTGGTGCGCACGTTGGTGGTCCAGTCCCGCATGGCCTCGCTGATCGCGTCCTTGAGCGTGCGGCTCCCCGCGTTGACCGGCTTCACGGCCGTGCCGAGCAGGCGCATCCGGAAGACGTTCAGGGCCTGGCGCTCCATGTCCTCCGTGCCCATGTACACGTCGCACTGCAGCCCGAACAGCGCGGCCGCCGTCGCCACGGCCACGCCATGCTGGCCCGCGCCGGTCTCGGCGATCACCCGCCGCTTGTTCATGCGGCGGGTCAGCAGCACCTGCCCCATGGCGTTGTTGATTTTGTGCGCGCCGGTGTGACAGAGGTCTTCGCGCTTGAGATAGATCTTCGCGCCGCCGAGCTTCTTCGTCAGCCGCTCGGCGTAGTACAAGGACGTCGGCCGCCCGACGTACTCACGCAGATAATAGTCCAGCTCGGCCTTGAACTTCGGGTCGCGCCGCGCCTTCTCGTACTCCTTGGTGAGTTCATCCAGGGCGGGAACGAGGGTTTCGGGAACGTAGCGTCCCCCGAAGGCTCCGAAGCGGCCGCGTGCATCAGGAAATTGCGTCATGGGTGGAGTATAGATTAGGAGATGTTACCAAGTCCAACTCTTGGCGTTGACGATGAAGGCCCGAACCTTCGCATGGTCCTTCTTGCCCGGTGAGGCCTCCACTCCGCTGGTGACATCGACGGCGTACGGTCGGACCTGGCGGACGGCCTCCAGCACGTTGTCGGGGGTCAAGCCGCCGGCCAGGATGATGGGACCCAAGACCTGGGCCTCGCCGGCCAGGTCCCAATCAATCGTGACGCCCGTCCCGCCGGGCCTTCCCTCGACGAACGCGTCCAGCACGAACCCGCCCACCTGATACGCGGTCATGCGTTCGAGGTCCCGCCGATCCCGGACACGGATGGCCTTGAGGACCGAGCATCCAAGGTCGGCGCAGTAGTCGGGAGATTCGTCTCCATGGAGCTGGGCGAGGGGAATGTGACAGTCCTCCATGATCCGGCGGACGGTGCCTATCTCCTCGTTGACAAACACGCCCACCGGCACCACGAACGGAGGCAGGCGCGAGATAATCTCGGCGGCCGCCTTGGGATCCACCGCACGCGGGCTCTTCGGATAGAAGACGAATCCGACGGCGTCCGCGCCGGCCTGCACCGCCGCCATGGCATCGTCCAGATTGGTGTTCCCGCAGATCTTGACCTTGACCATGGAACGGATTTTAGAGCCCTCGCGACACGATTGCAAACTTCGACACCTTGATTGTTTCACCCTGGAACGACTATGCTGAAATACATTCTGGAGAGAGACAACGCATGCAACTCGAGTTTCTGGGCCACGCCGGGCTCATCGTCACCCATGGCAAGATCCGCGTGGCCTGCGATCCGTGGCTCTCTCCCCTCGGCGCCTTCCACGCCAGTTGGTTCCAGTTCCCGTGCAACCATCATCTCTGGGAGCGGGACTATCGGGATCTGACGGCAGTCGTCATCACGCACAAGCATCAGGACCATCTCGACGCCGCCTTCCTCGCCCGGAAGCTGTCCCCCGAAACCCCCGTCGTGGTCCCGCGGCATCCGTCGCGGAGCTTATGGAATGCGGTCCGGCAGGTCTGCATCAATCCCATCATTGAAGTGAAACCGGGCGCCGAGCACTCCTTCGGCGAGGGACTTCGGCTGGTATTCACGACCGACGAGACTTCGGACAGCCAGTGCGCCGCGGCGACCTTCCGCACGCGCGAGGCCGTCCTGATCAATATGAACAGGCTCAGGCTCAAGCCGAAACAGCGCGACGTCCTGAAGGTCCGCACGGGCGGCCGGATCGACGCGCTCCTGATCCAATGCGCCGTGCCGGACTGGAACCCGCTGTGCTGCCGCCACCCGGAAGAACGCATGGCCGCGCTGGCGCTCGTCAAGCGGGTCGAAAAGCTCGAGTACGCCTACCAGGCCCTGGACCAGATGCCTCCGCGCGTGGGCCTTCCCTTCGCCGGGCCGCCGGCGTTCTTGGAAGACGCGCTGTTCCGGTACAACGACGACTGCGACGGCAAAGGACTCGTTCCGGACCAGAAGCGTGCCCATGATTGGCTACGCCAGCGGGGCTACCAGCGCCGGATCGAGATTCCCCTGCCGGGCGACCGATTAAATTTAATGTCCGGAGAATTCACGCCGGATCAGGCGATCCGCCGCGAGTTCTCGTTCGAGCAGAAGGAGGCCTACCTCAAGGCCTACGCCGAGCGGATGCGCCCCGCCATCGTGTCGTATCTGGCGGCCTTGCCGCGGCCGACCGAAGATCTGTTCGAGCCGTTTTGCGCCTACGTGCGGCGCCTGGCGGAATCAAATGAGTCCGTCCGCAACGAAACCAAAATGGAGATCCGGTTCCTCGTGGACGGGCCCCATGGGGGGGATTTCCTCGTCCGGTGCGACGCCGGGGAACTCACCGTCGAACGGACCGAAGACCGCTCGGCTCCCTGTACCGTTTCATTGGATGCAGCCTGGTTGAACCAGATCGTGCACCACAATCTGCAATGGGATGATTTCTTGCTTTCCCTTCGCTTCTCGGTCGAGCAAGATCCCGAGGCGGAAGACGATCACCTGGCGGCGTGGCTCAAGCTCGCCGATACCCGGAACGTCTCCGAACCGGCCCCGACGCAATAACCTCATGGCCGTGTTCGCCGTCACGCTCGAGCAGATCGCCTCCTTTACGAAAGGCACGCGGATCGGCTCTCCCGATCTCGTGATCTCCGGGGTCTCGGAGATTCATGAAGCCGGCGCCGGCGATCTGTCGTTTCTCGCCGACACGTCAACCGTGAAAGACATTCCGCCTACCCGCGCGGCCGCCCTGCTGGTGCCCCGGCACATCGCGCGCCTCTCCTGCGCCCAGATCGTCGTCCCCCATCCCGCCCTCGCCATGGCGCAGGTCGTGGAGAAGTTTTTCGTTCCCAAGCGGCTGCCCCTCGGCCTCAGCATCCTCGTCCACCGCGGGGTCGCCGTCACCATTGGCGAAGGCGCGTCCGTCTGGCCCTTCGTCACGCTCGACGACCGGGTGAAAGTCGGGCCAGGCACGACCCTGTATCCCGGCGTCTTCGTCGGCGAAGGGAGCGTCATCGGCAAGGACTGCATCATCCACCCCAACGTGACGATCCGGGAAGGCGTCACCATCGGCAATCGCGTGATCATCCACGCAGGCACGGTCATCGGGAGCGACGGGTTCGGCTACGTGCAGGAAGGCGGGCGGCACCACAAGATCCCGCAGGTCGGGACGGTCGTGATCGAAGATGACGTCGAGCTCGGCGCCAACGTGACCGTAGATCGCGCCACGTTCGGCAAGACGATCATCCGCCGAGGTACGAAGGTGGACAACCTGGTCCAGATCGCTCACAACGTCGAAATCGGGGAGCACAATATCCTGGTCTCGCAAGTCGGGATCGCCGGCAGCAGCAAGACGGGACATCACGTGATCGTCGGCGGGCAGGCCGGCATCTCCGATCACGTGACGATTGGAGACCTTGCGATGATCGCGGCACGGTCGGGACTGAACCGCGACGTCCCTGCCAAGGAAGTCGTCGCCGGCGCGCCCGCCCAGCCCCGCCTGGAATGGCTCAAGTCCATGGCCATCGTGGCCAAGCTGCCCGAACTCCGCCAGCAACTCCGCGAGATGGAAGAGCGCCTGAAGGCCCTGGAGGCCCAAGCCGCGGCGGCGTCAAAGGACAGCGGCAAATCCAAACGTAAACCAACTACCGCGTCAAAACCCAAGTCACGCACGAGAAAATAAGGAGATCCACATGGCCGAACCAGAACGCCGGGTAATGCCGCGGTTTTACCTGGTCTCTCGCGTGGACGTGACAGTCCCCGGGAGCAGCGACACGCTCTGGGGGGCCATCGCGAACATCAGCCGGACCGGCGTCGCGCTGTACATCCGGCAGCCGATGAAGCCCCGCAGCAAAGTGGGATTGCGGTTTCGCTTCCAAGCCCAGGGTGGGCGGGAAATCACCGAAGACGTCAACGCCACGATTGTGTGGCAGCGCGGGGAGTCTACGGGCCTGGAATTCGAGGCTCCGTTGGTCGCCGGCTCGCCCGCCGCGCAGAAGGTCCCGTTTCTGACAGACCACATCGCCAAGAAAGAGGCGACCGGCGGGAAATAGAGCGTAGCTGCTCTTGTCCCCTCCTGACCTGCACCCAGCAGCAAACCCAAAGCCGCGTCAAAACCCCAAGCCAGATCCAAACGCAAACGTTAGCCCATCGGCGCCACCCGCGCCTGCGGTCTAGGTCGGCCAGTGATGTAAAGCCTTCATGTAGTGGGTTTATGACACACGTGTGGTCCATCATTAGCCGGCTGTTCTTCGCACCACGTCCTTTCGTTTCATATAGATACACGCCCATTGCCAAGGCGCGGAGTTTGCACACTCCAGGATTCAGGACACTCAAGCCTGAACTTCCGTACGGAAGGAGGGTGCTATGGCTACGCAGAGGAAAAGTAACATTCTCATTTTCGTCGTGACGCTTGCCACAACAATCGTTATGGCTTCGACCGCCCTAAGCGCTACGCCGGAACCGATCGCTATTCAACCTAAGATTGCGGTAACAACGGCGCCGCATGCACTCGAATCTAAGGCGCCACCGGCAAGCGATCAGGCGAATTCAGAAAAACAAGAGAAGAAGAAGGGGCAGCGGACGGGCATGCTGATAACCCTTTTCGCTGTCATCACCGGCCATCAGGGCACTACCCGTTAAACCGGCAGAGTCTAAGATCCACTTTCAATCACTTTAACCAATTCAGCTATTGCCTTGCCGGGATCGGGCGCGGACAGCACCGCCGAGACTACGGCGCAGCAATCGGCGCCGGCGGCGCGTACGTCCGCCGCGTTCTTCGAAGTGATCCCGCCAATCGCCACGATCGGGATGCGCACCTTGGTCCGTACTTCGCGGAGCCCCGCTATGCCGACGACGGGGGCCGGATTCGCCTTCGTCGCCGTCTGAAAGATGGGGCCGAAGCCGATGTAGTCCGCCCCGCCGGCTTCGGCCTCAAGAGCCTGCGCCAGCGTATGCGTCGAAATTCCGATCAGCTTGTTGGGTCCCAGGATCTTTCGCGCGTCCGCCAGCGGCAAATCCTCCTGCCCGAGGTGCACGCCATCCGCTCCCACGGCTTTTGCGACATCCACCCGATCGTTCACGATGAAAGTCCCGCCACCCGCTCGCGCCAATGGGCATAAGGCAGCGGCCATCGCATAGAGCCTCCGCGTCTCCGGAGTCTTCATCCTGAGCTGAAAGAGCCGCACGCCGGCATCGAGCGCCGCGTTCGCAATGTCCGCCAAGGGACGGGTGCCCGCCACGGCAGGATCTAAAATGAGATAGAGGCCCCGCGGGAAAAGGACGCGTCTCGGCGCGTCCGGGGTAGGCGGGTGAGATGGGCGCGCAGGCCCCATAAACTCAGCCGGAGGTGGGCGCACTCATGAACCGTTCGAGAAAGGCCGTGGAGAAGCGTCCCTTCTGGAAGTCGGGATCGTCGAGGATCCGTCGGTGCAGCGGGATCGTGGTCTTGATGCCTTCAATGACGCACTCGTCCAAGGCCCGTCGCATCCGGGCCAGCGCTTCCTCCCGGGTGTGGCCGCGCACGATCACCTTCGCGATCAGAGAATCGTAGTAGGGCGTGATTTCGGAACCTGGCTCGATCGCGGTATCCACGCGCACCCCCGGCCCGCCGGGCGGGTGGCATCGGGTGATCCGGCCGGGACAGGGCGTGAAGGTGTCGGGGCACTCGGCATTGATCCGGCACTCGATGCTGTGGCCGGTGATCTTGACGTCCTGCTGCTTCCAGGACAGCGCCATGCCGGCGGCGATCTTGATCTGCTCCTTGATCAGATCGATGCCCGTCACCTCTTCCGTGATGGGGTGCTCGACCTGAATCCGCGTGTTCATCTCCATGAAGTAGAAGCGCCGGTCCTTGTCCAGGAGGAACTCGACAGTGCCCGCGTTGCGGTAGCGAACGGCTTGGGCCGCCTCGACCGCCACCCGGCTCAACTCCCGGCGGAGACGGTCGTCCACCGCCGGCGACGGCGTTTCCTCGATGAGCTTCTGGTAACGGCGCTGGACGGAGCAGTCGCGCTCCCCCAGCGAGATCGTACGGCCCTTCTCATCCGCCAGGATCTGGACTTCGATGTGCCGCGGCTCAAGGAAATACCGCTCCACGTACACGCCCTGGTCGCCGAACGCCGCTGCCGCTTCCGCCCGGGCCGCCTGGAACGCGTGGGCCAGCTCGTCCTCTGGATGGA
>Ga0209515_10009979_pt1 | contig 10687 bp, 11 predicted proteins | sample Subgroupgradi54m_FD_187454 | JGI IMG/M metagenome (GOLD analysis project Ga0209515, IMG submission 187454) | Subsurface groundwater microbial communities from S. Glens Falls, New York, USA - GMW60B uncontaminated upgradient, 5.4 m (SPAdes)... ...
TCAGAATGAGAGAAATTTTGGAGAGCGACGCGAAGCGTCGCATAAGGAAAAGAAGGGTTTTCTTCCGCTTTTTTGTGCAAGATGGGTTCAAAAAATTCAAAATCCAAAGATTTTCTGGAGGGATAATTTTCGGAGGGAAGGTCGTGCAAATTTAATATGCGTTTGACCCACCCACCCTTTCGCACGCATTTTTTTCGCCACAAAAAATAGTGTGGCGAAACTCCCTAAAAAATTGTGATATACTGGAATTATGAAGTATTTTATCTATGCTCGCAAAAGTACAGATGTCGAAGACAAGCAAGTGCTTTCTATTGAAGCACAGCTTGCCGAGCTTCGTTTGCTCGCAAAAAATGAAAAGCTAGAAATTGTGAATGAGTTCGTAGAAAAACGCACGGCAAAAATGCCGGGCCGTTTTGTCTTTAATGAAATGATAAAGCGGATTCAAAGTGGCGAAGCGCAAGGAATTATCTGTTGGAAACTCGATAGACTTGCTCGCAATCCTGTGGATGGCGGACAAATAAGTTGGATGATTCAGCAAAATATTATCCAACATATTCGTATTCACGATAAAAGTTATTATCCAAGCGACAATGTCTTAATGATGTCTGTTGAGTTTGGAATGGCGAATCAATTTATCCGTGATTTAAGCACTAATGTAAAAAGAGGATTGCGAGCAAAAGTAAAACGTGGCGAGTTTCCAAGTTCCGCTCCAGTCGGATATTTGAATGACACGAGAAGAAGAACGATTGTGGTTGATCGCAAAAAATCAAAAATTATTTGTGAAGCGTTTGAACTATATTCACAAGGAAATTCTCGGCTTGAGGATATAACAAAATTTCTCTATGCGGAAAATGTCCGAAGTATTTACGGCAATCCGCTTCACAAAGATTGTGTCAAACGCATTCTTTCAAATCCATTTTATTACGGACATTTCCGATATGGCGGAGAAATTCACGAAGGAAAACATAAACCAATTGTTGAAAAGAAACTTTTTGATAAAGTACAAAAAGTTATGATAGAAAGAGGTCATCCGATGAAAGCTAGAATTGATCCAAAACCTCTTTGCGGACTTTTGCGATGTGGTACTTGTGCAATGATGATAACCGCAGAGGACAAAGTGAAAAAGTGTAAAAATGGAAATGTCCATAACTATGTGTATTATCATTGCACTAAAAAATCAAAAACAATTAAGTGCGCAGAACCATGTGTGCGAGAAGAGGTTTTGGCAGAACAGCTTTCAAAAATTCTTTCAAATTATGCCATGCCTTCGCCGTGGGTGAAAGAATTTAATTTGTGTATGGAGGAAGATAGAAAAAATGTAAATCGAGAATCAGTAGTGATTATTTCCGATTTGCAGAACAAAGTTTACAATCTTTCAGAAAAGATAGAAAGATTGCTAGATGTTTACCTTGCTCAAGATATTGACCGTGAGACGTATCTACGGGAACGCTCAAAGTTTTTTTCTGAAAGAAAAACAATTCAAGAGAAAATACAGAAGTTAGAAATGGACGCCACTGTATGGCTCGAACCTATGCGAGAGTGGGTAGAAACCGTTTCAACACTGGACGAAATCGCGAAAAGGAACGACCTTCCCTCCAGAAAATTAACCCTCCAGAAAATCTTCGGATCGAACCTCACCTTGCACAACAAAAAAGCGAAAGAAAACCCTTCTTTTCCTTATGCGACGCTTCGCGTCGCTCTCCAAAATTTCTCTCATTCTGACCCAAGTTTTGTTCGGGCTCTGGGCATTGGACAATGTTAGAACCGCCATTTGGCATAGTTTAGCTATCTAATTAAAGTAATAACTCACTCCACCTTGCTACTAACTATATCAAAAAGCTCCGCTTTATACAAGAATTTTTTTGTCATCAATATCTTCTAATTTGAAATTAAACTTCGGCAGTGATAAATCCCGTAAATAAAAAGAGCCAACTAAAAGCACGCTATCAACATCTACGCCAGTATCAAAAGCTCCTTTCTGAAGCTGGGGTAAGATTTCTGGATTGATTTTTATATTGGACATCACTTCTTTTGCAAACTCCTGAATTTGATAAGCATTTTGGGGATTTTTTTCTTTTATACTTTCAATCAGTTGAAGTAAGTATTTATCTACCAATTCTTTAATACCACTCTTATTTAGTATATCTTTCCCTTTTTCATTAAGGGCGAGAGGAGAATGACTTTCTGCGAATTGTAATTTCCACAAAATACTTACTTTTGGTTTTATGTCAGCGACATCATCACCTATCTTTTCAGTTCTATCTAAAATCCTCTTGATAAAATAACCTATTGCTCCCAAAAGGATAACGATTATTGATAGTAAGAGTTCTATGTTCATATTGAAAATTATACCATAGCTTACCCCACCGTGCTACTCACCATTATTAGTCCGTAGTTTATTTCTTTTTTTTAGTATCTCTTAATTTTTTCCAATCTATCTCTTCAACATTACCAATACCATTAACAAAAAATAAGTAAAGATTCAGTTTATCCATAACATCAAAAGGCATTTTCCTTAATACCATCTTTTTGAAAGAGACAGGAAAAGCAACACCATATTTATAGCCATACTTATAACCTCGTATGCCATTTCGGTGCATCCTTGTAATGATTTGTCCAACGGCAGAATTAAAACTACTGCTTTGGCTTCCTGCGGGACTTTTTACTTTTATTGATGGGTCGCCTTTAGCTTCAATAAGCCAATATCTCGCAAACTTATTATTACGAACTTTTATATCTACTCCTTGCTCCCATAATTCAGCACTTTGTAATGATTTACTCCATCCGTTAATTTTAAGATACTTTATCAAACTATTTTGAACAAAATCTTCAGTTATTATCTCTCGTTGCTTTTTCAACTTATTTTATTTTTTAATTATTAAATTTTCAACAAAAATTTTTGCTTTCTCAACTTCGTCTTGGGCTTCTGTATTTATTTTTTTTGCTTGGGCTAATCGTTCTTTAACCTCTCCTGCTAACTTCTTTTGAATTGCTAATGGCGGAGTGGGTATTTGCAAATTTTCAATGGTCTCTATCGTTATATTGCCCTGTATAGCTCCGATTTTCTCCCTTTTAATGAATAACTGGGATATTTTATTATTAAGCCACATAGAAACAAAATCTTTGTCTATTTTATCATTGAGGCAAAACTTAATCATAAAAGAGCCGAACGCAAAGCCCTCCGCTTCTTTCGGCACAACAGAAACTATGCCAACACTCCCGCTTCTTGAAATAAGTAAATCTCCCTCGCTCACAAAGGCATTACCCAACTCTTTTCTTCTTGTCTCGGAAATTTTCACAGTATCATCTAAAATTACTCTATTTGGTTTTAAGTTTTGTATCCTCAATAAAGGTATGCCCTCATCAACATAGATATTTTTAAGCGACGCCCCATAGTGTATCTTTGCAATATAATTTTTTAACGGCTCGGTTTTACAATTTGCCTTTTTCAAAGATTTTTCTCCCTCCTTAAATTTTGGCTGGTAATAATAACAATCTAATCTACCACTACCAAGTTCTTCGGAACTAATACTAAAACATTCTTTATCTTCGGCTTCTGGCATTTTTATCCCTAATTCTCCCAGAGTATAATCGTCTATTGAATTTAAGATACTTTCTGCTTTTTGCTCTTTACTTGCTTTTTTCTCATAAGCCAGTTGCATTATTTCTACGATTTTGTTTTGAATTTCCAATGGTGGAACGGGTATTTTGAACCCCCCAATTTCTTCAAGATTTATATTTGCTCTGGCTACTGGTCTTTTAATTTTATCTAACTGCTTTTGCCCCATTCCTGAAAGCATAAACGCTTTAATGTATTCTGGTTTAATGTTTTCTTTGCACCTCACTAACGCAATAGCTTGGTTGATATTAGCTTCATTATCGTTGCTATAAACTGAAACCTCGCCTATTGTAGCCCCAACAATCGCTATCAAAACATCACCTCTTTTAAGTTGTGAGCTTTTAAGTTTTTTATTATGTATTTCCTTTTTTACATATAAGATATTATCAAAATCTATTTTGCCCTCCTCGTTAATATCTCCGCTTCTTATAAAAGCAATGCCGTCGTCTTTGGAGGTGTAATCTGTCCCGCCAGATTTTGGAGTAGCCCCGCTTGTTATTTTTTCTGAAATTTCTTTTAGGGATTTAACTTCAAAGTTGCTATTCTTAAAACTCTCAATCAAATCTAAAAAATCTGGTTTATAAAAATGCGGGTCTAATCTGCCTTCAACCTTATTGCTCCAAATTATAAAGCATTTATTTTTTACATCAGATGCCTGCATAATTTTTTGGATTTTTTAAGAATTTGTTATACTCCTCAAAAATTATATCTAAATCATTTTTAGCGTCTGCTCTCCCAGTTGCGTCATAACCTATATGTTCGGCAATAGCCATAAATATCGGATAATCTATTATTTTTTCGCTTTCGCCTCGCCGTTTAAGAAATACTAAAGATGATTTTACGCCCGCTCCAAAGTGTGCAAAAGCAAATTGCGGAAGCGAAACAATGCCTAAAATTTGGCAATGCTCCATTATAAAATCTCTTACATTTTGCAGAGAGGAGTTAGTTAATATGCCGTCTGGCAAAACAATCGCTATCCTGCCCGTTTTGGGCTTCACAAAGCCAATACAACGCTCAATAAACAAAATCTCTGTTTTCTGGTTTGGTTTTTTTTCTCCCAGTTTATATTTATCCAAATAATCTTTCTCGGTTCTTTTTATAGTTGCTCCAAAGGGAGGGTTCGTAAGGATTAAATCAAAATGGTTTTTCTCAAATTTAGGATGTATTTTTTCTATATCTTCAAAATTTTCCAATGCGTCCGTGCTAATAACATTGGTATGTCCGTCGTCGTGAATAATCATATTCATTTTGCAAACTCTGGCGATTTTATCATTTATTTCAATGCCGTATAAGTTATCTTTTGCAAAGCTGTGCCAATGGTCTCTGGCTTCTTGCTCGTCGTAATTTTTGCCTGCATAATCTCTTACATAATCCAACGCATTAAGTAAAAATCCTCCGCTCCCGCAAGCTGGGTCTAAAACCAAATCTCCTTTTTCTGGGTTCATCATTTTAACGCAAAATTGTATGATTGGGCGAGGCGTAAAGAATTGTCCCATTTTACCTTTGAAAAAATCCGTCATAAATACCTCAAAGGCAACCCCTTTGGTATCTAAATCAATTTTGTTTATTGCTAATGTCTGCAAGTGCTCAACAACATTATAAATAACTTTCGGTTCTAATTTTATATCATCCTTAAAAACTTCGGCATCCTCTTTTTTCGCTTTCTGGTAAATACCATTTACTCTTTTATAAACTTCCTCTGGTAATTCGTGAGTGCCTATTTGAAAAGAATACGGGTCTCCTTTGGTGGTGTTTTTTTCATCCTTTAATTTACAGAATAAGAGCTTTGAAACCTCATCAAAGGCGTCTGTCGGGTCAAATCTTCCACCCTGCCAAACAGTATCGTGGGCTTTCTCTAACGCCCTAATAAGTTCGTCTCTTGAAACCATTTTTAATTCCTTGTCTGCTTCGCCTTTTATAAATCTATACTTGGGAGTTTTGCCATATTTTTTAGGAATATCGGAAATAACATTTTTGGCTCTTTCGCTCGGCTTAAATCCCGCAACATCAAAAGCCGTCTTGGTAGTTCCTGCGACAACAGAAGCGAGCTTTGCTCGTATGCTGTTAGCGTTGCCAAATGCCTGCTCAATGGCTTGTTTAAACTCTGCGTCGGTTATGCCGTCTTTTTTTGTTTCAACTACCAAGTAGGGAGTTTTTAATTCTTCATCTTCGTAAATAACAATATCAGCCCTGTCTTCTGGAGTTCGGCGAGGAACTAATACCTCAAAATCCATTTTTTCTTTTGGGTAATTATAATCAAGCACAAGCTCGCAAAAATATGAAGCTCTAACTTTTTCCTCTGGGTTTTTAAAACCCGTTATGTAAGCCCGTGAGCAAGCGTAGGTTATTTTTGATTTATCTTCGTTGAAAGATACTATGCCTGCTCCAACACCCCTTTGTATATTCTGCTCAAAAATGGACTGATTATTGTTTTCTGTCTGTTTATTGACCATAATTTTAGATGACTATAAGTATCTATACTTTAAAATATATCACAAAGGTTGTGATACTCATAGTCCGTCGTCTTATTGTCATCAGACGCTTATTCTTTAGGATATGGCTAAAGACAGCGACATTTTGAAAAAATTTGGCAACAGGGTTAAAAACCTCAGACTTCAAAAAGGTATTACTTCTCAAATGGAGTTGTCTCTTAAAGCTGGATTAGACCGCACTTATATCGGCGGAATAGAGAGGGGTGAGAGAAATCTTGGTCTAAAAAATATAGAAAAAATAGCAAAAGCTCTTTGTGTGGGTATTGAAGAATTGTTCAAGTAATAAATTTAGAATAATCTTCTTTATTGGGTATTTATTTTCATAATGAAATGTGCTACGATTCGTGCATAAAAGTTTTATCTTGAAAAACTTATGACACAAATAAACTCATTAAGTCCAGACAATTTTCTCTCTGTTGCTGACGTTTCAATGGATATTCTTGAAGCACTTCAAATGACTTCCAATAATATAGTGGTCATTCCTCTCATAAGAAAAGTAGTTAGATATAGTAACTTACTGCCTGCCTCTTCACCAGATTTAATAGACCGTTACGGAAGTTTTCGTCTAAAGGCGTTGGAATATCTTAAAACTCATAATCACATTGAAACATTTCAATTATTAAGAGATGACCCAATACACTGGGATTGTAATATAGAAGTTGAAGTCGCTATTGATAGTTTTAATAAATTCTATGACGAATTTGAGGGTGTTTACCAAAAAAGAGTTGTTGACCCCCAGATAAAAGAAAAAGGTAAAGAAAAAATGGGAAAAAGCAAAATTTCTGACTTTTCCTATTCCAAAGACGATGAAATTATTTTTAGAGAGCAGAAATCAAAAATGCCCTCAAATACTAATCAATCGGAAATTTGTAAATATATGTTTAATCAGCCGATTACAGGTGACTGGATTAGTTGGGAAACTGTTTTTGAATCAATACAAGGCGTTGCCCTCAAAAACAAAAGCAGGGTTATATATGACGCCGTTGAGGATATAAACACTAAAACTCTAGCTGATATTGGATTAAAAGTAATGGAATTTAGGGATAAAAAAATTAGAATAAACCCCAGATTTTTCTAAAATAAAATTAGTCAAAAATAAGTCACCTGTGACTCACAGATAGAAAGAATAGGCTTAACAAGCCTGTTTTAATTTGGCTGGTAAATCTTGAACGCACAAAACAGTAAGCCCTTTGCTTACTAGGCAGGTGCCGAAAGGCGTTCAAGAACCTGCCAAGTAAATAACGGGCTTGCCTATGTTACCAAAGGAAGCCATAGAAGAATACAAAAAACTCTACGCCAAAAATTATGGTGTGGAACTTTCAGATGAAGAAGCCACTCGCCGAGCAAACAACCTCGTGGCTCTTTATGTTGCGGTTTATGGCAACACTTCTGACTTGATTGAAAATAATCGTTGAAAATATCAAGAAGGATTCCAAGAAATTTATAGCCAACAAGTTTTAAAAAATTATGGACACAATATCATTTCGCATCAAAGAAAATTTCAGAATAACCGAGAGAGCAAATTTCAACACAGAATTTTCTGTCAGAAATTTTTCAGACCTCTCTCAAAAAGAAAGAATTAGGAGCAAAGAATTAAAAGGTAATGAATATCTGCGTAAATTTATCCTTCATCCAATAAAAGACGAAGAGGATACATATTACCCCAGCGTTGAAGTGTATGAAAAAGCGGATGCCATAATAGGCAGAGTTATATATGAAATGGTTATCACAATTCATTCAATACCCAAGCTCCTTTTTGGAAATAATTTTGAAGAAATTAAAGTTTTAGACAAAGACAGAATAGTGGCTTTAACAACACAAAGGTTAGCAGAAGCTGGCATCATAGTTTCGGGAGAAGCAATAAAACAAGCACCCGTTTCAGTGGTTCATTTTTGTAAAAACATAATTTTGCCCAAAGAAATTGCCATACGAAGCATACTTTCCGACCTGTCTCGCACAGATATGGGAAAGGCATACGATACAACCGAAGATGTTCGCAGGCAAAGAAACAAAAATGCTGGCAAGGTAGTGCATTTATTTTGCGGTTCTCGTGAATGGTGTTTTTACGATAAGGCAGACGACGCCAGACAACCGAAGAATAAAAGAGCGGATAAAACACGGACTACTTACGAAAAAGAGCTATTATCTTCTCCGACTTTTGAAAATCTTGAAGTTTTCAGGTATGAATATCGCCTAAACAAGTACCAAACCATTAGGAGCGAACTTTATGCGTTGCTAGGAAAAACATATCAAGACAAAATAACAGTTGCAGACCTTTTTACGGATGGACTTTGGAAAACCGTATTGGCAAGAGGATGGAAAAATATACTTCAACGCCCAGAAAATCAACTTGCCCTTTTGAGCTATACCAGTTCATTGGACTTACTGCTACACATTTTAAGAAACGCCAAATTGGAAAATCCTAGTGCCCATAGCCAAAATAAAGCTCTGTGGATTTATGGTCTAGCCCAAGCTATTAAAGAGCACGGAGCAAAAACTGTAAAAAATGAGCTGAACAAAGTATGGGCAAATAAAGACAACAGATTGCTTGAAAAGCTGGATATAGCTACCGAATTAGTAAGAGATATTCCAGTACCTCAAGGTATTTCTTATATAACCCAACAGCTTGATAAATTTGAACTTATTAGTTTAACTTCTTTGGAAAAAGTTATCCACTTCGGCTCTTTGCCTTGTAAAGAATAGTAAAGTATAATAGATATATGAATAAACCAGAATTTTATACAGCCAAAGAGTTATCAGAAAAGCTACGGGTAAATATAATGACTATTTATCGTTATATTGGGGCTGGAAAATTAAAGTCCTATAAAATAGGTAAGGAATTTAGAATTGATAAAAAAGAATTTGATAGTTTTTTAAATAAAGCAAAAACCAATGGAAAATAAAACCAAACAGCCAACTAAATATATTATCTATTGCCGTAAATCTTCCGAGCAGGAAGACAGACAGGTTTTGTCTATTGAATCACAGAGAAAGGAACTTGAAGATGTAGCCAAAAGAGAAAAACTAAAAATAGTTGAAATAATTGAAGAATCGCATTCAGCAAAAAAACTAGGCAGACCTAAATTTGCAGAACTGACTAAAAAAATTGATAGTGGCTTTGCCAACGGACTTTTGGTTTGGAACGCAAGCCGAATTTCAAGAAATTCAATAGATACAGGCAAGGTAGTTTATTTAATGGATGAGGGAAAATTACTTGAAGTTAGAACTCCAAGTCAGATGTTTCGCAACATTCCTAATGATAAATTTTTGCTTAACTTGTTTTGTAGCCAAGCAAAACTTGAAAATGACAATAAAGGCGAGGATGTTAAAAGAGGATTAAAGACAAAAGCGGAAAAAGGAATGTATCCAGCCCCTGCCCCCGTTGGTTATAAAAATAATAAGTATGAAGAACGAGGCAGAAAACAGGTATACCCAGACCCAGAAAGATTTGATTTGGTTCGCAAAATGGTTGATATGATGCTTACGGGACTTTACACGCCACTAAAAATCTGGAAAATTGTAAGTAAAGAATGGGGCTTCAGAATGCCTAATGGAAAAAAGATGAGCCGAAATACAATTTATTATCTTTTTACCAACCCTATGTATTATGGGATGTTTGAATATCCGAGAGGAAGTGGCATTTGGTATAAGGGAACTTATAAACCTTTAATGAAATCGGAAGAATACGATAAGATTCAATTACTACTCGGAAAGAAAGGCAGACCTCGCCCCAAGACGCACACATTCGCCTTTACAGGGCTTATGGACTGCGGAGAGTGTCAATCGGGCATTACGGCAGAGGAAAAGATTAAGAGGCAGTTAAATGGCAACATTCACAGATATATTTACTATCATTGCACGCACCGCAAAAATCCAAACTGCTCCCAAAAAGGCATAGAGCAAAAAGAACTAGAAAAACAAATAAAAAAGGAAATTGATTCTCTTAATATCCCGCCAGATTTGCACGATTTTGCTTTGAAGTGGTCTATGGAAGAAAACGCCAAGCAAGCCCAAACAACAGAATCCATACTTGATACGCAACATAAGGCGTATAAAGAATGTTTTAAAAAATTATCTGGGATAATTGATATGCGAGCCAATCAAGAAATAACAGAAGAAGAATTTAAAATGCGTAAAGAACCGCTAGCAACAGAAAAAATACACTGGGAAAGTATTTTTAACAAAACGGGCAAGGATGTTGATGCGTTTATGAAAAAAGCGGATGAGGTGTATGACTTTGCCAGAGATGCCAAAGCCAAGTTTGAAAAAGGCGAATTTGAGAAAAAAGACATATTATCAAAATTAGGTTCGCACCTCTCAATTACCGATAAAAACCTTGTAATTGACATAGAAAACACGCTACTCCCTATAAAAGATGTAGTCATTGAAAATAAAAGGTTAGAACCTCTCAAAATCGGTAAAAACAAAAGACAAATTGAAGGAATCTACCTTCAAAGTCCAAGAATGCTCCGGGGGTAGGGATCGAACCTACGACCAATCGCTTACACTTTGTCTCCTATTGCTAGAAGTGTGGACTATATCATCTCCATGTTCTTTATTTAGCTAAAGAATTTAG
>Ga0209515_10009980_pt1 | contig 10686 bp, 9 predicted proteins | sample Subgroupgradi54m_FD_187454 | JGI IMG/M metagenome (GOLD analysis project Ga0209515, IMG submission 187454) | Subsurface groundwater microbial communities from S. Glens Falls, New York, USA - GMW60B uncontaminated upgradient, 5.4 m (SPAdes)... ...
GCTGAACGCCGCCGGGCTGACGCTCGAGGACTACTTCAAACAGAATGAAGCCGGCGATGAACTGCCGCAGAACCCGGAACTGGAGCAGCGCGGGGCGGATGATCCCCAGACTGAATGGATTGATGTGGAGCGGGGTGCGCCGTATGTGAATACCACAGGCGGGACGGTGACCACCTTCGTCCTGCCGGACGCCACCGTTGTGCCGTCCCCCACATTACCGAAGCGGACGAAGATACGAGCCGTGCACATCGAGGACCTCAGGCATCCGCTGAACCTGTTCACGGTGCCCGCACTGGTGGTGGAGGTGCAGGGGTTCCAGGATACCTACAAAGGCGTCAAGGAAGGGGCCCCCGGCAAGGAAGCCAACTTCAAGAATTTGGAGCTCTGCTGATGCCGCTGAACCCCTTCTCCTCAGCTGACCGACTGGATCCCTGGTTCATCGACAAAGATGACGGCACCCTCATCCATCTGTATTTCGGACGCAATTCCGATACTCCCTGCGGGGATGATGGGCTCATCATCGCCTTCGAGCAGAACGAACCGCTCAACTCCTGCGAGCAACTGGACTCCGGGGAGTTCGTGGAAACCGACTGTGGGAGCTTTGTCATCTCGGTGCCCGCCTTCAGGCTCGAGGTGGATCCGCCGCTGCCGGTAGATTTTTCGTTCCAGTCGGGCAGCATCTCACGCTTCTCCGACAGATTGTCGCTGTTTCTCCAGGAGTACACGCCATCACGGGTCGGGGAAACACCCATCCTCAACACCATCGGCAGCCAGCAGACCGTGAATCTCCCGATGAAGAACTTCATCAGCCGGTATGACTTCATCAATACGGAGAGTGTGGGTGTTAGCACAGGCGATCCCAACCAGACCTTTACCGTCTCAGGAGATCAGATCAAGCTGCCGACGAAAGGCACGCCGTTGGTGTTCGTGGGAGGTCCCGCTGGAGAGAAGTGGCACGCCGTTGATGACCTGAATACAGCGGAGTCCACCGGTCGGGTCTTTCAGTACAACGCCAACCAGGGCAAGGTGACGTTCGGGGATGGTGTCCACGGCGCGATTCCGCCGGAGGATGCCGAACTCGTGCTGCGCATCTCCATCCGAAACGGAGGCGGAGTCTGGGAATACGCGGGGATTGTGGTCGATCAAAAGTCAGAAACGACCATCGGCGTCGTCAAATCCTGCCGGGACAAAGTGTTCTACTGTCAGTCCAAGGTGGCGATGGCTTCGACCTGCCAGCTGACCTCCGTGCATTCCAAACTGGATGTGATTGAGCAGACGTTCAAGTTTGAGGGAACGGTGACCCGCAAGGTGCGCATGTGGTCGCTGGCGCTCGGCGGGGAGGTGCAGGGCGGGGGCGGAGTCATCATTCTGCGGAACACCGGCGGCAGCGGGTATGTGGATGAGAAGGAGGCCATCGCCCCCAACAATGTGGGACTGGATCACCGGCTCACTGGAGTGCCGGTGGGCAGTGTTTTTGACTCCAGCACCCATCAGCCGGTGACAATCGGCTCGCCGTATCCCAGCCCCGGCATGAGCGTGGCGACGCACGGTACCCTCCTGACGCCCAGCCTGTTCGGGCCCGAGGTGAACAGTTGGCATCCGATCATCGAGATGACGCGGTTTACCATGGGGGTGGAGACCGCACCGAAGACGTACCGGACGATCCTGGAGGCATGGCCCATCTTCGAGGTGCTGGAGGTCATCAACTTCAATGATATTGTCAGCGACCCCGACCCCTGCATCGGATTGAAATTACAGTCCAACCCGTACTATCGAATCGCCTTCTTCACCTGGCCGGAGTTCTACTTCAATCCGAGCATCGGGATCGAGACCAGAGCCTCGGCCTTCGGCAACAAGATTCAGGACACCGGGGGTAGTTTTCCGGCCAGCTCGGTGGGACGGGCGATGGTGCCGGTTATCGTGCCCTTCCTGGGCCAGACGAGGCACATCCAGATCGGGGATGTGATGGGATCGTATGGCTCTCCGCTGCCGCTTGGCACGGGTGGGGCTGCCTACAAGCAGCACGATGCCAACACCGTCTACGGCCGATCCTCCTACGGCAAACATGTGCCAGGCGTCACCACCAGGCCGGGCAATCTGCCAATCAAAATTGTCCACGAGACCCAGTATCTTGGTTTCGGGCTGGGTGGGGTCAACAATACCACGGACATCGAGCATCAAATATATGGCGCGCATCTGAACCAGCCGTTCGTATGCGAGATCACCGCCGAGGAACGGGCTGTGACCACGCTGCCGGAAGTCAACTACACGAGGACATGGGTGGACCCACCACCCCCACCCTGCGGCGGGGTGGCGCTGAACCAGTCAGGGGACAAGGATGTCCGCATGCTGTTCATCGAGAACTATAACTTCAATGGAGCGGGCGGTTATCCCTGGGTGAGTTCATGAGCCGGGCAATCTTTCCGGCCATTGAAACGTTCAAGATGTTCCGCAAGCGGGTAGACGGGGCCGATCTGGAGATCACCGATGCTGCATTCCTCAACATCGTGAGGAAATGGATTGTCCCTTATGAGTCGTTGGGGATCAATTCCGGCTCTGGCCAAGGGATCTCCTATGAGAACGCCAGCCTGACGAGTGCGGCGTCTGTGATATACGGGAAACCTTTCATGATCACCACCGAGAAACTGGACGACGGGGAGGAGCACATTATCTTCTATACGTTCGATCCCAAGCCCATTCCGCCTCCGCCATCCGGGAGTTAAGCCGACATGCCTGTGGGAATCAATCCCGATATCGTGGACGACGGGAACAACAAGGTCAAACGGTTCGATACCGGTGTCGCCGATGCACAGGGTTCTGGTCTCGACTTTGAGTTGTTGACGGAGGGGACAATGACTGCGAAACCCCCAGCCGTCCTGCCCAACACCAACATCCCTCACTGTCCCTTCCTGCTGTTCAGGAAGGCCGACATCGCCTGAATGTACAGACCGTTCGAGAGCCTGCCACAGATTTTGAGGGAGAAACGCATACGGGTTAGGTTTCCGAGAGGCTACCGACGGTGGAGAAGAAGTTTTTATCAGACACTGGAGCAGACTAAGGGAGATGTAGTGAGGGCTCTCGACAAGATTCAGGGGAATGTCGCAGGCAAAAATGAAAATGAAAACTATGTGACGTGATCGTGATACGAGTTCATACCATCAGGCGACCACTGTCTATACAGATAGTGGTCTTTTTCATGCGTTTGTCCGACAGTTCCTTGCAATGGACGTGCCAAATAGGATATAATCCGGTGAGGAACAACAGAATATAACAAATACAACAATGAGCACACACCGATGAAACGAAAAGACGCACCTGCTGTATTAACTGCGAGAGAACTTGCCCGGCTCATGCGGGTTCATCCGTTTACAGTCACACGACTGGCTAGAGGAGGAAGGATTAAGGGTGCCTTCAGAATGGGCGGAGTCTGGCGCTTCCCGACACGTGAAGTCTTGGAGTGGATGAAAGCAGGGGGCGATGTGAGAATGCATTTAGACGGCCGCAGCGGCAAACGTAGACTCAGGAAGCGGTCTAAGTAATAATAAGAAAGAGTCAGAACGGGTTATCATTCGATGTCTGGAAATCTCAACATCTGTTGCCGAATCCAAATAGTCTGTACATGAATGAGTTGCTGAAGATCCGGCTCAGGACGCTTGGGTGGTTGATGTTCCCTGTTATTGTCCTCATGCTGATTCCTTGGGGTCTCATGCGGCTGACTCATGCCGCCCCGGTTGGTGCCTGGGGCTTGTGGCAGTGGGGTGGGGTGGGGCTTATCCTCAATGGCCTGCTGCTTGGCGCCTGGTGCGTGAACCTGTTCAATGTCGAAGGCCGTGGCACGCCCCTGCCGCCTGATCCTCCGAAACGGTTTGTCGTCAGCGGACCGTATCGCTACGTGCGCAACCCCATGATGCTCGGCGTCTTTCTGATCTTGGCAGGGGAGGCGCTGATGTTTCAGTCGGTTGCGCTGCTTGGGTACCTGGTGGCGATCATGATGTTGGCATTCGCATTTGTCCGTTTCTGGGAAGAGCCGGATCTGGTGCGCCGGTTTGGCCAGGGCTACCGGGAGTACCAGCAGCAGGTGCCGAGGTGGATCCCCCGTCCGCCACAGACTCGGACGAGAGACTAAGGCAAAATTCAAAAGGCCATAGAAGGGAGGAATGTTATGGCAGTGATCGATGATATAAAAGAGATTTTAGTCCAACAACTTGCAGTCAAGCCAGAACTGATAAAGTCGGAATCAAAACTTATTGATGATCTAGGAGCAGACTCCTTAGATGCAATGGAGATCGTTACTGCATTAGAGGAGCAGTTCGGGATTGCTATCCCAGATGAAGAAGCAACCGAGATTAAAACTGTTGGGGAAATCATCAACCTGGTTAATCAGAAGATTCGGGAGAAAACTGTCGACAAGACATGAAAGATTTTAGGCTGTTAGTCAACGGTGAAGATCTCGACACGGGGATATACGAATACTACCCCTACGTTGACAAAGTTATTATGGACAGCTCGGAAACAAGGCGTATCATCCGCGAGCTCCGCGCTGGCCGCGAGTTATCAGGATGGCAAGACCACATCTATGCCCGCTACTGCATTGGGGCAGAAGATACCAACAAGCGAGCGATTGAGGCGGCTCATGAAGCCAGCCAAATGTTTCGTGGTTTCTCCCTCTCACGACGCAAGAAGATCATGGGTGAACTTCGGAGGCTTCTGCTAGTCCACAAGCAGGAGCTTATCCAGTTAATGGTGATAGAGGGGCATCCACAACGACTGGCAGAATGGGAATTCTTGGGGATGGAGCAGGCTTACCAAAGTGAGACGATCAGTTTTTATCGCTCTCAACTGCTTCAAAATGTCGGACAAGCAAACGGAGAGTCCTTCTATCTTGCCAGAAAACCCGATGGAGTCCTCTGCGTTAGCCCGCCCAAAAACGCCGCCTGTAGCAATTCCCTCTTAGCAGCTTTTGCGTTACTTGGCGGTAACGCGATTGTGGTGAAGCCCCCGCTTCATGCTCCGCTTTCAACGATTTTTCTATGGCGCTATGTCGTATTTGAGGCGGCACGTAGCCAGGGTGCTCCTCCTGGAACAGTCAATATCGTGTTGGGTAATTCAAAACTGATTACCGATGAGTGGTTGGAAAGCCCTCTAGTTAATGATTTCCTCTATTTTGGGGATAGCGATCAGGGGTTGGAAATAGGACTACGTACCTTTCAGGCTGGGAAAAAGCCTCTCCTAGAACTGTCGGGCAACGACATGCTCATCGTATGGAAAGACGCGGACTTGAAGGGGGCTGTTAGTTCTCTCTTAGATGGGTTTTTAGGTTCCACGCAGATTTGCATGCTTCCGAAAAAGGGGATCATTCACACAGATATTTATGACCAGTTTGAAAAACGGTTTGTAGAGGCTGCCCAAGCTTTGAAGATTGGTTTGCCTTCGGATCCAGCTACGTGCTTGAGTCCTGTTGGGAAGATTAAAGAATTCCGTGCTGCACTCAGCGATGCACTCGAAAAGGGGGCTACATTGTTGTGCGGGGGCGAGCAGGTCAATCATAAGGGACAATCTGACAAAAACGGAGTGTTTATTACACCGGCAGTGGTCAGAATCGAGAACCTAGAGCAGGCCCTGACAATGCAATGTGTAAAGGAGGAGAACTTCTTTCCTCTGATACCCCTGATCCGTATCAGCGCACCAACTACTAACACGGAGCGCCTGAAGGACGGCTCCATTTTCAAACAGATGGTCAAACTGGTCAACAGCAATGCTTATGGTCTGCGTGTTTCAGTATGGGTTCGTTCAGAGCCGGTGATGTACAGATTCGCCAAGCAGATTGAAACCGGCGGCCTATTGCGGATCAACACCCGTCACATCGGCTTCTCGCCATTCTTATCATCGCATGGAGGCACGGGGAAGACAGGTGGGCCTTACGGTGAGATGAACTATGTATGGCAGAAAACCACCCATTTGCAGGGGATTACAGTTCGTAATCTCGCCAGGAGTACAAAGCTGTATGCTTGATGATGAACCCCTACGCTCTCCCCCCCATATTGACTGCCAACGCTATCGCCATCGCAGGGGTAGTCGTTTACCTTCGTAATCCTACCTCAAAAATCTCCATTCGTTTTTCCTTGTTCTGTCTGAGTATGTTCGTCTGGTTGTTTGGCTTCATTGGTATGTACCTCAGCCAAGATGAGACTAATGCGCTTTGGTGGGCACGCTTAGGATTCGCAGGAATTGCCTTTATCCCTGTATTTGAGTACCACTTTATTCTGACGTATCTGGGATTACGACAGAAAAAAATACTGGCCTGCCTGTACCTTTTAGCCTTTGTAGGTCTACCGTTAAGTCGCACCCCGCTAGTATACAGTGGAATCTGGCAGGGCTTTTGGGGAAACTATCCCAGCGCAGGACCATGGTATATCATTTTTCCCCTAACGTTCGCGTCTACATTTACTGCTGGGGTGTGGTTTCTGTATTGTGCGCTTCGACGAGAGATCGAACCTCTCAGAAAACAGCAGATCAAATATCTGCTCTTGGCATTTGCCTGTGGTACACCAGGACTAATCGATTACATTGTGAAATTCAAGATACATATATATCCCTTTGGTTATGTCAATGCTCTGCTTTTCATTGGTCTCATCGCCTATGCTATCGCCAGATATCGCCTTATGGATATCCAAGTTGCTATCACACGTGGCGTTATTTTTGGAGTGGTCTATGCCGCGGTTTTAGGAATCCCTTTCGGTCTTGCCATTATTGGAAAAGAGGTATTCAAGCGTTTTGCTGGCGAGTATTGGTGGGGAATCCCATTGGTGTTGATGGCACTTTTGACGACAGCGGGTCATTATGTAAACCTCTTCTTCCAACGAAGAGCCGAAGCTCGTCTATTGAGAGAGCAGCGCCGTTATCAGGGGATGTTGCTCAACGCTGCAAAGGGCATGACCCAGATCCATGACTTGCGACGACTGCTGAAACTTCTCGGATATCTACTTGTGCGTGCGATGAAGCTAACCCATGCTAGCGTCTTTCTATGGGACGGTACCCGGGAGCAGCACGTGCTTCAGGTTCAGGTTCGTCCACCCTGTAAGGCTACTGTGCCCTCTTTGGAGCTTGGAACACATGAACCTCTTGTACTATGGTTAATGCAGGAGCGCGTTCCAGTCGTGCATGAGGAAATCAAACAGCTGGCCGACACTCAGCGGAGTCGCGCCGTCTCCATATCCCGTTTGGAAAGTCGGTTAAAACATCTTGATGCCGCGGTAGTGGTACCCAGCTTTGTCAATGACCGTCTCATCGGATTCCTGACGCTGGGCAACAAGCGCACAGGGACGATGTATTCGGAAGATGACCTGAATATGCTCCAGACCCTGGCCAACCAGGCGGCTCTGGCGATTGAAAACGCCCAGTTCTACCAGAAGGAGCGGGAGCGGCAGGCCGAGTTGTTCCACGCCGCCTCCATCGCCGATCTGGGGACGATGGCCAGTTCTATGTCCCACCAGCTCAACAATCCCTTCTGCATCATCGCTGGCACCGCGCAGAACCGGGAAGAATACCTGCGCCGGATCCTGAAACAGGACAATACACTCTCAGAGTCCATGCGCAAAGTCCTGCAGGATGAGTTGGAAGTGCTCCAGAGCATGCAGGAAGAGGCTATGGGAGGCAGCAATATCATCGCCACCATCCGGGGGATCACCGCCTCTCAGGAGGAAGCCCGGCCGCTGCTGCTGGCGGAAGCGATCAACGTCGCTTTGCCCATCGCGCAGTTCAAAGTCCCCTTCAACCGCCTCGACTTCCGCCAGGAGCTGCCGGAGACGCTGCCTCGCATCTGGGGCAACCGGGCCCATCTGGCGCAGTGTGTCATCAGCTTCATCGAGAATGCCTGGGATGCTATCCAGGCCCGACAGGAGGACCGTAAACTCCCTCCGCCCGCACCAGGCTATAAGGGCCTGATCCGACTGGCAGGCTCAACGGTGACCGAACCTGATCCGGCCACCAAGAAACTTATCCAGTGGGTGGTGCTGACCATCAGCGACAACGGGATCGGACTCAAGCCGGAGGATCTGCACAAGCTCTTCATCCCCTTTTTCACCACGAAGGCCACGGCGGAAAAGGCTTTTGGCTCCCTGTTTGTCGTGCGACGGATCATCGAGGCGCACGACGGCACCGTCACGGCAGACTCCATCTACGGGGCGGGCACCACGTTCAAAGTACGCTTGCCGGTTCTGAAGGACGAGGATGTGGAGCGACGGTTGGCAGCCCGGCGGATTGCCGGAAACGGTCGGTAGTATGCAGGCTGATGCGTGATTTCAGGTATACTCCAACTAGCGTGACCACAGCGACAGGACGATCACATGGCGGCTAAATGTCCGCTCTTCCATAACCCCAAAGTGCTCTGCCGCATCAAGCCAGAAAGCGGCCATAAATGGGCGGGGGTGGATCAATCCCTCTATCGCTATAACTACTGCGACAGCAACTACTACACCGACTGTGAGGACGTTGCGGCCTACCTCGAGCAGCAGGCGATCATCAAGGGCAAGATCCTGATAGTGGATGATGAGCAGGCCATGGTGGAGACTTTAAGTTCCTACTTTGCCACCCGGGGCTATGAGACGATGACGGCCAACTCCGCGGAAGCCGCCCTGGAACTCCTGAAAACCGACCAACCCGCCTTGGCGCTGGTGGATATCAAGCTGCCCGGCATCAACGGCTTGGAGCTGGTCAGGATTCTCAAGCGGGACTATCCCGGCGTGAAGGTCTTTGTCGCTACCGGCTATGACGAGGAGCACAAACAGGCGGCGGAGGAGCTGGGGGTGGATGCCTTCTTTGCCAAACCCCTGGCCTTGGAGCAGCTGAAGGATGCGGTGGTGCGGGTGTTGGCGCCAAGTGAGCGACGACTCCAGCACGCTCTGGAAGCCACCCAGTCCATCGAGGGAACGGCGAAGGCAAAACTGCTCTTTTTCCTGGAAGCCCTGCCGAATGAGGATACCCGCTTCGCCCAATTTCTCCGGGAGCGCTTCACCAACCAGGCCGAATGTGAAGGCGACTATCAGCTGGACTTTGCCTATTCCGTCAACGAGGCGTTGCAGAAGCTCATGGCCTTTCGACCGGACATCGTGCTCATCAACTTCGATTCGCTCTTCAAGCTCTCCTATGGTCAGATTTGTGCGCGCATCCAGCAGTCACCCTACAAGCCCAAGGAAGTGATCGTCTTCGGCCTCAATCTGAAGGCCTTCAACAAGCAGGAAGTGGAGGAGTTGGGAGCGCGTTATGTCGACCAACACCGAAGCTTCTCCAAGCTGGTCAGGGCGGTCAAGCACACCGCGCTGCGGTTGCAGAACCAGACAGGTCCTACGCAGGGAACCACCACATGAAGATTCTGGTGCTGGATGACGAGACCAAAATCCAGGGCATCCTCAAAGGCCGCCTGGAAATGGATGGCCATGAGATTTTCACCGCAGAGAGCGGGGAAGCCGGCCTTTCGATCATCAATCAGCACCAGCCACAACTCGTGCTGCTCGATCTCTCCCTCAAAGGCAGGCTTTCCGGGCGGGAGGTGCTGGCTGAGGTCAAAAAGACCAATCCCCAGGTCAACGTTGTGGTGGTAACCGGCTATGTCGAGGCGGAGTCTGAGGAGTTCCAGCAGCTTGGGGCGGCAGGACTCCTGAAGAAGCCGCTGAATCTGGCTGATTTGGATGCGATCGTCAAGCAGATTGGTAATTCGTCCCAACCCGCAGGACAAGGTGGGTGATCAAACGACCGCTGGCGGACAGGAGCGGGCGGCCACTTGGTAGGCGACTTCCTGCAGGCGGGGAATATCCAGCGGTTTGTGAATGCAGGCCAGCGCCCCCAGGCTTCGGACGTAGGTGTCAATCTGCTCGTCGTACATGCCGGTGATGATCGCCACCGCCGTCGTCGGATACTGTGCTTTAATCCGCTTCAGCACGTCAAACCCATCCACATTTGGCAGTTTCAGATCCAGCACCACCAGCTCCTGAGGCTCCTGCGCGAGCAACTCCAGCGCCTGCTCTCCTGAGGAGACGGCCCGTACCTTCGCGCCAAGATGTTCAAGGCGCTCCCGCAGAAAGTCCAGAATCTTCGGCTCATCATCCACCACCAGCACCCGGATGGGGGTGGCCAGCCGGTGCGGCTCTGAGGCCGTGCTATAGCCGGGCGACTGGGTCCTCTGGGCGGACTTCAGCCGCACGGCATGCGGCAGGCGGATTTCAAACGTCGTGCCGTAGCCGACGTTGCTGTCGACTGTAATCACGCCGAGGTGCTGATTGACGATCTGCTTCACCACTGCCAGACCCAGCCCCATCCCGCCCTGTTTCGTGGTGAAGAACGGGTTAAAGATGCGCTCGAGATGCTCAGGCGGAATGCCACACCCTGTGTCGGCCACGATAATCGCCAGGCGGTCGCCCTGCGCGGCGGCCTGTACTTCGACGATGTTCCCGCTGCCGCACGCGTCCAGTCCGTTTTGCACGAGGTTTACCAGGAGTTGTTCCAGCTCGGACGACTCGATCGGCGCATCGGGCAGATCTTGCTCGACCAGGCACGTCAGGTGAACGCCTTTCTTCTGTGCGCCCGGGCTGAACAAGTCGGCGACCTCCTCGATCACCTGTTGCACCTCGCCGAAATCATTGTAAACGTAGGTCGTCTTGTGGAACGTGTCGTCGTGTTGAGCGTTCGGAT
>Ga0209515_10009982_pt1 | contig 10686 bp, 10 predicted proteins | sample Subgroupgradi54m_FD_187454 | JGI IMG/M metagenome (GOLD analysis project Ga0209515, IMG submission 187454) | Subsurface groundwater microbial communities from S. Glens Falls, New York, USA - GMW60B uncontaminated upgradient, 5.4 m (SPAdes)... ...
CTCGGGATGGCCCCAAAGATTATGGTTTTAGGGCTGCGCTCTACCAATGAGCTACCGCGGCTTATACGATGATTATAGCAATATTTGTTTTTTATGCAACAGTGGGGAAATTAAAAACGCGCGCCCTGCAGGGCGCGCGTTTTTCGATAACGCCATCTATCTAAACTCGTACGTGACACTGACAGAGGCGCGGATTTCTTGTTCTCCGGGCTGGACCGGCGGGGCTGACGATGCGGCTTTGAGCATCATGGGGCTGGCACCGATACCCTCATATCCGGGTTGTGGCGTATCGGTTTGGTCATAGTAGCCGGTGATGCGACCGAGCCGCACGCCGAGCGCAGTCGCGATTTGATACGCTTTTATTTCGGCGTCCGTGATGGCTTGTGCGCGCGCCGCGGCTTTAGCGGCGTCCTCGTCATCCACGCGGAACGCGATGGAGCCGACTTCGTTGGCGCCCGCGTTGGTCACGCCTTCAATCAGCGTATCGGCGCTCGCAAGCTCGCGCACTTTTATTTCAATGGTATTGCGGATCTCGTACGATACGATTTCCGGAGGTTTTTGCGGGGGACAGGGGAATGCAGTGCAGGGCGGAGAGTTGAAGTATTGATACTGGGGCGAGATGTTGTAGCTCGTGGTTTTGATGTCTTTGTCCGCAACGCCGCGCTGTTTGAGAAAATCAATGATTGCGTTGGCGCGGCTGCTATTCTGGGTTTGCGCGTCGCTGATTTTTTTGGCCTGCGTGATGACGCTGGCGGTGAAGACCGCAGTGTCGGGCCGCACGGATACTTTGCCCTCACCCGTAACGCTGATCTGGCGGCTGGACACCATGCTTCTGGCTGTAGTCCATCCAGAAATCACATATGAATACGCGAATGCGCCGGCGCTGGCAACCAGCCCGGCAAGGAGCATGAGCGTCAGCACCTGCACAAGCCGCCTGCCTTCCATAGGCAAATCCTGATACCAATTATTATGTGTTGAGTTTGTCATGCTGTTCATTATACGCTATTGGGTTATTCCCGCACAAGTGCGGCGTTACTGCTTGATCGTTTTGTAGATCCGGATGCCTTGGGCTTCGTACACTTTTTCGAGGTTTTTTGGCGGCTTGATGGATCCGATGAGTTCTTCGCGGGGGCCGGTTAGGAGATAATCCATTTGCGCGGCGATGGCTTCGGGTTTTTTTTCTACGCGCACGTGCGCGTACGCTTCTGCCATGCTCTGCGCTACATCGCTCGGGATACGGCGTTGGGAATTGGCGTCATTGCGAAACGTAGCGTCAAAGGTGTTGTCGCCGTATTCGTTGAGAAATAGATAGAAGATAAGATTTTTGTTTTTCATGAGCGCCGAGAACTCTTCGTCCGATACGTTGAACAAGGTACTGGTTTCCATGAATCGCTCCCATATTTTTTTATCTCCTGCCGTGGTGTGCAGGCCATTGAGCAGAAATGTCCGCTGGGGCGTGTAGAGCGTGAGCTCGTTACTGGTGTCGTAGGAGATGCTGGCAACTGACGATCTGGTGGCTGCATGCTGGGTGAGCCATGCGTACGCCGCGGCATACGGCTGGTCTATGACATAATACTGCGCGTTTTGTTTGCTGTAATAATATTGGGACGCAAGGGATCGGGTAAAAATAAGCCCGGTGGCGATGAAGGCGAGAGCGGCGCCGAAGGCCAGGATGCGCGGGCTGACAAAACGCGATGCCGTCCAGTATCCTACGGCGAGCATGGCGAGCGCAATCGGCAGAAATGATATGCGGTACCAATGGTCCGGGTGCGGGTTAAAGCCCGTGATGATCTGGATATTCACCGCCGCGATATAGGCGAGCAACAAGCCGCTCAGATAAAAAACGAGGATGCGCTCTCGCTTTGGGAGAAGATATGCTAACACGCCCACGAGTGCTGCAATACGCAAATAACTTGTTTTGACGCTCACCCATCGGAAATACCGTCCGGTTTCAAGACCAATGCGGCTAGCAATCTCGGGGTACTGCGGGAGCTGGTGCAGGAGCGCGAAATTGTACCAATACGGCAGGGAGATAATAAATCCAATGCCCGCGATACGCGAAAGCCGCAGGCAGGCATGCCGCCTGCCTGCGCACGCGAGCATGACGGCGATGAGGGAGAGCGCGATAAAAAAATACACCCAGTCGTACAGATAGGTATAAAACATCAGGCCAAGACAGATGCCGCTAAGCCACGTACTCCAGCGCTCGTCTTCGTCGTCGTGCCGGATGGCGCGCAACATCCCGTAGAGCGCCGGTACAGAAAAGAGAAACGTGAGCTTGGGATATTCAAATCGTACGAAATAGAGGATGCCGGACGCATCCGGCAGTACGCGCTGGAGAAACGTGTGCAGGAGCGAGGGGGAAACCGGCGGGAACGGGAGCACGGCTTCGGGAATAAAAATAAAAAATGTTGCAAAGAAAATGGCGAGCGCCTGGCGGCGCGTCAACTCAAACGCCAAAAAATAAAGCCCGATAAAAATGAGCGGCGGGAGGAGGAAATCCGAGAGGATGAGCGCCCGATCCAGCGACCCGAGCAGTCGCCCCAGCCCGCCCATGAGCAGGGGATTGAGCAGTGGCAGGGTAGAGGGATTCCCGGCGTACTCCGGCATGCTGATGTCGCCGGCAAGCCACTGCCCATAGTACACGGCGTTTGCCCGTATGCCGTACACGCTTGCGTCCGCATGCGACGCAAAAGTAAGGGGCCGGTAGTTATCGCCGGTTTTTGCCAATTCGCGCGCGATGAAGAAATGATGGCTCCCGTAGACAATGCCGACGAGCAGAGCGAGCGCCAAAACCGCCCCATGCCGCCGTAAACATTCTTTTAGGAAAGCCGCAAGACGCGTTATCCGCGCGAGCATGGTATTTCTTATAATTAAATTTTTCACCGTATCCACCATACCAAAATCAAAACCCCGTGTACATGTTTAGATTCCTGGTTCTTTGACCATTATAGAGAGGCGGAAGTTGTATAGAGAGCAACGGTGTGTTATATTTTTAGCATGGCAATCGCTCAACTAACCGAAATAAAAATCAAAACGCTCGTCAGGGAGAGCGTAAAAGAGGCGTTCAGGACTGAATTCATGAAATTGCGCGCTCTGCTTACGCCACTTATTTCCGATGCGGAACAGGCGGATATTGAACGCCGGTACAAACGACCCTCGCGCAAAGGCGTCGGAGCTGCTTGATTATGAAAGAAGAAATAAAACACTGTCAGAATTGCAAGCAAGAGTTCCGGATAGAACCGGAGGACTTTGCGTTTTATGAAAAAATGCAGGTGCCTGCGCCGACATGGTGTCCGGAGTGTCGTATGGTGCGCCGCGGGCTGTTTTATAGTAATCGGCATCTGTTCCGCAATAAAGACGCGCTAAGCGGCAATGATATTTTCTCCGGCATCCCGCCGGCCGCCCCGCTCAAAGTGTACGACAAAGAATACTGGTGGAGTGATGCGTGGGACGCGATGGCGTATGGACGCGACTATGATTTCTCGCGTCCGTTTTTTGAGCAATTCAGGGAACTGATGCGCGATGTGCCGTGGCCGTCGCGGCAGATCATCCGTCTCATCAATTCGGACTATGCCAATAATGCCGGCGACCTAAGAAATTGTTATCTCTGTTTTGATCTCGACGGTTCCGAGGATTCCGCGTACCTCATCAACGCATACCACAGCAAGAATTGCTTTGACATCACGACTTCATTGAAAGGAGAGCTCAATTACGACAGCATCCTCATCGACGGCTGTTTCCAGACATTTTTTTCATACGCATGCGAAGGATGCCGCAATGTATGGTTTTCGCGTAATTGCACCGGCTGTTCTGATTGCTTCGGATGCGTGAATCTGCGCAACAAGCAATACTATATCTTCAACAAGCCCTATACTAAAGAGGCGTATGGCGAGGAGCTCAAACGGATAAATCTTGGGTCTTACGCGGCGCTTGGTGCCATGCGCGAGCAGGCCAAAATAGCATGGGCAGCAATGCCGTACAAATACATGTTTGGGTATCATAATAAGGATGTGAGCGGGGATTGGATCGCGCATGCTAAAAATCTCAAGCATTCGTTTAATGTGGTGGAGGCCGAGGACTCAAAGTTCTGCCAGAATCTCGTGCGCGGCGTGAAAGACAGTTATGATTTTACCGTATGGGGCGATAAGTGCGAGCGTATTTATGAAGCGGTGCAGACCGGCTACGGATGCCGCAATGTCAAATTCTGCCTCAACTGCTGGATGGCAAATTCTGATGTTGAATATTCCGTAAATTGCCATTCATCCTCAAATCTTTTCGGGTGCGCGGGACTCCGAAAAAAATCCTACTGCATTTTCAACAAGCAATACTCAAAAGAGGAGTATGCGTTGTTGCGCGACAAGATCATCCGGCACATGAATGAGATGCCGTATGCGGATGCCAGAGGCAACATCTATCGGTATGGCGAATTCTTCCCGCCGGAGTTTTCGCCCCTTGCATACAACGAATCATTGGCCCATGATGCGCTTCCGCTTACCAGAGAATCCGCAGAGGCGCAGGGTTATTTATGGCGCGAGTCCGAGACGCGCAAGTACGAAATAACGATCGGTGCAAAAGACCTGCCGGATCATATCCGTGATGCGGATGACGGAGTATTGAAAGAGATGATCGGATGCCTGTCCTGCAGTCATGTTTACCGCATCATTCAGTCGGAACTTGCATTTCTCCGTACGATGTCCCTGCCGCTTCCGCGCCAGTGCCCGAATTGCCGTTATATCGAACGCAGCAGGCATCGTAACCCCGTCCGATTCCATCACCGCCAGTGTACCTGCGGAGGTTCAACCTCCGACAATGGGGCATATGCGAATCAAGCGGAGCATCTGCACGGCGCGGATCACTGCACGAATGAATTTGAGACATCATACGCGCCGGAGCGCCCCGAGATCGTGTATTGCGAGCAGTGCTACCAGGCGGAGGTTGTATAAAATTGGCATTATGATATACTGATCATCATATGGCAACCATCACTCTTCCCAAAGCTGAGTACGACATTATGGAAAAACGCGCATCGCTGTATGAGCGTATTTTGCGTTTTCTTCCTGAACGCAAATGGGGCATTGAAGAGTATTCTGAACGCCGCATCAAAGAGTTCATCGACGAGGATGCTCTTACAAAAGCAACGCGCGCAAAAATCAAAACTCTCCTTTCGTCAAAAAGATAATATATGCCGAAGGCATTTCTTGATGCCAATATATTTTTTGCCGCGGTTGCCTCAAGAACCGGCGGCTCTTATTTTATTCTAGAGCTTGCAAAGCAACGAATGATAGAGATCGCCACCGTGGCGTATGCGCTCTCGGAAGCCGAGCGAAATATCCAAAAGAAATTGGGCAGCCGCGCGCTTGCGGCGCATTACGAAAATCTTCTTGCCGCCTCACCCGTCGTTCAATCGCTTGCACAAGTGCCCAAAGAGCAGGAAGAACGCCTCGCCGCACTCGTTTCCGCAAAAGATATCCCTATTGTTTTGGGAGCGTTCTTGAATGGAGCTACGGCGTTGATCACGCTTGACCGGAAACATCTGCTCGATAATACCCGTCTGCACACATTGATGTCGAATATCGCGGTTATGACTCCGGGAGATTTCATCCAGAAGTATTTTCTATGAATCCCGAAACCAAAACTTGTCAGAACTGCAAAACCGATTTTCGGATAGAACCGGAGGATTTCGCGTTTTATGAGAAAATGGCGGTGCCGCCTCCGACATTTTGTCCCGATTGTCGGCTCCAACGGCGCTTAGTCCACTATAGCAAAAGAACTCTTTATAAACGCGATTGCCAGCTTTGTGGCAAGTCCGTATTTAGTATGTATGATCCCTCCAATCCTATCACGGTCTACTGCAACACTTGTTGGTGGAGCGATAAGTGGGATCCGATGAGTTACGGAATGGATTATGATCCTTCGCGTCCATTTTTGGAACAAAACAGAGAACTTCTTGCCAAAGTACCGTGGATGGCTTTGGGAGTGAATCAGCCCACTATCGTGAACAGCGATTATTGCAATGCCGCCGGAGGACTTAAAAATTGTTATTTGGTTTTTTATGCTGATTTCGTAGAGGACTCTTACTATTGTGATACGATGGTTCATGCAAAGGACTGCTTTGACTGTTTTTTGACGGGTTACAGCGAGAACTGCTTTGAATGCGTGAATGTGACAAAGTGCTATCGCGCTTACTTCTCCACGGACTGCGATGATTCCTATGATATCTATTTCTCAAAAAATCTCGTTGGCTGCTCGGACTGCTTCGGATGTATCAACTTGCGTAAGAAACAGTATTGTATTTTTAATCAGCAGTATTCAAAAGAAGAGTACTTTGAGAAACTCAAAAGTTTTGATCTGTCAACGTACGAAGGCATACAAAAAATTCTGCAGGAGACGGAAAAATTATTTGCGACGTATCCGCATAAATTTATGCACGGCCATCACAATGTGAAGGTAAGCGGCGACTATATCGAACACTCCAAAAACAGTAGTCACTCCTTTCTCGTGGAGAACGTGGAGGACTCCAAATATCTTTTTATTATGTATATGCGGCCGACCCGTGAATGTTATGACTACTGTTTCTACGGCGATAATGCGATGCGGGTGTATGAAAGCATAAAATCAGGAGGGGATATCAATAATGTTAAGTTTTGCAATGGCTGCTTCCCGGGCGGCCACGATCTCACGTATTGTCATTATTGCGTTTCTTCGCATGGTCTTTTCGGGTGCGTGGGGCTTCGCAATAAAAGCTACTGCATCTTGAACAAGCAGTACACCAAAGAAGAATATGAAGAGCTTGTTCCTCGCATCATTGAGGGTATGAAGAATAATACCTATCGTGACTCCCGAGGACACGTCTATGCCTATGGAGAATTCTACCCGCCCGAATTTTCACCCTTTGCCTATAACGAGACAATAACGCAGGAATTTCTTCCACTGACGCAAGCCGATGTTGAAAAGCAAGGATTCAGGTGGCTTGCGACCGGAGAGAAAAAATACCACGTTACGAAAAACAGCGCTGACCTCCCGAAATCAATCAAGGATGTCAATGATTCAATTCTCGCTGAAGTTATTGGGTGTGAACATAAGGGATTGTGTACTCATCAATGCGCCACTGCTTTCAAAATTATCCCCCAAGAGTTTGCGCTTTACCGGCGCATGAATTTCGCCCTGCCCCGTCTTTGTCCGAATTGCCGTCACTACGAGCGATTAAAACGAAGTAATCCTATAAAACTTTGCCAGAGGCGGTGCGCCTGCGCGGGGATGAAATCGGAGAACGGCTTATACCAAAATACCAGTTCACATTTTCATGCAGACGATCATTGTCCGAATGAATTTGAGACATCGTACGCGCCGGAGCGGTCAGAGATCGTGTATTGCGAGCAGTGCTACCAGGCGGAGGTGATGTGAGTTTTTATGGGTTTAGGATGCTTTCTGCTTTTCGCCCACCACGGATTTGAATGCCATCAAACTGCGAAAGCCATAGTCCACATACAGCGGCTTGAACCCGTTTCTTTGGAGGATTTCGCGCGCTTGTTGATTGGATGCAAGCTGGGAGATTTCATCCGGATGGAATTGAAATCTGCGCTCGCGCTTTTTGAGATTCATAAAATATTCCACGAGATACAGGAGTTTTTGCGGGATGGAGTTTTTGGCGGGCCAGCACAGGATGATGCGGCCGCCGGGCACCAGCACGCGGCGGAACTCGCGGAGCATCTGGTCAATTTGATCATGCGTAAAATGCTCCATTACGCCCAGATTCCAGATGCCGTCAAGAGAAGCGTCGCGGAATGGGAGATGAAAGCCGTCTGCGCACAGGCGTATATCCATCACTGGATCACAGTAGGTAAGCACCGGAAACACAATGTCCAGCGCGACCAGCACCCGCGCCCCGCCGCGTTTATCAATGCCCACGGACGACTCGGCGGTGCCGGAGCCGGCCTCCACAAACACACCCTTTTCCGGAAAATAGCGGTTTACGAAATACCCGACGGTGCGCGCAAACACGGCTTTGCGGTAAAAACTGAAGAATTTCTGGGACACGCGCCCCTGGTGGTCTTCACTCCAGTGCGCGGACCAGTCCACGGACTCCGCTTTCTGTCGGTCCGTGGGTTTTCTCATGTCCAAAATCCCGTCTGTCACCGGATACGCGACCCCGCACGCGGCGCATGAAAAACTATTCGCCCCCTGCTGTTGCAGTGGCGCATGACATTGGGGGCACGCGAGCCGATCCGCAATTTTTTGTATGCTGTCATTCATAACGATGTATGAAATTAATTTTGATGAGATGAATCGTAGCATATACGCAAATACCGCGCAATCATGCCTTGCTCAATATATCAACTTCACTGTCACGATTCCCGCGCTCGCGCAGCCAACGCTTGAAGAACTCACGAAGTTTGGGATCAGGGAGATCGAATGCGATATCTCGCCAATTGAAGCGGTGACGCTCAAGCTCGGCACCGTATTACTCCCTGATGAAGATCGGATTGGGGGCGATGAGTACAAGCAGAGGCGGATATCACTCGCCGGCCAGTTCGGCTATCAACAGCTGAACTGGCTCATGGAGCACCAAGACGAGCATCCCGCTTTCAGGGCTCTACTCGGTAAGATATACATTGATGGCACTGGTATTATTGTGGTGGACGTGTTCGGCGACCGGCGCTTCCCGTATCTCAATCAGCGCGGCGAGCGGTGGTGCCTGTACTGGGGTTGGATCGAGTACGGTCTCGTTCGGTTTGGGCGTATCGCGGTCTCCGGCAAGTAGCAACACTCGTGCCCTTGTGACTTTATGCCTTTGCACTTCGTCCCTTGGGCACTCGGTTCTGCCCCCGATGGGCAGAAATCTTATGACTCCGACGACATGTCGTCGGAGTCATTTTCAATTTTGTGCTATGATTAGGAGTGGATAGTAGGCGTTCTGCGTATGGCTACGGTTATGCGCGGCCGAATTCTGCGTTTACATCTGCCGGAATAAGAGCGGATACGTTTTCTCTTAGCGTGCGATGTATCTACGCTGCATACTGCTGCTACTTGGTGCGAGGGGCTAAGGAATTATAGATTCCGGATACGATTCATTTTCCGGATCATCGGGTCTTGCGGACGAGCACGAAAAGACGGATGTTTCGCGGCGTTAAAAATGCAAGAGGGAAAGAAGAAACGGTCCAGTCATATCGGGGGCTTATGAGTCACGGTAATACCAGAAAATTGCGGCTGGATGTTGAGGAATTGGTTGCTCACGTACTGCCGAAGCAATAAGGATTTACGAATAAGCCAAGCGCCAAACTTGCCCGTGGAATGATACAGTGATACGATATGTTTGAAATAGAGAATTGTTGTTTGCGATCGCCCTGTTTTTATGAAAACTACGCTTGCCATTCTCGCGCTCAACGAGGTAGAATCCGTGCCGCGGGTATTGCCGAGGATACAAAAGCACTGGGTTGACGAAATGATCGTGGTGGACGGCGGATCTACGGATGGCACGATTGAGTGGTGCCGGGACAATGGCTTTCGCGTGATGGTGCAAAAAAAGCCCGGGTACGGGCAGGGCATGCGCGAGTGCATGGAGATTGCAATGGGCGATGTTATCATAGAGTTCATGTCCGACGGCAATTGCGATCCTACGACCATTCCGGTACTTGTCGCAAAAGCGAATGAGGGATACGATTTGGTGATTGCGTCCCGCTATTGCGTCGGAGGCGGAAGCCGCGATGACACGCGGGTGACGCGCCTGGGCAACTGGATGTTTACCACGCTCATCAATATCCTGTTCGGCGGGTCATATACTGATGCTATGAATGGCTTTCGCGCCTACCGCAAAGACCGTTTTCTCGCGCTGGCCGTAGATGAGGATGGACTCACATTCCCCACGCAGACATCCGCCCAATTCGCCAAAGCGGGACTGCGCATCGCCGAAATTCCCACGTATGAACCGCGGCGCATTGGCGGCGCGCGCAAAGCGAAAAATTTCAGGACCGGACTGGCATTACTGCGCATGATCGCAAAAGAAATCTTTCGTCCGCTTCCGACTCATTCATGAATTACAAACGCATTGATCTTTGCCGCTTGTGCGGCAGTACTGCTCTGATAGATGTCCTCTCGCTCGGCGAGCAGTTTTTGGCGTCGTCTTTTGTAAAGAGCAATGAAAATAATCCGCTTGCATCCACCCGTTTTCCTCTGACGCTGTCGTTGTGCGATCGCACAAAGAATCCTGCCGGGTGCGGCCTCCTGCAGTTGCGCGAAACCGTTGACCGCGATTTACTCTACCGCGAATATTTTTATCGCTCGGCCACCAATCCCATGATGCGGGACGCGCTCAAAGAAATCGCGGACGAGGTAATGGCGCGAGTAAAGCTGGAAGCGGGGGACGCGGTTTTGGATATCGGGTGCAATGACGGCACCATGCTGACATTTTTCCCCAGCGCGCTCGGGCGCTTCGGCATTGATCCGGCAAAGAATATTCCCGCACTGCAGGGCATTGATCCTTCTATCCGCATCCGCACGGATTATTTTTCCGAAGCGTCGGCGCGCGCCCTGACCGGAGGCGTAAAAAAATTCAAAGTAATCACCGCCATTGCCATGTTTTATGATCTTGACGATCCGCACGCGTTTGTGCGGGACGTCAAAGAACTCCTGCATCCGGACGGCGTCTGGTGCATCCAGCTCTCGTATCTGCGGGACGTGATCAAA
>Ga0209515_10009984_pt1 | contig 10684 bp, 12 predicted proteins | sample Subgroupgradi54m_FD_187454 | JGI IMG/M metagenome (GOLD analysis project Ga0209515, IMG submission 187454) | Subsurface groundwater microbial communities from S. Glens Falls, New York, USA - GMW60B uncontaminated upgradient, 5.4 m (SPAdes)... ...
TCTTAAAAGATTGTTTCTTCTCCAGTTTTGGGATAAATAATAAGAGTAACCACCTCGCTTTTGGCGAGGATGGAAACCCTATTTTCGTTGTTGAATAATCTGTTTCCCTACAAAGGATATAAATTTTACGTTGTAAAAAACGAAGAAGACATCCTTATACGGCTAGAAAGCCGTAGAAAGTGTGGGGTTTGCCCACACTGTAGCAAACGCTGTTCCAGCGTGGAAACAGACTATAGTAGAATAATCAGAGATTTGGACCTAGCAGGTCGTCATTGCTTTCTGGAAATTCCCCAGAAAAAGATTCGTTGTAAGTGCGGCTATCGCGGCTTAGAAGAGTTGGATTTTGTTTCAAAATCCAAAAGAGTAACTAAGCGATTAGAGACCACAGTAGCCCATTTTTGTGAAATTGCTAGCTTAAAAGAAGTCGCAGAACGGTTTAAGCTAGATTGGAAGACGGTTAAAGAGATAGACCGAGCTTTCATCAAAGCTCTTCTCCCTAAAATATCTGAGTTACATGTAAGACGAATTGCTATTGATGAAATAGCAATAATGAAAGGTCACAAATATCTAACAATAATAAGAGATTATGATAGCGGCATAACTCTAAAAATGGTTCTAGGTAGAGGTTATGAAGAAGTTTTTCAAGCATTCTTAGAGCTTGGAAAAGAAAAACTTGCAAAGATATGCTTTGCAAGTATGGACATGTGGGATCCATACATCAAAGCAATAAAAGAAGCTTGTCCAAATGTAGTACTAATATTTGACAAGTTTCACGTTGTTAAAAAAGTAAATGAGGCATTGGATAAAGTTCGCAAGAAAGAGTTTGCTTCTGCAAGTGATGAAGAACGTCTTAATATGAAAAGAAAACGCTATGTAATTCTACATCGAGAAAAAAATCTCAATAGTGAGCAGAAAGAACAACTTAATCAGTTAATTAAGTCTAATGAAAAGTTGCATAAAGCTTACCTGCTCAAAGAGCAGGTTCTCTCTATTTTTGAGGATACTCAAAGTACTTTTGATCAAATTATATTGAGATTTACACAATGGATGGAAAATATCTTTAGCAATGAAATGGAGGATTTTTATGATGTTGTAAAAACCATTCAGAACTATTATGAGGGTGTTATGAATTATTTCAAATATGGCATGACTAATGCCATAGCTGAAGGGTTTAACACCAAGATTAACATCATAAAAAGAAGAGCTTTTGGATTGAGAGATGTGGAATATTTTATGCTCAAAATATTCCAAAGTTCAATGAAGAGGTTTGCCTAAAATGGGAGAAGAGCCTAAAGAATTATCAACAAGCAATTGTGTAAGAGCCAAATCAGCACAATACTCCTCAAATCTTTCATCTTTTTTATGATCAGGAATATCTGGCCAAAATTGCCCAGCATAAACAATTCCATATAATTGTCTTGCAAATTCGGTAAGACAACAACCTAAAGCAGCACCATGAATTCTAAACTCATCATCTGGATGTATTCCACCAAGTAATGAAAGAAAATGTTCCAAAGAAGGTATTGCAATTGCTCCTGTTGTTTGAAAAGGGTAAGGAATAGAACTAATTACTCTCTCATCAGGCATAACTAACTCTGGCCAATCTTGCGCGCCTTCTAAATAAGTCACAAAAAGAGGATGCTGAGCTAAAGCAATAGCTTGAGAAATTGATGATTTATAAGTATTGAGAGATTCATTACCCCCTGCAACAAATGTCCTCGCATTATGTGAAAAGGGAAATTGTGGATGGACAAATATATCTTGTCTCCTAGGAGATCTTTTCATACCTTTCTCACAAGAAGCAGTAATAAGTTCTATTGCTTCTCTGCCAGTTTCATTAAAATAACTAATAACATCTCGCCACATTAAGTGGTATTTTGGGTTTAAATCAGCTTCAGTCAACATTTTGAATTACCTAATTCCTCAACTCTTTATAAAATTCTAACGGAATAAACGTATAATCAAATTTTGGTCCTGTTTCATATGAAAAATGGAGACTAAAACGATGTATATGCTCATCCTTTTGAATATCAAAAAAAGTATTGAGAGGAGATTGTCCAATTCCTCTTACACAAGAATCAACACCATCTTTTATTCTCCAAAAAAGTTTATTAGAGTATCTTACAGGAAAAATATCAACATTAAAAATAGATTCTCTTTGCGCAACGGTAACACCCACATAGCAATTAGAGGGAGACACAATAACACCTTCTGATAATACCGTTTCAGAAATATCATTAGACGTATTAAATTTTAAAGTATACAAAGGATAAGGTCCGATATGTTCAGGTGAATGAGATTGTCTTGGAGAAAGTGAAGTATATTTGCTCAGCGTAATCTCAACTCGAGCTTTCGCTAAAATCTCTAATGCAGATTGTATAACTTCCAGTGATGGTTTCGTCATTTTTCTCAACAAACAGATTAATCAAGACAATTTATAAATATTGCTACTAAATAATAGTACAATGATCTCATTAAAAGAACTTTTAAAGCAACACGGCGCAGCAAATACAACACCCATAGACAGATTTCTTTTATTCAGATACTTCGACAAATATCATCCAAAAATTTTCTCCAAAGGAGGTTTATACAGAGCAATTGAGCACCATGTCCCAAGACCAGATTATATTGATTTTGAAGTACCAGACATTCAAGCAGATATAACCGCAGAAAAACTCCAGCAAACTCTAGAAGAACACAAAGTAGCTTATCTAAAAGACGTAAGCAGCACCGTAGGGGGAGGCAGTGGTGTCATAAAAATAATCTTACTTGAAGATGAAGTTAAATTAGTAATACCTCATAGAACAACCAGAGACATTCTCGAACGCAGATTAGGAAGATTATTTCAAGATGAATCTGATGACTTCATTCATTTCATCGGACACGGTTTCTCACATTCAGACAGAGTAAGTCTTCCCATCATGAAAACAATGAGAGACCAACCACTCCAAAAAATATTATCCACTTTATTAAAACACGCTTTACAACCAGGAGAATACGTCATCGAAGCGCCCATCAACATTCCATTATATAACAACAGAACATGGGAAATCAGAAATATCGTACAATGTCCAAGTGGTGTACCACAAATAACAGCAAGATACACAAAAGTTGGCGCAGGACAAGATTTTAGTAACATCCTCTTAGGAGGCGAGGCAGAAGATCCTTTAACAGTAATCACTCATATCTATCAAACTCATAGAGACGTAAATCAAGCAACAGCGCAGCAATTAGCACAAGAATATCTAAGCGCTAATGACAAAGTAACATTAGAGGCAGCAACTGCATTAAGTGCGTACATGAGAACAATAGCAAGAGAGCATCTGCAAGACATCGAGCCACAGCAATTTTATGCCAGAGAATTCTCCGTTGATATCACCGCAGAATTTAACACAGAAGGAATAATAAGTCCAATTGTCGGAGAACTGCAATACCCTTTGGGATGTTATGCAAGTTACACCCCAGAATTGATGAAGACAGACCCTCAAAAACTAGATCTCATTCGTGAGATTAATGAAAGTATGGAAGATGAGGATAGGAAATTGATTGAACAAAGATATTTTTTAAATTAAGTCCAAAGAGAATAAGTTAGTTGAAAATACTAAATTCCCCTATACCCAAACTTTCGATCATATTCTTTATGATCAATAACATCAAGAACAAAAGCAATAATTTCTATCTCACTGTCTCCCTCAGTTAAAGTATATAACATTCTCCAAAAAGCAGGAAGTTCAACACGAAAAAGATTTTTGGTAGTATATTTTTGTTGGTACTCTTGAGGAATTTTGTCTTTTCCAATAGGATCACCATAATGTGGATTAATTTTAATCAGTTCAACTTTTTGATTTACTGCTTTAAGAACCATTCGTTCAGTTTTAGATGTGGGGGCTTCTTCGTTAAGATGTTTATACACTTCTTCGGCTTCCGGAGATAATTTTACACGTACTATTTTCATAGTTCAAGCCCATCGGCGATTGCTTTTTGAAGATTTGGATTAGGATTGTGAATCCACGTAATTCCTCTCATTGTAACTAAGATTTTATTACTTAGTTCAAGATATTCAAGAATAATTTTAAGGGTGTTATGATTTACTTGACGTGGAAGTTTCAGTTTAAGTTCCGCTACGGTTATGACACTTTCATTCATATTTTTCAAAGTTTCTTCAACCATAAGTACGGTATTTAATGTAGGAGAATGTTCAAGTTCTTGCATATTAATCACCAATAGTTACTAATTCATATCAATTAAATACTAACTTATATTTAAATCTATTGTTTTTATTTGACATTTTTCAAATTTCCTATAAAAATTAGAAAATAAAAACAAAAAAACTTCCTTTCTAAAACACATGCAATCCATACATCACAAACAGTGGTGCAAAGACAATCGCTAAAGTATTAATTACTTTAATGAGAGCGTTCAAAGCAGGTCCAGCTGTGTCTTTAAAGGGATCTCCTACTGTATCTCCAACAACAGCTGCTTTGTGAGTATCGCCACCCTTGCCGCCATAATGCCCAGCTTCAATGTACTTCTTCGCATTATCCCACGAAGCCCCCGCATTTGACATAAATAAAGCCATCAGTAAGCCAGATAAGATAACACCCATCAGTAAGCCACCAAGTGCTTCAATGCCAAGGAGCATCCCAACAAGCAGTGGCGCAGCAACGGCAATAACAGCAGGTAGAATCATATTCTTAAGTGCAGCTTTCGTTACAATATCAACACACGTGCCATACTCAGGCTTTGCTTTACCTTCCATAAGACCTTTAATCTGCTTAAATTGTCTTCGAACTTCAATCACAATCTTATGAGCAGTGGCGCCCACTGCCGTCATCAGTAAAGATGAAAAGAAGAATGGCAGCATAGCACCAATGAATAATCCAACAACAACTGCAGGACTAGTCAAAAGGAAGCTCACCGGTTCTTTAACATAGTGCCCAATTTCCTGCGTAAATGCTGCAAAGAGAGCAAGGGAAGCAAGTGCCGCAGAGCCGATTGCATACCCTTTGGTAACCGCTTTCGTTGTATTACCAACCGCATCAAGTGCGTCCGTCGTCTTACGAACTTTCTTATCAAGTTCTGCCATCTCCGCAATGCCGCCCGCATTATCTGTAATTGGTCCATAACTATCAAGCGCAATAACAACGCCAGTAAGTGACAACATCGACACCGCAGCAATTGCAATACCATAAATGCCAGCAAGCAGGTAAGCAGCAACAATGCCTCCTACAATCACTAAAACAGGAAGGACTGTTGATTCCATCCCAACAGCTAAACCGTAGATCAAATTCGTTCCAGCGCCGGTTTGAGAATTTTCTGCAATCTTCTGAACAGGTTTGTATGCCGTACTGGTATAATACTCCGTAATCACATTAATTAACAACGTAATCAATAACCCAACCAAAGTTGCTAAATACAAATTAAGTGGATTGTGAGTATACGCCGTCACAAAATAAAAACCAACTGCAGCAATTATGCCAGATGCAATAAGTCCTTTATACAACGCGCCCATAATATTCTCTGACTTTCCAAGGCGTACAAAGAATATACCAATGATGGAAGCAATAATAGCAACGCAGCCAAGTAATAACGGATACTCAACAGCCATATTGTACGTGCCTGAAACAGAAGGAATTAATGCAAGTAACATCGCAGCAAGTAATGTCACCACATACGTTTCATACAAATCAGCGCCCATCCCAGCGCAATCACCAACATTATCCCCCACATTATCAGCAATGGTAGCCGGATTTCGAGGATCATCTTCAGGAATACCAGCTTCAACTTTTCCAACTAAATCCGCGCCAACATCAGCAGCTTTCGTAAAAATACCGCCGCCAACTCGCGCAAATAAAGAAATTAACGACGCGCCAAATCCAAGACCAACAAGCATCGCAGGATCTCTATAAATGGTATAAAAAACACTAATTGCAAGTAAAGCAAGACCAACAACAGCCATACCAGTGACAGCCCCACCTTTGAAAGCAACATCTAAAGCTTCTTTAAGACCTTTTTTAGCAGTTTCAGCCGTTCGAACATTTGCTCGAACAGAAATACTCATGCCAATATAACCAGAAACACCTGATAAAATCGCACCGAATAAAAATCCAGCAGCAATCGGAAATCCAAATAACCAATACAGCAAACCAGTAATCACAACCGCAAAAATAGCAATCGTTTTATACTGCCTCGCCATATAAGCCATAGCACCTTCGCGAATAGCATTTGCAATCTCCTGCATCTTTTCAGATCCAGGACTCAGCTTCAGAATCTTAAATGACAAATAACCCGCATAAGCTAAAGCAACCAAACTAATAATAATCGCCAATATTCCTATATCAATCATATGTAGACACCCCGTTATCTTAAAATACTATGTTAAATCAGAAATATTAAGCAATTATTTATATAGTTTTTTGTTTCAGAAGAGAAGAATGAAAAAATACATCGAAATGGGACAAACCGTCTTTGAACTATCACGTTCATTAATTTCACCAGTATATTATGAGCAAGATTTAGCAGAATCAGAAAAACCATCAAAAAAAACAGTTCTAAGAAATAATGCCGATAGAGTAGTTCAACCAGAAGAATTAATAATAGTATCATGGAACATTCTTCGTAATTATAGCGCAATGAAGATAAGAAAATCACTCTCTTCAATTCTTCAAGAATATCATCCTCATTTTCTTCTCATCCAAGAAGCACCAGTATATCCAAATCATGTTTTTTGGGACGAACCATTATTCGATGATTTTAATGTATACTACGCTCCACTTCATCAAGTTAGAAAGAATTCTTCATTTTATCCATTTGAGCACTCCGGACAATTAACATTATCGAGATTTCCCCTTTCAAACACTGCAGTATACGAACTTCCAACCGTAACAAGACCAGTCCTAAGCAAAGATCATCTCATTCAACGTCTTGCTTTATACACTCAAGTAACATTAAAAGACAATCAGACGTTAGGAATTTATAATCTCCATTTGGAAAATGCAACAGGATATAACGGAAGAAAAAGACAGTTAGAACATCTCTTAAAAATAATAGACCATGCTCAAGATGATATTGTTGTACTAGGTGGAGATTTCAACACTATCTTTGGTTCTTATCTAGAACAAGGCATTAATCAATTAGAACAGCAAGGTTTTGAGAATGTTTTCAGTAGTGAAAGAAGATTTACTCCAAGATTAGACTATTTCTTCATCAAAGGAGCTGTGGCAACAGGTTTGCAGCTCAAAGGAAAAGGTTCCGATCATCAGCCCATAATGGCAAAGATCAGGATATAGAGAGGTTATATCAGTCATTTTTGCTATAATCCAACATCTCCCAATTCATCCCAATAACAATCGGTTGCAATGCAATCAATTCCTCCCGATAACTACTTTGTTGGGGAATATCATGCAATAAAAAGATTGGAATATTCTGATGAAAAGCAACCCCCATCTCCAAAAAAACACTTCCACCAATATAACCCTCAACACCATTCTTATTATAATTAGCAACAAAAATAGCATCCGACTGTTTAATTTTCTCAAAATGATCACGAATTAAATCATATTGAATCTTAGCAAGAGCATCCTCACTCAAATGATGATAATCAACCATACTTGGCAATAAAACAGTGTGTCCTTTCTCTTCGAGAGACTTCTTGATATCCCATAACTTCTCAAAGAACTGTGCGCTAGAACAAATCGTAATTTTCATATAAAAAAGAAAAAAGTAATAACACTTTAAAAATCTACACCTAATAAAAAAATAAAAATTAAGTTCTCAATTTTTTAGCTAGTTCAACTAAATTTGCATAAGCATTATCAAGCTGTGGTTTTTGATCTTTAAGCATTCTTAAAAAATTTTCCAACTGCTCAACATCTCTTACGTAAGTACTACCAACAGCCGCAGTATAAATATTTGAGCTTGAAGGATCAAAGGGTTGTACAACAAATCTACTCTTTCCCACTGAACTGTCAAAAGCACTCACTAATTCAAAACCTCGTAAATCTGCAAAACCTAGAGCATAATCAAGATGTTTTCTTAATGCATCTAAATAATCAGATACTTGACGTGTATCATCCATGGTATGAAATTTTAACTCTCTTGGAAAATCATCAATTGATAATAATTTATAAGCAAGTCCACCGTCAGAACCAACGATAAATCCTTTATTTTCTAAACCAACCTGCGGTAAAGCCTGAGTCAAATATCCACTAAGTACACTCGAATCATTAAAATTTAATTTTAAAGCCATTGTAACTCTCCTCCAATTCATATAGTAAATGTGTTAAGTATTCGAATATTTTTACACACATTTACTATTAGTAATTGTGAACAAATGCATGAAATGAAGCAACGACTTCATTTCAGCACAGAAATCAAGTAGTTTCTTGATTTCTTGTGCTCGAAAATAATTCACAATTACTATATTTTTTTTATAAAAAATAGATAAAACTATTTAAACCTTATGAATAAAACCACTTTTAAGTAAAAACATCATCTAATTATACGAATAATTCACATCTCGTGTCACGCCATGCAATGCCTCAAACATTCGAAGCAGTGCCGGCTCAAACATCGCAAAATGACTTAATTTCCTTCGCTCGCGATGATCAAGTTCACTCTGAGTTCCAAAAGCAGTTGCATACTGCACATCTTTAACCGTAACTTCCGCTTCTGGAACAGTTAAAGACTCACGTGAAACATCAGAAACACTCACATTCTCATCAGACTCATACACACGATCATTATTAGCATTCAAATCATATGAAAAAGAGTTATCATAACCACCTGTATTATTGGTATAACCCACAGAATGAGAGATATTCAACGAAAATTCATTCTCACTATCTAAATCACCCTTAGACTCAACTTTTAACTCTAAATCACTTGCTCTCTCATCTTTATTACTCACCACTTTAAGAGTCTGATAATCTAAAACAGCAACAGCACTAATAGCATCAGCAATAGAAGAGCTTTTCCCCTGACCGATTGTTTTTTCAAGCATAAGAATCAAAATAAAATAATACACTGAACTATTTAAACATTCCTTCCATTCTCAAAATTTAACTTTAAATCCTTCCTCCGCAGCAGCAAGGCGAATAAACTTCTTCTCATCTTTAATGACATCATCATAATGAAAAACACTTCGGGCAATAGGATACGTAACCAAATCCCAATGAAGCATCTGCCCATCAACGGTAACATGAACATATCGTTTTGCTTTCGGTGTTAATATCTTCGTTCTCTTATCCATAAAATACTCATCTCTCCACGTATCGGCATGAATAATCACCCTTTTCTTTCGCAGTTCAATAAATTTTTCATGCACATGACCAAAAACATAGATTTTATTCTGTTTCAAAAACTTTCTCCTCTCTTTCTTAAACACATGAACAACTTTATCTACATCCCAATTGACCGTTCGAATTCTATTGGCAACCTCAGATAAAATATCCCAGGGAACATTATAAGTAGGATCATAATAGTAACGAACCGGATAATAGAAAAGACTGTGAAAAAAATGAGTAATACCTCGCCAGCTAAGTTTTTTAACAACTGGTTTATGATGCTCAAATAAGCGTGGAAAAGGTTTAATTCGTTCAAGAAAAGGATGCTCTTCTTTCAAATCCAGAAAGCGACTAATAACAACTAAAGAAACCCATGGAAACTTCAATATTTTCTTCCCTTCATGCTTCAAAAACAAATCATGAGGATCTATTTTATTAAACAGATCATACTGATGCCCATGCTCTGCATACACACCATGTTTCTCATAAACTAAACTAAATGTCACACGAGTGTTATTATTCAGGATTTTCTTAATCTGCTGTTGTACCGCATGAAAAAACAAATCATGATCATGATTACCAATCGTAAAATAAAGATGATGCAGTGTATTTTTCAAAAACGTCCTCAATGCCTCAAACACCTCAAAATGCGCATTATAAATAGATTTTAACTTCGTTAAAGAAACCTCTTCCGTAATATGACGTGGAAAACTACTTTTCCCATGAGAAATATAAGGACACTTTAAAAAATCAAACGTATCCCCATTTAATATTAAATCAACCGCTTTATTTTTATAAGACAATGAAAGAATAAATGTTGACAACGCTTTATCGCTGATAAAATCATCTGTTAACGTTCCAGCGCCAAGTTCAATATCTCCTAAGATGACAATCTCCTTCAACATAAGTATTAAAGTAAATACATATTTATATAAAAGAATAACGTTTTTTAAAGAATATGTTTAAATGGCTCTTACCAAAATTAGACTTATCATTAGCTGAAATAGAACTCAGTAACGTCGTTGAAAAACTGCTTGTTGTCGCAGGACCTATGTTAGATGAACATGACGAAAGAGTACGTTGGCAAGAAACTGACCATTATGGAATACCTGGACAAGTTCAAACCGTCTCAGTATCAGATGCCAATGCGCAAGCAACAGCAGTAGGTGATTATTTCAGACCAGAAGATATCCACAAAAGACATAGATTAGATATTGGAACATCAGCAACGTATATAGCAGAAGGAAAACTAAAATTTCCTAACCTTACACCACAAGAATATACATTTACATTCGGCTTCCCAACCCACCACGATAGAGAAGAAAGCCATTGGTGGGTATTGCAATTAAGAGATTTTCAAAAAGTATATAACTCTCGCTATCCTATTCAAGTCATTGAAC
>Ga0209515_10009986_pt1 | contig 10684 bp, 11 predicted proteins | sample Subgroupgradi54m_FD_187454 | JGI IMG/M metagenome (GOLD analysis project Ga0209515, IMG submission 187454) | Subsurface groundwater microbial communities from S. Glens Falls, New York, USA - GMW60B uncontaminated upgradient, 5.4 m (SPAdes)... ...
TCAAGGAGATGGTCTTTAATATGGCTCGTTCGGATGAAAGGCTAAAAGACCTATGGGAAATTTATATCAAAGAAATTCCGTATCCCCTTTAGTTTTAAAAAACGATGTTTTTAGGGGCTGATGGGCAATTTTAGGCAATTTATGGGCACTAAAAATAATCGGATTCATTCAAGTTGTTTAAATTTAAACAGTTACAGATTAAGCATGTAGATTAACTTATACGCCACCCGTTTTAAAATGGAAAAATTCATAACCATTGACCAACTTAGTGAATTAATTCAAATGAGTAAAAGTACAATTTATCATTGGACGCATATTGGTTTTATTCCGTATTATAAATTTCCTAAAGGTATTCGTTTTCGACTTAGTGAAGTTGAAAATTGGATAAAAAAGCGAAGGCGAAAAGGGAGAGAGATTTATGCGGGCCCCGTTAATTGGCCCCGTTAATGTTTTAATTTCTTGACAACATCAAAATTTCGGTATAATATCACCCTTCCCACATAGTATTTAAGTTGCTAGGTTAGTTTATAAATGTTATATTTATTTTAGCTAATCCTGTCGGCAATTTTACAATTTCTGTCTAAGGAGGTTGGTATGGTATCACAAATAGTGAAAAATAAAGTTCATGAATACAAGCAAGACATTGCTAGATTAGAGAAAATTGTCAAGGAGTGGGAAGTAGAATTTAGAATTAAAGACATTTCTAAACGCGCGGAAGCTTGTTATGAAGCATTTAATGACTTACAGATGGCTCTTGCCAAAATAGCGGATCCAAAAGAAAAAGAAAAATTTGATCGGCAATGTTATAAAAATACGTATCAGTTTTTAGAATTTATTGAAAATCAGGTAGATGTTGATTTTTGTGTTTTATTGATGAACAAAGCCAAACCATTCTCCAATCTAATAGTTCATTATAGTAAATATTGTTCTGGTATGGAAAAGAAATATAATATTGAATTAGATAGCGAGAGAAAGTTAGGAATTTCTTGTGACCAGCACTCCAATGAAAGCACTTCCCATCGAAAATGAGCGGTTGCCCTTCCGTACATGAGCATCCTGAATTAAAACAATCTTTCGACCCTTCCAATAAAAATCATAATTCTGAAGTAACAAAACTGAAAAGGTTTCTCAAGGCGGATCCAGGCCATTCTGTCGGAGAATGTCTCAAAGGTGATTTAGTGCCTTTAAAAAGTTTCCCTCGTGGACACAAAGACATTCGTATATTGTTTATTTTATGCAAAGACTGTGAGAAGAAAGTAATTAAGCCGAATTGTGATTTTTGTGGATCCTCAAATCATAATATGAATGATGCAGTATTGTTTTATGTTGCCGATCATGATAAAGCCTATGATAAAGGCAAGAAAATAGTCCAAGAATATATTGGGGGTTAGCTTTTATTTGGTGCCCAAACAGCGCCCAGTTCATTCCAAAACATCAATAAGAATTTGCAAACATCGGTAAGCAATCATAATCTAGGAATTAGTTATTTCTCGACGATAAAATAGTAAAGTATACTGATTTGAGGGGGTTAGAGAAAAATACTTAATCGTCTCCCCGCACCTCCACTCTTCTTCGCTCAAATGTTCCATTACATTTAAAAAGGAAAGTAAAGCAAGAGAGTCCGAGCGTTATCTCAAAAAAGGTTCTGGTCACGCCTTCCTAAAGAAACGACTTATCTAAATCAATCCAAAACAAAAATTCACTTTACAAAATTTTCATTCGATATTAAACTTCCACAAACAAAACGGGGACGTAGTGTAGCCTGGTTAACATGCAAGATTGTCAATCTTGAGATCGCGGGTTCAAATCCCGTCGTCCCCGCCAGGCTTCGTTCCTCAATAATTAAACGATAGTAAGAACTTCGCCTGGCTTCGCCTCACCACAACGCCGGCCGAAAACTCAACACCCCTGCAAAAACAAAAAACGATATCCCCAAACTCACAAAGACAAGGAAGTAAATAAAGCTTCCACCAACCAGCCGGTACAAAAGGCCATTCCAATTCCGTAAATCTTCAATGGCTTTCACCGTCAACCAAAAAACAATTGGGCAAAAGAAAAGCGATGTCCGGGGAATGATGAATGGATATTTTTTAAGCGCCCCCGCCAGGATTAATTCCATAAAGACAATCAACGCGAGCGTATCGATTTGTTTGAATCGGTATCGACTGTGCCGAAAGTTTTTGGAGAAACCATAAAACATCCGCAAGAATCCCAGAGTGGTAAAGAACAGACCAATGCACTTTAAAATTTTAGGACGTTCCACAAACCAGCGGGAGAAAAGATTGTGAGTGCCTTCCGTCAAGGTTCTAAGAAATTCCGGGAAGGAATCAAAGGAGATGAAGTAATCGTGAAATCCCAGGGTCACGGCGTCGATGGAGCGCAGCCGCATGTCAAAATGATAAGAGAGTAAACTAAAAATGACCAAGGACCCTGCATACCCGGCAAGAAATTTTAATTTGCCTTTTCTTTCTTTCGAAGATAACAAAAGATTGTAGAGAGGAAACAAAACAAAAAAATACGCTGTATATGAAAGCAATATCAGCGCCGGTAACATGATCAGAACCAGAAAATATTTGAGCCCTCGGGGTTTTGCCTCCCATTTTTCCTGACGAGAGAGGAAAAGTACAAATAACGCAGCCACCAAAACGTCCATCGAGTATTGTTTCAGTTCCGCGGCATAATAGATTAAAACGGCTGACGCGCTCCAACACAAAACGAACGTAAGAAGTGTCACCTTGTTTTTAAAATCATCCGAGGCCATTTTCAGCCAAACGAGAAAAGCCCCCATCATGGCTAAGAAAGGAATCAGTCGCAGACTGACGAGATGAAAGTGAAATGGCTGCGAAATTTTATGGATCAAAAAAAGATAAGCCCGAGGAAACACCTGATAAGCCTGGAGAACTTTTGTAAAGAAATCCCCCGAGCTGTACATTTTAAGGCTTATGAGTACGCAGGCCTCATCGTTCCACAAGGGACGTAAAGAGAATAAGTGGTGAACGCAAGAGATCAAGTACCAAAAGATGGCCAAGATGGTGGCCATGGTGAGAAGGCGAGGTTTCATAATGTGCGTGGGGCGGCCAGCCATTGTTGACGCTCAGGCGGATCCTGGCGGGCGTAATGAGCCCAGGTTCGCCATGATCCGAAGATGAGGAGCATGCACACAAATGAAGGAAAACGCAGCGCCTGCAGGGAGAAATTAAATTGTTGGGAAAATTGTTGAATGAGCAAAAGATAAAGACGGGGAAAGACCTGAATAGCCAGAAGGACTTTGGAGAATATCTCTTTGGGGCTGAAAAATTGAATGCTTAAGAACACGCATTTTTCGTCGTTCCACAAAGGACGGGACGATAAAAAGTGCAGGAAGCAAAGCGTAATGTACCACACAACTGCTCTTGCGATGGCGATCGTGAGGAGGCGGTGGACGGGATTTTTTTGAAATATAAGATCAATCCTCATTTTTTAGATTTGCGTTTTAGAATTCTAATTGAATGATTCGTAATCCATCCGGTGGGAGCATCCCAATTTCCAATCGTTTTAACAACCTCGAAATTTTCCATAATATAGCGGTAGAGAGAAGGCAAATAAGTTTTTCCCATGATCCCCAGCCCCGGTTCTAAAGAAGTAGATCGATTCGAAAGCAAAACATAGTTCACCTTCTTATTTTCTAAATTTGCAATAAATTCTTTTTCTTGGATTTCTGGAATATGTGATGCTTCAATAAGGATGACATGCCAGGTGGGGCTTTTTCTGTCCATTAAAAAATAATAAATAGCTTCATCTGGAATTGCTAGAAAAGTTTCGTCTTCCTTAAGATTTTTTTTCAGATAAAAGATGGTTTCTCGAACAGTACTAATCCAATCCGGGGGATTTCCAACAAAAATTTCAGCTTTTTTTAGGCCCAAAAATTGGGTTGGATTTTTCAGGCCATTGATCCTGTGGTGTTGATTCATGATCGTCTGGATAGGAATCAGTAGGATGAGGAAAAAAAAGAATAATTTTGAATGCTTGGATAGGGCCCGGGTTCCTGTATCAAGCAGGATGAAAGAAAGCAAGGTTTGAAAAGGGAAAAACCACCCTATTCTGTAGCTGATGCCGCTTAAGAAATATTCATGAGCAATAAACAGCCATAAAATGACGACGATCAATATTGTGAGAAGAATGTTTTCTTTTAATTTCTCCTCGATTATATCCCTGGAAAGGAGATGAAAGGTTTGAATGCAGGTTAAGATAATAAGACAGTAAAAAAATAAATTTTGCCAAGACGAAACAGCGTTATTGATCAAGAAATGAAAGAACATTCCGATAGAATTTAAAAAAGAAAAATTATAATAAAAGGTGTTAAAAAAAGGCAGACATTCATGCCTCGCGTAAGATGGGAGGGCGGATAATAAGAAGCTATAAATGATTAAAACAATGATCGGAATGATCAAAAGAATGAGCGCGATAGGCCATATCTGTGCAAAACAAATTTTTTTCTGCTTTATATAATTTATTGAAAATAAACAGAGGCTAAAGCCCATCAAGGTTGCAACACCGATATTCAATTTTATGAAACACAATAAAAGAACACATATCCCACCCGAAAATAAATAATGCCTTTTGTTTGACTGCACATAAGAAAAAAGTAAATAGACCATCATCATGAGGATGGGGAAAGAAGATAAATGATTAAAAGTATAAAAGAAATCCGGGTTAAAAGCCCAAAACCAGACAGCCGCAACAAAAGCGATCCAAGGTGAGTAAAATACCGTCAGCGCCATGTACAATCCTATGCCTGCTAAGAAATTCAAAAGTAGTTGTCCGAAGAGTATCGTTTGAATATCGACTCCGAAGAGACGAAACAAAAAACCGTAATAAAAAGGCATAAGCGGACCATAACATGACCAGTAGTCTCTGTAGGGCAGTTCCCCATAATAAGTTCTGGCAAAAGAGTACAAACTATGCCCATGGTCTCCCTGAGATAGAGCAGGTTGAAAGTTTAAGTAAGGCGAAAGAAAGATGATCCCCGATAGAGCGCAAAGGCATAAAAAAATAAATTTAGTTTTTTTGTTTGTATCTATCATCATTGAGTTCTTCCCTTCTTAATATCTTCGTCCCGTGATTCCACGCCCAGCCGGGCGGATTTTTCCAATCTCCGAAAGTGGCCACGACGCTGAAATTGTCTTCCAGGTATTTCCCTAGAATCGGACAATACGTCTTTCCCAAAACGCCCAGGCCGTGTTCAGAGGAAACAGAGCAGCTCGAGAGTACGATCCAGTCGACATGTTTGTTTTCCAAATCTTGAATGACTTTTCTTTCTTGCTGCGGCGGAATCTTAATGTGTTCAAAGAAAATCAATTGCCGCGTAGGACTGGTTTTTCCGGTGAGATAATAATAAAGACAATCATAAGGAAGCGCCAAGAAAGTTTCTTGATTTTTCAGGTGAGTGGACAAATATTGGGTGGTTTGGTTGACCGTTTCGATCCATTGAGGCGAATTTCCGACAAAAATTTTTGCTTTTGGATGGGACAGATACTGTCGGGGAATTTTTATGCGGTTTATGGATTGAACTTGGGTTTGAAAATTTAAAAAAGCGCTCAAAAGAATAGTTGTAAAAAGAAGTCCTTTAATAAACCTGGATAAATTCTCCGTCGCCATCGCCATAAAAGTAAACATCGTCAGGACCTGAAAAGGTCTCATCCAATACGAACGGTAAAAAGCGGAAACGCCGCTCATCAAATATTCATGCGCGTTGGCACAAAGAAATAAAACTAAAATGGCTAGAATCAGCCCGCGATCATTTCTTGAGATTTTTTTGTCTTTATTTCTAAATAGGAGAAAAAAACTTTGAAGGATAGAAAGAATCAGAAGAAAAGCAAAGATAAAATTTACCCAGGCCGTTGTCATGTTTTGCCATAGGGAACTCAGGTAACTCTTGGCCGCTGTCCACATCGAGGTCTCGTGAGGCTGGTCTCCTTTTAAGTAAGGAAGACACTGACGGATTTCATTAATGGAAAGTCCTTTGAGGGCCGTTGAGTAAATGATCAGTATGAGAATTGGTAAAGCAAGCGAAGCGAGATAAACATATTTTTTTTGAGACGAAAAGGGAATTTTGTTCAGGGAATCAATCAAGCCCAAAGCCAGAACAAAAACCAAAAGCGCTGATAATCCAAAGTTGAGTTTGATGAGAGATAGCAAAAAAATTCCCACCAACCCCAAAACAAGATAGCCCGTTCGCGGATTTTTTAAGTAAAGGAAAAGAGCATAGACAATCAAGGTCAGCATCGTGATCCCGCCGGCATGGTTGTAAGTAAAAAAGAAATCATCATTAAATACCCAAAACCATACCGCCGCGCTCAAACCCGCAAGCGGAGAAAAAAATACACATAGAGTCAGAAAAATGAACAGCCCCGAACATAAGTGCAGAAACATTTCCCCGATTAAGATGCTTTGGATATTTATCCCCAGCCAGTGGTCAAACCAACTGTAATAAACCGGCATCAGCGGTCCATAGACCCACCAGTAGTCCTGGTAAACTTTGGCGCCGTGGGTCGTCTGTTCAAAGGCATACAAGTCCCGGCCATGATCGCCTTGAGAGAGATAATATTGAAAGTCGATAAAAGGATATAATAAAACGCAGCCGGCGAGGATCGCCAGGAGGAGGAAAATGATTTTTGAATTTTTAGAAGAGAATGTCATGTAGAATATTAGCTTTCAAGTACCATTGTTTATAGTACAATGACCTTGTTCAGTGTCCAGAAATTTTATGAAAAGTAATCTCAACCAATTCGTTCCCTCCGAGGTCTGTCTTCAATGCGACGGATGCTGCCGTTTTAAAGAAGAAAACAGCGCCTGGCGGCCCAAGATGGCGAACGAAGAAATCACACAGCTTCGTAAGACGGGCCTGGCTGACTTGATTCTTTCGAAAGAAACTTTTTCGAAGGAAGGAGCCATCAAGACCGTTTCCTGCCGGGGAGAGCATCTGTGTTCGTTTTTTAATCCGCAGGATCATACCTGCCGTATTTATCATGCCAGACCATTTGAGTGCGAGCTTTATCCTTTTTTGTTGACGAGCAAAGATGGGAGGATGGCTGTTTATGTTCATCGGATGTGCCCTTTTATCCAACAAAAGCGTGCCACACGGGATTTCGACGACTACGTGGCGTACTTAAAACAATTTTTTCAAGAACCAGAAGTGTTCGCCTTTTTAAAAATAAATCCGGACTTGGCCGGGGATTATTCGCCTTATCAAGAAGAACTGGAATATCTTTTTACCCTGCCCGCCGATCTTTACACTCCATGACGCACGATTTATTCCATCAAAAAAAAATCATCGACGAATTTCTGGCCCAAGAAAGCCGCTCTTTATCGAGTTTTTCCTTCGTTAATGTTTTTATTTGGAAAGATTTTTTTGATTTTCGGTTCGAAATCATCAACGATTATTTGTGCATTTTTGCCATTCATGAGCCGGGGTATTTTTTGTATCTCCCCCCATTAAGAAAGAATGTTTCATCATTTCAACAAGAGGAATTTTTATCCACGGTCCAGAAATGTTTTAAAGTCATGGAGGAGTGCAATCGTTTGAGCCGTGTCTCAAGGATTGAAAATATCCCTGCGCACTATCTTGGATTATTTCCGGAAAATGAGTTCTCTTTTTTAAAGAAGGCTTATGAGTATTGTTATTTGACGGAAGACGTGGTTTCTTTGCAGGGGAATGCCTTGAAATCCAAAAGGGCTTCGTACAATCATTTTGTGAAAAACTATCGGTATGAATTTCTTCCCTTTACCTCAAACATGAGCGAAGAGTGCGGCCAGTTGTATGACCGGTGGGCAAAAAATCGTCTGGGTAAATACGCGGATGACATTTATAATCACCTGCTGGATGAAAACCGGACGGTGCATCGATTGGCCATGCAGTATTATGAGGAACTTGGGCTCATAGGGCGGGTGGTTGCGGTCGACGGGAAAATTCAAGGGTATAGTTTTGGATTTCCTTTAAACTCATCAATTTTTTGTGTTCTTTTTGAGATCACGGCGTTAGAAATCAAGGGGCTGTCGGTTTTTATCTTCCGGGAATTTTGCCGGGATCCACAGGTAAAAAATTATAAATTCATCAACGTCATGGATGATTTTGGGATGAAGAATATTGAGAGGGTGAAGATGTCTTTTCGCCCGTCGGTTTTGTTGCCATCCTACGCGGTGACCCGCAGGATGGAAGATTCAATGTAGGACGGGACCCCCGACAAAAACATTCGGGGGGTGCAAAAGTTTTAACCATGAATGACAATCTTGTCAAAATTTATGATTTTTCCTGGCGGGCAGCGGACCTTTTGGAATTGTTTAAAGACAATCCGCATGTCTTTCTTTTGGAAACAGGAATTTCCAATCAATCGACCGGACGTTTTTCTTTTCTAGGGTTTGATCCTTTTGAGATCTTTCAAGGCGGTGGCAAGAATTGTCTCGAAGATTTGAAAAAGAAATCTTTACGATATAAAGATTTTTCCTTTCAAAATTATTCCACCCCTTTGGGAAGCGGTATCGTCGGGTATTTGAGTTATGATCTAGGGTTGGGCTGGGAAAATATTCCGCGCTATCCTATGGACGTTTGTTCATCTAAAGGGAGTAAAGAGGATTTATGTCTCCCGGATTCTTTTTTCGGTTTCTATGATTGTATTCTGACGATTGATCATGTTTTGAAGAAATTGATTGTCTCTTCGTCTGGTCTGCCGGAAAAAAATCCCTCTGCCCGTCGAAAAAGAGCTGCCGTCCGTTTGAGTGAAATCACCAAACGCCTTCAGTCTTTTGAGCCAGAATTCAAAATGGTTCCAAGAACCGCCCGTCAGGTCTTGAAAGATCATGGCCATCTTAAGTGCATCAAAAGTAATTTTACTAAACAGGAATACTTGCAGGCCGTCCGAAAGATTCTGGAGCACATCCGGCGCGGGGATGTTTATCAGGTGAATTTGTCCCAGCGCTTTGATTTGCCGGCGCCGGCTGGAATTCTCCCGACGGATTTATATGGAAAATTAAGCAGCTTATCGGCAGTGAACTTTGGCGGATATTTTGACTGTGGAGATTTTCAAATCATCAGTAACTCACCGGAACGATTTATCAAATTAGAAAATAATAGGATATCCACTCGTCCGATGAAAGGGACTCGATCCAGGGGAACTACGTTGGGGGAAGATCGAAAGAAACGCCGGCAACTTTTGAGAAGCGCCAAGGATAAGGCGGAATTATTGATGATCACGGATTTGGAACGTAACGACTTAGGAAAAGTCTGCGAGTACGGAACGGTTAAGGTCAAACAGATGCGCGCCATCGAAAACTATCAAACCGTTTTTCAGGCGACTTCCACTGTCGAGGGAATTTTAAAAAAAGATCACGATGCCTTTGATGTCCTGCGGGCTTGTTTTCCCAGCGGATCAATCACCGGCTGTCCCAAAATCCGCGCGATGCAAGTGATTGAAGCCTTAGAACCGACCCGCCGAGGTATTTATACCGGGGCGTTGGGGTATATGAGTTTTTTGGGCGACATGGATTTTAATGTTTTGATACGAACGTTGATTAGAGCGCACAAAAAGATATATTTCCAAACCGGCGGCGGGATCGTGGCTGATTCCATTCCCGAGGAAGAATATGGAGAAACGCTCATCAAGGCCAGGGCGTTGCGGCTTGCTTTGGGCGAATAAATGTTTGATGATGATGAAACAAATTGTATTTTTTTTAGACAACGAATTCATTCCCGCGGGTGATCGACTGGTAGAAAAATTAACGCCCGGCATTTTAAAAGGCCGGGGAGTCTTTGAAACGATGCGTGTCTATCCGACGGGCAAAATATTCGGGCTTCCGGAACATTTAAGCCGTTTAAAACGCGGTTTAAAAATTTTAAAGATTGAATCTCCTCTTTCAGGGAAACGGATGAGAGAAACGCTGGAGGAGGTTTTAGGTTTCAATCATTTCACAAGCGCACGGGTCAGAATCATTGTCTGGCAAGACAATCGTCGCGTTCACGTGGCGATCATGGCATTTCCTTATGATCCTTTTCCAGCGAGCCAATATGCTAAAGGATTTAAAGCGATTATTTCTCAATCAAAACTGAACGAATTCTATTTAATGAAAGACGTTAAATCACTCAATTACATTTTTTTTCTGAAAGCCTATCAACGGGCCAAAACACAAGGCTATGATGAAGCCTTGCTGCTCAATCGCCGAGGAGAATTGGTGGAAGGAAGCCGCAGCAACATTTTTTTTCTGAAAGACGATAAGCTGTATACGCCGGCGTTGGCCTCCGGATGTCTTAGAGGAATTACTAGAGGTCTGGTGATCAAAATAGCCCGGCAGATGAACATAGAAGTCAAACAGGCGATAACAACGCCCCAAGAGCTCTTGAATGTCGACGAAGCTTTCTTAACGAATTCCTTAATTGAGGCGATGCCTTTGACCTCCGTTGAGGGAAAACCCGTAGGGAATGGAAAAGCCGGGCCCGTGACGTTAAAAATTTTAAGAGAATATCGGCGGATAGTTTCGAAATTTTTCGTTGGCTCTTCTGTATTTTAGTAGATATAATACGTTTCAACAATTTTTAGAGGAGGATATGAGTTATGGACGAGATTTTAGAAATATTAGCCAAAGACGCGCGGAGGACGCCTCAAGAAATCGCGAGGCTGACCGGAAAAAGTTTGCAGGCCACCCAAAAAACAAT